>OKSE01001753.1_pt1 | contig 9954 bp, 11 predicted proteins | sample 1633631 | NCBI WGS metagenome assembly OKSE01 (sample SAMEA3541555, study PRJEB24748) | human gut metagenome | biome: human gut; feature: human-associated habitat; material: faeces | place: China | collected 2012 | reverse complement strand
GGCCGGTGACGGCTCGTTCAAATTCACACTGGCCAGCGCCATAACAGACGCTGATCTCCAGGCAAAGGTAGATGCGCTGATGCAGGATATCACAGCACAGGGCAACAGAATAGCCGAGCATATGGACATCAGGGACATGAAGAGATATCGCGGGCTCATAAAGGATTTTTTAAATGAGGTGGTATACAGATCCCATAAATTTTCCAGAGAAAATTTCCTCGACAGGAGAGGAAGGCACAGAGTTTATGGTATAATAAGACTGATAGACAGCAATCTGGATGAGCTGGCATCAGAGCTGGTGGAGGATGAGAAGGATCATCTGTCCATACTTGCAAGAATCGGAGAGATACGTGGACTGTTGCTTGATATATTCACGTAGGATATAAAAGCTATAACAGACACAGGCAGACTAAAACGGAGGCAGCAGCTATGGCAGGATTTAAGGATATAGTAGGAAATGAGCAGATAATAGAGCATCTGCAAAATGCCATATCAATGGGAAAGGTCTCACATGCATATATAATAAACGGACCACAGCTGTCCGGAAAAATGATGATAGCCGAGGCATTTGCCAGGGCACTGCAGTGTGAGAAGGAGGGCACAGACGGTTGTGGAGAGTGCAAATCGTGCCATCAGGCAGATGACCACAATCATCCTGATATAATATATGTCAGTCATGAAAAGCCCAACAACATATCGGTTGATGACATCAGGACACAGCTCAACAACGATATAGTGATAAAGCCGTACAGCAGTAAATACAAGATTTACATAGTGGATGAGGCTGAAAAAATGAACCAGCAGGCGCAGAACGCGCTTTTAAAGACCATTGAGGAGCCACCGGCATATGCGGTCATCATGCTTCTCACCACTAATGCAGACAGCTTTCTGCAGACCATCAGGTCGCGCTGCATCACACTCAATATGAAGTCGGTAAAGGACGAGGTGATAAAGGCATACCTGATGAACGAAAAGCATATTCCGGATTATCAGGCAGATATCAGTGCCGCATTTGCACAGGGCATCGTCGGAAAGGCTGTTAAGCTCGCCTCATCAGACGAGTTCAACGAGCTAAAGGAGTCAGCACTGTCGCTTATAAAGCGCCTCGATGACATAGATTTGTACGAGCTGGGCGCAGCAGTAAAGCAGATAGCTGAGTACAAGCTTCAGGTGCAGGATTATTTTGACCTGATTATGGTGTGGTACAGAGATGTGCTGTATATGAAGGCGACAAACGATGTTAACGGACTCATATTCAAGGATGAGGTCTATGATATAAAGAAACAGGCAGCAAAGCATTCCTATCAGGGAATCGAGGCAATACTTGAGGCACTTGAGAAGGCGAAGATAAGAATTAACGCAAACGTCAATTTTGACCTGGTAATTGAGCTGCTGCTTATGACCATAAAGGAGAACTAATCACATGACAAAAATAGTTGGTATCAGATTCAGGACAGCAGGCAAAATATATTACTTTGACCCGGTTGATTTCGAACTCGACATGGCAATGCATGTTATCGTGGAGACAGCAAGAGGCATAGAGATGGGAACTGTCCTCATTCCGCCGAAGGAGGTGGATGATGATAAGGTGGTTTCACCGCTTAAGCCTGTCATCAGAGTGGCAACCGACGAGGATGAGAAAACGGTTGAGAGAAATAAGGAAAAGGAAAAAGAGGCATTTGCCATCTGCAAGGAGAAAATCATCAAGCACGGACTTGAAATGAAGCTGGTGGATGCAGAGTATACCTTTGACGGAAACAAGCTGCTGTTTTACTTTACAGCAGACGGCAGAATTGACTTCAGGGAGCTCGTAAAGGATCTGGCAGCGGTATTCCGCACGAGAATCGAGCTTCGTCAGATCGGTGTCAGGGATGAGACCAAGATGATGGGAGGCATCGGAATCTGCGGCAGACCGCTCTGCTGTCATTCTTATATGGCGGATTTTGTGCCGGTTTCCATCAAGATGGCAAAGGAGCAGAATCTTTCCCTCAATCCAACCAAGATATCCGGTGTGTGCGGAAGACTCATGTGCTGTCTCAAGTATGAGCAGGATACATATGAGTATCTGAACAGCAGAATGCCGTCAGTGGGAGAAAAGGTTAAGACACCTGAGGGAATAATCGGAGAGGTCAAGTCAGTCAGCGTGCTCAGGCAGCTCGTGCGTGTTGTCATTGACAACGGTGAGGAGAAGGAGCTTCGTGAGTACACTGTAGATGATCTGCGCTTAAAGCCGCGCCAGAAAAAGGATGTAAAGCTCACCGAGGAGGAGCTTCGCGAGCTCAAGGATCTCGAGGATAGCGGCGACGAGACGATGGAGGACAAGTCACAGGAGAAACCGCAGAGAAACCGTGGACACCGTGACAACAAAAATGAATATCGCGAGCGCCGTGATAAGCGTGACAACAGAGAAAGACGTCCGTACAGGGCGGACATAGAGGCAGCGGAAGCTTCTGCAAATGAGACAAATGAAGTAAATGCCGCAAATGCCGGCAGAGAAAATAAGGACGGTTACAAAAAGCCGTACAAGGGCGGCAAAAACAGACCAAACAAGCAGAAATACAACCGCAACAAGGATTACAAGAACAAAAACTATAATAAAGATTACAACAGGGACAAAGACAATGGAAGCACTGATACACAGTAATGAGCGACTGGACGATTTGTGCCGCAAGGGCTATAGGCTCATACAGGATCCAAAGCTGTTCTGCTTCGGCATAGACGCCGTGCTTTTATCTGACTATGCAAAGGTAAAGCGCGGCGAGAAAGCTGTGGATTTGTGCACCGGAAACGGTGTGATTCCGATACTTCTTGAGGCAAAGAATAACGGAGAGCATTACAGCGGACTCGAGCTTCAGCCTCAGTGCGCAGACCTGGCGAGAAGAAGTGTGAAATATAACCATCTTGAGGACAAAGTGACCATAGAAGAGGGCGATGTGTGCAAGGCATCGGAGATTTTCGGTCGAGAGTCCGTGGAGGTGGTGACGGTAAATCCGCCGTATATGATAGGTCAGCACGGTATCAAAAATGCAGACGATGCCATGACGATAGCACGCCACGAGGTCAGGTGTACACTTGACGATATAGTCAGGGAGAGCGCAAAAATGCTCAAATTCAATGGGCGTTTTTACATGGTTCACAGACCATTCAGGCTGGCAGAAATCTTTAGCACGATGATGAAATATCATATCGAGCCAAAGCGAATGCGCCTTGTGCATCCCTACGCGGACAGGGAGCCGAACATGGTGCTCATAGAGGGGCTAAAGGGCGGCAAAAGCCGTATAACCATCGAAAAACCGTTAGTTGTATACAAGGAGCCTAATGTATACACGGATGAGATATATGAGATATACGGCGATAAGCCCCGGAATAACGGAAAATAACAGGAGAATCATATGACAGGAACACTGTATCTGTGCGCAACTCCGATAGGAAATCTGGAGGATATCACATTCCGTGTGCTGCGCACACTTAAGGAGGTAGACCTCATCGCAGCGGAGGATACGAGAAACTCCATAAAGCTGCTCAATCATTTTGAGATAAAGACACCCATGACGAGCTATCATGAGTTTAACAAGATAGATAAAGCTTACCAGCTTGTGGCAAAGCTTAAGGAGGGCAAAAATATAGCCCTCATCACCGATGCAGGAACACCCGGCATTTCTGACCCGGGTGAGGACATCGTGCGCATCTGCTACGAGGAGGGCGTGCCTGTTACCTCGCTTCCCGGAGCGGCAGCGTGCATTACAGCGCTCACCATGTCGGGCAGGCCGACAAGGAGGTTTGCGTTTGAGGCATTTTTGCCGAGGGATAAAAAGGAACGCGCGCGCGTCATTGAGGAGCTTAAAAACGAGACCCGGACAATCATCATCTACGAAGCGCCTCATCATCTTATAAAGACAGTCACAGAGCTTTACAATGCGCTCGGAGACAGAGAGCTTACTGTGTGCAGGGAGCTTACGAAAAAGCACGAGGAAAAGGTGCAGACTACATTTTCGGAGCTTTTGGAGCGTTCAAGGACACAGGAGCCAAGAGGCGAGTATGTGCTTGTAATCTGTGGCAGAAACGTGGCTGAAATAGCAAAGGAGCAGCAGGAAAGCTGGGAAGCCATGCCGCTTGAAGCGCATATGGCACACTATGAGTCACAGGGCATCGACAGAAAGGAAGCCATGAAGCTCGTGGCAAAGGACAGAGGTGTCAGCAAGAGGGATATATACAAACAGCTTCTGTAAGCTGACAATAATACATTCTGCAGCAAATAGTTAGGATTGGATATGAACGATATAAAACATGACATAAAAAAACGACATAAGAACCTGACAGAGTTCAGATACATCGCAGTTGGATTTTTTCTGACAATATTATCAGGGGCAATAATGCTGAGCCTTCCGTTTTCTTCAAGAGACGGACAATGGACTAATTTTCTGGACTCACTTTTTACGGCAACAAGCGCAACCTGTGTGACAGGTCTTGTTGTGTTTGATACTTTCAGACACTGGAGTATTATAGGGCAGCTCGTGATTCTGGTGCTGATTCAGATAGGAGGCATGGGCTTCATCTCAATCGGTGTGGCATTTTCCATGCTTCTGCACAAAAAAATCGGACTTAGACAGAGGGATCTGATGCAGGAGAGCGTCAATGCACTCGAGATTGGTGGAATAGTAAGGCTTTTCAGCGTGATAATAAGGGGAACCTTCCTTATCGAAGGCATAGGAGCGGTGCTTTTAGCAATCCGATTCATACCGGATTTTGGCATAATAAGAGGCATATATTTCTCGGTGTTCCACTCGATATCTGCATTTTGCAATGCGGGCTTTGACCTGATGGGCATAAACGAGGAGTACTCATCGTTTACAAAATATGTCGCAGATCCGTTAGTCAATATAACAATTATGCTGCTTATCATCATAGGTGGTATCGGTTTTACCATATGGAATGAGGTCAGAATCAAAAAGCTTAAGTTTAGCAGATACTCGCTCCACGCCAAGATAGTAATATCAACCACACTGATACTTGTCTTCGGCGGCGGACTGTTTATGTATATTTTTGAAAAAAGTAATACCATAGCAGGCATGGATACACCGGGTGCCATATTTGCATCGTTATTCGGCTCGGTTACGGCGAGAACGGCAGGCTTCAATACAGTAGACACAGCAGCACTGACACAGGAGAGCAAGCTTTTGACTATAGTGCTCATGTTCATAGGAGGAAGCCCGGGCTCGACAGCCGGCGGAATCAAAACCACAACCATGGCGGTCATGATAATCTATATTGTTTCTTATATGAGAGGAAGCAACGGCTGCAATGTGTTTGGCAGGAAAATAAGCAGTGAGGTAATCAAAAAGGCCGGAATGGTGCTTATCATCAATCTGGTGCTTGGCCTTACAGCGGTGATAGCTATACTTGCCACATCCAATATGAAGATGGACGATGTACTGTTTGAGGTATACTCTGCAATCAGTACGGTCGGCATGACAACAGGCATCACAAGAGATTTAAATACAGTAGGACGCATAATTATCATAATTATGATGTATTGTGGAAGAATCGGAAGCATGACCTTTGTGCTTTCGTTTGTGCATAGACCGGATAAAGCCAATATAGAGCTTCCGGAGGAAAAAGTTATCATTGGATAAGGATAAGGAGAAACGCAATGAAATCAATTTTAATTATTGGAATGGGTAAATTCGGACACCATCTGTGTGCGGATTTGATTAAAAACGGAAATGACATTATGGTGATGGACAAGGACGAGGCCAAGGTCAGGGATTTAATCTATGACGTGACCAAGGTGCAGATAGGTGACTGTACCGACCCACAGGTAGTAAAAGCACTCGGAATCAACAATTTCGATTTGATTTTTGTATGCATCGGCACCAATTTCCAGAGCTCGCTTGAGATAACAAGTCTCGTGAAGGAGATGGGCGGAAAATACGTCATCAGCAAGGCAAACAGGGATGTGCATGCCAAGTTCCTGCTTCGAAACGGTGCGGATGAGGTTATCTATCCTGACCGCGATATGGCAGAGAGAGTGGCAAAGAAATACAGCGCCAACCATGTGCTTGATTATGTGGCATTAAACGATGATTACTCAATCTACGAGATAAATCCACCTGAAGGCTGGGTAGGAAAGAGCATCAAGGAAAATAATGTGCGCCAGAAATACAATGTAAATATCGTTACAGTAAAGGAAGCCGGAAAGAATCGCGTGCTTCCGCTGCCGGACTACGTGTTCAAGGCAGACGATGCAGTGATGGTGCTTGGACTGAATGCAGATGTGGACAAACTGGTGCGAAAGCTATAAAAGTGTGGCTCAAAAAATAATAGGCAGCAATTTGAAGAAAAGAAGAAAGGATGGATACATATGGGTAACAATGACAGCAGTGTAGAAACATTTTTGCAGTGGATAAAGGCTTCGGACAATATTGTATTTTTCGGCGGAGCAGGTGTATCAACCGAGAGTGGCATACCTGATTTCAGAAGCGTGGACGGACTTTATAATCAGAAGTATGATTATCCGCCCGAGACCATCCTGAGCCATACATTTTACAGGAAGCATCCGCAGGAGTTTTACCGATTCTACCGTGACAAGATGCTCTGTCTTGATGCAGAGCCGAACATCACGCATTACAAGCTGGCAGAGCTTGAAAAAGCCGGAAAGCTTAAGGGCGTTGTGACGCAGAACATAGATGGACTGCATCAGAAGGCCGGCAGCAAAAATGTGATGGAACTGCATGGCAGTGTGCTGAGAAACTACTGTGAGAGGTGCTTGCAGTTTGTAAGCGCAGAGGAAATCCTCAACTCAACAGGCGTGCCAAAATGCCCAAAGTGCGGCGGCCCGGTAAAGCCGGATGTCGTATTGTACGAGGAGGGCTTAAATCAGAAAACGCTTGAGGATGCAATCTACTACATCAGTCACGCCGATGTGCTCATAGTAGGCGGTACATCACTTGCGGTATATCCGGCGGCAGGCCTCATAGACTATTACAACGGAAACAAGCTCGTGCTTATCAACAAGTCCACCACACCGATGGACGCAAGAGCAGACCTTCTGATACAGCAGGGACTGGGCTCTGTATTTGAGCAGATAGAGGTGTAAACAGAGGATAATACACAGCACATTAAATGGCAGGCATAGGTAGAAGAGGAATATAGAATGGATAAATACGCAGTAGGAGATATCGTAAAACTGAAAAAACCGCATCCGTGCGGCTGTAGCGAGTGGGAAATCATGCGTGTCGGCGCAGACTTCCGTCTGAAATGCATGGGCTGCGGACACCAGGTTATGGTGCCAAGGAAGCTGGTCGAGAAAAATGACCGCGGTCTCACCAAGAAGCAGGCTTAGTTAGATAGAAACAGCGCATGTCCCGACCTAATAAAAATTAAAGAAAAATTGCAAAAACCCCTTGAAAAGTACCACGATTCATGTTATTATCTAGACTCGTGATATAAAATTCCTTGCTCATAATCAGATTTATGAGCCAGAGACCAAAAGGAGGTAACATTCGCATGAACAAATATGAATTAGCACTCGTCGTTAGTGCAAAGATCGAGGATGATGCGAGAACAGCAGTAGTCGAGAAGGCAAAAGAGTACATCACACGTGCCGGCGGTACTGTTACAGAAGTTGAGGAGGCTGGTAAGAAGAGATTAGCTTACGAGATTCAGCACATGACTGAGGCCTTTTATTACTTCATCCAGTTCGATGCTGAGGGAACAGTCCCAGCAGAAATCGAGCAGGACGTTCGTATCATGGACAATGTTCTTCGTTTCTTATGCGTTAGAAAAGACGAGGCATAGTATAAGAAAATAGGAGATTGTATTATGAACAAAGTAATACTTATGGGTAGATTAACCAGAGACGCAGAAATCCGCTATGCCCAGGGGGATAACTCACTTGCAATAGCAAGATTTTCACTTGCAGTAGACAGACGCTACAGCAAGAATGCAGAGGAGCAGTCAACGGATTTCATCAACTGCGTAGCTTTTGGAAAGATAGCAGAATTTTTTGAGAGATTTGGCCGTAAAGGAACAAAATTTGTTGTTGAAGGCCGAATCCAGACCGGCAGCTATACAAACAAGGACGGACAGAAGGTATACACCACTGACGTCGTGGTTGAGAATGCAGAGTTTGCAGAGTCTAAATCAGCCGCATCAGGAAATGCAGGCGGATTTGCACCGGCAGACAGACCTGCACCTAGCCAGGCTGCTGGGGATGGCTTCATGAACATTCCGGACGGAATCGACGAGGAGCTTCCATTCAATTAGTAGTGTCCACGAGGACAAATATTCAAGGAGGTAACAAAAATGGCTTACAATAAATCAGCTGATGGTTCATCAATGAAGAGAAGACCAATGCGTAGAAGAAAAAAAGTCTGCGTATTCTGTGGAAAAGAAAATAACGAGATCAATTACAAGGATGTAGCAAAATTAAAGAAATATGTTTCTGAAAGAGGAAAAATTCTTCCGAGAAGAATCACAGGAAACTGTGCAAAACATCAGAGAGCTCTTACAGTAGCAATCAAAAGAGCAAGACATATCGCTTTGATGCCATACGTTCAGGACTAATCAAGAATATAAGGCTGATTCTTAGGGGAAACTCTTTGAGTCAGCCTTTTTTGTAACAGTCAATTACTTTTTGGGGAAGTCGCCTGGGATTTTCCTTTTCTATTTATAATATAGCGTATAGGTAGGGAATTAAGGTTTTTGATACTAAAATAATAGGTGATTGCAATAATTTGAAGAAAAAAGTATAGTAGAATAAAATTCAAAAAGATGTTATAATAAGACATTGTAGCGAAACAAAGTTTTTTGGTAATCTAATGATGCACATTGCATGTGCCCTAAAGGGTGCGGATGAGGTAGTATCACTATGAAAAAGAAGAAAATGCGCTTAAAAGGAAAACTCAGGCTGTATATGAACTGGCCGCTTATCATGACGTTTTTACTCGTTGCGATGAATATATGGGTTTTAATGGTAGACCGGAAAGCAGCGTTTATCATGTTTATGTTTATCCTGATTTATCTGGCGATTGCGGGAGGATTGTATTTTTATAACAGATCGCTTATTTTAGCGGATTTGATTCAATTTTCCACGCAGTATAAGGGGATTGAAAATACGCTGTTAAAGGAACTTGCGGTTCCTTATGCGATCGCTCTTGAGGATGGACGTATTCTTTGGAAAAATGATGCGTTTTCAAAATTAACGCAAAGTTCAAGAAAAGAAAAATATCTGTACAGGATGATACCGGCTCTTACGACAAGTGTTTTTCCTAAAGACGACATGGAACATGTTGAGATGGAGGTGGAGTACTGTGACAGACACTATCAGGCAGAATTGCGCAGAGTATCGCTTCACGGCTTCAGCGACAAGGAAAAATTGTTACAGATTCCCGAGGAAGAGGAGTTTTTCGTAGCGGTATCCATGCAGGATGTAACAGAATTGAATGCGTATATCCGCGAAAATGAAGAGCAGCGGATGATCGCAGGGCTGATCTACATCGATAATTACGACGAGGTGATGGAGAGCGTTGAAGAGGTACGACAGTCGCTTCTGGTTGCTCTGATCGATCGAAAGATCAATAAATATATCGGCGATGTGGACGGTATTGTAAAGAAAATGGAGAAGGACAAATATTTTATTGTTCTTCGCAAATCTGCTTACAAAAAAATAGCGGAAGACCGTTTTTCGCTTCTTGAAGAAGTAAAGCAGGTTAATATCGGAAATGCCCGCTCGGCAACGTTAAGTATCGGACTTGGTCTGAATACGGCGACATATGCGCTTAGTTACCAGTATGCGCGTGTGGCGATCGACCTTGCCCTTGCGCGCGGAGGCGACCAGGCGGTGATAAAAGACTGCAGCGGAATCACTTATTTTGGCGGTAAGAAAGAACAGACTGCTAAAAACACCCGTGTAAAAGCCCGTGTAAAAGCAGAGGCTTTAAGAGAGTTTATCGT
>OKSE01001752.1_pt1 | contig 9957 bp, 6 predicted proteins | sample 1633631 | NCBI WGS metagenome assembly OKSE01 (sample SAMEA3541555, study PRJEB24748) | human gut metagenome | biome: human gut; feature: human-associated habitat; material: faeces | place: China | collected 2012 | reverse complement strand
CTTGTCCTGGCTGCTTGATGAGCTATGCTGAGGTGGAGTTCCTCAAGGCTGAGGCTGCAACCAAGGATTGGAATGTTGGTGGTGGTGATGCTGAGAGTCACTACGAGGCTGGGGTTCGTGCCAGCATGGAGTTGCTCAACAACTACTATCTTACATCCAACAAGATTTCCAAGGAAGAGATTGATGCGTTCATTGCCAGCAATCCGTTGGGTGACAATCCTAAGGAGGCCATCAACACCCAGGCTTGGATTCTCCACATGATGAACCCATCAGAGGGTTGGGCTAACCTGCGTCGCTCCGACTATCCTGCTATCTTGGACAGAAGCCGACTAGGCATCTTTACCAATGGTTTCACTTATACCGATTCTAACATGGCAATGCCAACTCGCTTGCGCTATCCAGAGTTGGAAGGTCAGTATAACAGCGTTAGCTATAAGGCTGCCATCGAGCGCATGGGTGGTACTGATGATTGGCACAAGCAGCTTTGGTGGGATAAGGCTAACGTCAACCTTCAGCCAGAATTCGCTCCTGCTAATGGCAAGGGATACGTTAAGTAATTTAGAATGAATAATTTAGAATGAATAATTAATAATTGGCTAACGCCATTATCATTAATATATTATCAAGATGAAAAAGATAATGAATCAATATAAAGGTAAGGTCTTGAAGGCAATGATGATGCTCTTCGCCATGGGATTTGCACTCGCAGGCACTGCTACACTGTCTTCTTGTTCCTCTGACGACGATCCTTTCTTCACCGTATCAGAAGATGACGATCCTCGTATCTTGAACGCCGACTTGGCTGACCAGAAATTGGATCGCAAGACCAAATTGAACTTGGAAATCAAGGTCACTCCTGTTCATTATACCACAGTGACCTGGCTCTTGGATGATACTCAGATTGCTGAGGGTACAACCATCGACCAGACTTTGCCAGTGGGCAATCATACCTTGAAGATTGTGGCTACCACCACTAAGGGTAAGACCACTTCTCGTACCCTCAATGTAACAGTTACTCCAGCTGCCGATGACCCAGCCTTGGGTACCAACGCTGTAGAACTTTGGGTAGCTCCAGGTGCTGAGACAACCATCCATAAGTGCAAGAATCTCGGTACAGTTGCTAAGGTGTTGGTTGGTGGCAAGGAAGCAGCCTTCGAGGTTCTCGAAGAGGGCACAGCCTTGAAGCTCACAGCTCCTACAGGTTTGGAGAATGGTGACTATGATATCACTTTGGTAGATGGTGAGGGCAACCAGTTCCCTAGCGGTACCATCAAGGTAACTACAGAGCCACGTCCATCTATGGAGAACACCCTCTGGGAAGGTGAGTTTGCCGTGACATGGAGTACACCATTCGATGCCTTGAAGGATACCTTCCTTTCAAAGGTGAAGGCTGGCACCATCCTCCGTGTCTATGTAGATGGAAATGGTCAGGGTACTGCTGCTACCTCTTGGTGGAACAACATCCTTACTGGTAAGGGCGACCCAGAGCGTGGCGACATCCTGGTGAATGGACCTGCTAAATGGGAGTTTGAACTGACCGACTTGTCTATCCAGCTCTTGACAGAGCAGAATGGTCTCCTCCTCGTGGGTGACGGTTACACCGTAAAAAAAGTAACTATTGAATAATATATTGGAAAGATTTCCGTTTTTATCATAAAACGTCAAACCTTTGAATTTATGAAGAAAATTTTATTATCTATTTCATTATTGGCATTGGCTTATACAGCCAGTGCCAATGTTCCGGTTATCAAGAGCGACCCTAAGATTGAGGCTCAGGTAGAACAAACCCTGAAGAAACTCACCTTGGAGGAAAAGATAGGTCAGATGATGGAATTGGTGACCGACCTCTTTGGTGCCAACGACAAGAACGGTGTGTTCTATATCGACGAGCACAAGACCGATTCTATCCTTTCTCACTATAAGATTGGCTCTATCCTCAACGCTCCAAATACCTGCGCTCCTACAGCCAAGCAGTGGGAGAAGTACATCGCGCAAATCCAGAAGATTTCGATGAAGCGCATCGGCATCCCTTGTGTCTTCGGTCTCGACCAGAACCACGGTTCTACTTATACACAGGGTGGAACCCTCTTCCCGCAGAACATCAATGTGGCTGCCTCCTTCAATCGTGAGATAGCTCGCCGTTCGGCTGAGGCTACCGCTTATGAGACTCGTGCGGTGAGCGTGCCTTGGACTTACAGTCCTACCGTTGACCTCGGTCGTGATGCCCGTTGGCCTCGCATCTGGGAGAACTTTGGCGAGGATTGCTACCTCAGTTCAGAGATGGGCAAGGCGATGGTCTATGGTTTCCAGGGCGAGGACCCAAACAACATCGACCAGTATCACATTGCTACTTCCATGAAGCACTTCATGGGCTATGGTGTGCCTTGGACCGGTAAAGACCGTACGCCAGCCTATATCTCTCCTGCCGACTTGCGAGAGAAGCACTTCGCTCCTTTCCTGGCGGGTCTGCAGGCTGGAGCCTTGACCGTGATGGTGAATTCCGCTTCCGTCAATGGTATGCCGATGCATGCCAACAAGGACATCCTGACAGGATGGCTGAAGGAAGAGACTGGATGGGATGGTGTGCTCATCACCGACTGGGCAGACATCAACAATCTCTATACTCGTGAGATGGTGGCAAAGGACAAGAAGGATGCGCTCCGCATCGCCATCAATGCTGGTATCGACATGATTATGGAACCTTATTCTTGCGATGCTTGTGGCTACCTTATAGAATTGGTGAAGGAAGGTAAGATTCCGATGAGTCGCATCGACGATGCCTGTCGCCGTGTGCTTCGCATGAAGTACCGTCTCGACCTCTTCAAGAACCCAACCCAGAAACTGAAGAATTATCCTAAGTTTGGTGGTGAGGAGTTTGCCAAGCTCGCCTTGGAGGGAGCTACCGAGAGTATGGTGCTCCTGAAGAACGAGGGTAATATCCTTCCTTTGCAGCATGGCAAGAAGATTCTCCTTACAGGTCCTAATGCCAATCAGATGCGTTGTCTGGACGGTGGATGGAGCTATACCTGGCAGGGTCATCGTGCTGATGAGTTTGCCGGCAAGTACAATACCATCTATGAGGCATTCTGTAATGAGTATGGCAAGGAGAATGTTATCTTGAACCAGGGTGTTACCTATAATGAGAAGGGAAAATACTGGGAGGAGAACGAACCTCAGATTCAGGGCGCAGTGGCTGCAGCGAAGGATGCCGACGTCATCGTGGCTTGCATTGGCGAGAACTCCTATACAGAGACTCCGGGCAACCTGACCGACCTTTGGCTCTCAGAGAACCAGCGTAATCTGGTCAAGGCTTTGGCTCAGACAGGCAAGCCTGTCATCTTGGTGCTGAATGAAGGTCGCCCTCGTCTCATCGCTGACATCGAACCATTGGCACAGGGCATCATCAACATCCTTATCCCTGGCAACATGGGCGGCGATGCCTTGGCAAACCTGGTATCGGGCAAGTCAAACTTCAGTGGCAAGATGCCTTACACCTATCCTAAGGAAATCAATTCGCTCGCCAACTATGACTTCAAGAAGAGTGAGGAGGTGGGTACGATGGAAGGTGCTTACGACTATAATGCGAAGATTACCCAGCAGTGGGGGGTCGGATATGGTTTGAGTTATACCACTTACAAATATAGCAACCTGAAGGTTTCTCAGTCTGATTTCCGCCACGGCGACATCATCAAGGTGAGCGTGGATGTGAAGAATACGGGAAAGGTGGCAGGCAAGGAGAGTGTCCTCCTGTTCAGTAGCGATCTCATCGCTAGTATGGTGCCTGATGGCCGTCGTCTCCGTGCCTTCGACAAGGTGGAACTTCAGCCTGGTGAGACCAAGACCATGACATTTGAATTAAAGGCAGACGATTTGGCCTTCGTAGGTTGGAATGGCAAATGGAGATTGGAGGAAGGCGACTTCAAGTTGATGATTGCCGACCAGAGTGCTGATATCCATTGCACTGATACTTATCAGTGGTCTACTGCCAACCGATAATGTATATTTAAAAGAAGAGTTAAAGAAAAGAGCGTGCCAATAGTGGTGCGCTCTTTTTGTTTGCATAGTAAAATGCAGAAGAGTTAAATATCTACAAGAATCCCCCATGATGTTTGGTGTTATGTCTTGAAATGATTACTTTTGCAAATCATAATTTTTGCAGATTTACAGAATCATTCAAAACAAGGATAAATGGAAATAGTAATTGGAATCATCATAGGGCTTGCCATCGGATTCTTCGTAGGGAAACTGATGGAAGCAAAAAGTGCGGGAGAGGAGAAAACCCAGCTCGTAGCGAAGGCTCAGGTGCTGGCGGCTAACATCGAACAGATAAAACTGCATCATGCTTCTGAGGTTCAATCAATGAAATCTCAAATGGAGAACGAGCGGCTGTATGCGGCGAAACTCAGGGCGGAAAGCGACCAGCAGTGGGCACAGAAACTCGAGAGCCTGAAGCAGGAAATGCAGCGAATGACCATAGAACAGCAGAAGGTGGCGGCTGAGCAGCTGGCTGCCAAACAGTCGGCTCTGCAGGAAAACAACCGTCTGCAGATGGATGAACTCCTGAAACCTATCAAGGAACAGTTTGCTGATTTCAAGAAATCTGTAGAGGAGAGCAAAACCCAGAACGAGGTGAACAAGAAGGAACTGCAGAACACCTTCGAGGCAACGATGAAACTCTTCCAGCAGGAACAGCAGCAGGCTGTACTGAACCTGAAGGAGCAGACCGAGAAGATTGGCTCCGATGCTGCCAACCTGACCAAGGCATTGAAGGGCGACAGCAAGATGCAGGGCGACTGGGGCGAGATGGTGCTGGAAACCATCCTGGAGAACAGCGGACTTCGTAAAGATGAGGAATTCTTCATTCAGGAGAATACGAAAGATGAAGAGGGAAAGAACTATCGTCCGGATGTCATCGTCCGATTCCCGGAAGGCAGAAGTGTGGTCATCGATTCCAAGGTTTCGCTTACCGCCTATTCCGATGCTCTGGCAGCTGAAGATGAGGCTGAACAGGAACGCCTGATGAAGGCACATGCGCTGAGCGTACGAAAGCACATCGATGAACTGGCAGCCAAAGACTATTCCAAACTGGTGGATGATGCCATCGGCTTCGTACTGATGTTCATCCCTAACGAGACCAGCTATATCGCAGCGATGAAGCAGCAGCCGGATCTCAGCCGTTATGCTTATCAGAAGAAGATTATCATCATCTCACCAAGCAATCTGCTCATGGCACTCCAGCTTGCCTATAATCTCTGGCAGTATGACCGGCAGAACAAGAATGTGGAGAAAATCGTGAAGACGGCTGCTGACCTATATGATAAGGTAGCAGGTTTCGAAGATACCTTCCTGGGCATCGGCGATTTGATAACCCGTCTGTCCGGAACCTTCGACAAGGCAAAGAAGCAGCTCTATGATGGAAGTGGGAATGTGATGAGAAGGGTAGAGAGCCTGAAGGGACTTGGCGTTACGCCGAAGAAGCAAATCAAATCGCTGGAAGAATAGAAAAGCAGATTAAATCGCTGGAAGAATAGGAAAATGAAAGCTAAAGATAAAAAGAAGAGGATGTGGGGGCGAGAACTTACGTCCTCTTTTCTGTTTTTCTGATGTAACCCTTTTTTTATTTGATGTAACATAATCGTTAAAAACGGGTTCATCTGATCCGTGACGTTTGCCGTTTCGCTCAAATGTATTTGCAAATCGTTCATTTTATGAAATTATAGCCTTTGAAATGAGCGGGTTTCGATTTTTCTTTGTATTTTTGCCACGCCTATTCGGAAAGATAGGCGAGTACATGGAACAATCAAAAAATACCGTATAATCATGAAACTGAACGAAATTCTTTCAGACAGCTTTAATGCTGCAGAATGGGAAGCTAAGGGTTATGAGCTTCCTAAGTATGACATCGCAGCCGTAGCTAAGAAGACTCACGACGAGCCTACTTGGGTTCACTTCGGCGCAGGTAACATCTTCCGTGCTTTCCCTGCTGCTATTCTTAACGATGCACTTAACACTGGCAAGTACGATCGTGGTGTTATTGTTGCAGAAAGCTTCGACTACGAAATCATCGACAAGGCTTATCGTCCTTACAATAATCTCTCGCTTCTCGTAAGCCTCCAGTCTAATGGTACTATCGAAAAGAAGGTCATCGCTTCTATCACAGAAAGCCTCAAGGCGGATAAGCAGTTTGCTGACGACTGGGCGCGTCTGGTTCAGATTTTCCAGGCTCCAACTTTGCAGATGGTAACTTTCACCATCACAGAGAAGGGATATTCTTTCAATGATGCCGATTTGGCACGTGGTCTTGATGCAGTATTTGCTATGGGTAAGCTTACCGCTCTTCTCTATGAGCGTTATAAGGCAGGCAAGTTGCCACTTACTCTTCAGTCTACCGACAACTGTTCTCACAACGGCGACCATGTAAAGGCTGGCGTCAAGGCTTACGCCGAGCGCTGGGCAAAGGATGGTATTGTTGAGGCTGGATTCCTGGATTATATCAACGACAGCAGCAAGGTAACCTATCCTTGGTCTATGATTGATAAGATTACTCCTCGTCCACACGAGAAGGTACAGGCGATGCTCGTTGAGGATGGTTTCGAGGATAACAATACGATTATCACCGAGAAGCATACTTTCACCGCTCCTTTCGTAAATGCCGAGGAAGTGCAGTATCTCGTTTGCGAGGATACTTATACCAACGGTCGTCCGCCATTGGAGTTGGGCGGTGCGCTCTATACATCCCGCAAGACTGTAGATGAGGTTGAGACCATGAAGGTAACCACCTGTCTGAACCCTCTCCATACAGCGATGTCAATCTATGGTTGCATGCTCGACTATACCTTGATTTCTGCCGAGATGGCTGATGAGGACCTTCGTGCCTTCATCCAGAAGATCGGTTATATCGAGGCAATGCCAGTAGTAACAGATCCAGGTGTATTGAACCCATACGAGTTTATCGGCACCGTTATCAACAAGCGTCTGCCTAACCCGTTCATGCCAGATGCTCCTCAGCGTATCGCTACCGATACCAGCCAGAAACTCTCTATCCGTTTTGGTGAGACTATCAAGAAGTATATCGACCGCGGTCTCGACAAGAGCAATCTCGTGCTGATTCCTTTGGTATTGGCAGGTTATGCCCGTTATCTCAAGGCATTGGATGATAACCTGAAGCCATTTGAGCCATCTTCTGACCCATTGTTGGCAGAGCTACAGGCCATCGTAGCTCCTCTGGAGGTAGGCAAGGCTGATCAGGACTACTCTTGTCTCAAGAACCTCTATTCTCGCAAGGATGTATTTGGTCTCGATCTCTATGAGGCTGGCTTCGGCGAGCAGATTGAGGGCATGGTGAAGGAACTCTTCGCTGGCGAGGGTGCTGTAAGAAAGACATTGCACAAGTATGTTTCTGCAAGATAATTGATTAACGACTTATACATTATATAATATATGGAAAGAACATGGCGCTGGTTTGGCAAGAAAGATAAAATCACTCTTGCACAGTTGAAGCAGATTGGTGTTGAGGGCATCGTTACCGCATTGCACGATGTTCCTCTGGGTGAGGTTTGGACACGCGAGAAGATTCATGAACTCAAGGAGTACATCGAGTCTTATGGTATGAAATGGAGCGTGGTAGAGTCCTTACCAGTGGTTGAAACCCTGAAATATGGCGGTCCTGACCGTGATCATCAGATTGAGGTCTATAAGCAGAGTCTCCGCAACCTGGCTATATAAAAGAAGAAAACAAGAATGTGAAAACGCTGCCACGCCTTAAGGTTAGAGCAAAAATCACCGTTACGGATGAACCGGTGTATAAAACAGTCGTAAAAAAAGAGCCGAAGATTGAAGTGACGAAGATGTCTGCGGATCAGGCTGGCATTCAGGTGGATGTCAATAATGGCGGTGCAGGAGTCCGTGGTGTTTCCAAAATTTATGTTTATAAAGGCTCAAAAAAGATCAAGACTTTTACAAGTGCTGCCACAAGTAAATACACATTTACTTATAAGGCAAAAGGAGCAGGTTCGGCAAAATATAAGGCGAAAGTCGAAATGATCGAAAACAAAAATGATGCAAAGACGAGTAAGGCAGTGTCTCCAAAGGCAAATACATATTCCTTGAAGGTCAGCACCAAGCTGAGCGACTATGAAGAAGATGAAATCAAGTTTGTAACCCAATCTCTTTCCTACAGTGGAAATACCATTATTGTAAAGGGATATACTGTAAATACGATGGGAGCAGATCTGGCTTATCCGTTTTATACCTATGCTTCCTGTCCGGGTAAACTGATTTATCAGTACAGATCCCCGGCAAATAAAGTAATTAAAAAAGGTATTCATAAATATACGTTTAAAGTTAAGAACGTGTCGGTTGTAGATTTACGACACTGCGGAATTAATGTTAAATAATTGCACATAAAAGAGGTAATGTTTATGAAAAAAAGGTTAATTTGCAAACCTAATGCAAAATAGGTTTGCATTTAGTATGACAGGCATAAAATAGGTTTTTTGGCTCTACTTTGTGCCTGTTTTATTATGAACAAAATTCAAAATTGCCGCTTAAATCAAGGGCAAAGCTCATGGCATCTAATGATGTTAGGACTTATTCTCAAAGTAAATGCAAAAAGGATTAAAAATTTGCATTTACCTTGAGAAGTCGAAATGCGACAAAAAACCAGTTCATACTATTATCAATAGAGTAAACGAATGGAGAAGTTGAAAAGGATTTTTCTTGCAAGAACACGCGTTCTGCCTTATAATGAATATGTATTAAGTTTGAGTCGAGGAAAAAGAGTCTGTAGATACCGATACGGTCTTGAAGTCTGAATGCCGGTGAATGTATATTGCAGATTTCACGGCATATGCTATAATATATGTGTAAAGTAAAAGTATTATAGTACAAGAAATGTAGTCTCGGCAGATGCTCGTGGCTGCATATACAACAAAGTCTGATAAAGACTAAATGAATAAGGGATATTCCCTGAAAACAATCAGGGATGCCCAAACTTTCCCTGTTTATATAGATAAAATTATAATTCTACTTAAGTAGGGAAAGAGAGGATATCTAAGATATGAGCAATTATGGAACACCTTATGATGACTCATTTCGCACATTACTGACGGACTGTAAACGATTGATTGTCCCATTGGTAAACGAAATGTTTGGAGAAAATTGGCAGGAAACAGAGAATGTGGAACTGTATCAGAATGAAGTGTTTATCACAACAGGAGCCGATGAAAAGCGAATCACAGATTCAAATTTTACAATCGGTAACTCAAGACGGTATCACATTGAATGTCAAAGTAGCGTAGACGGCACAATGACGGTACGGATTTTTGAGTATTCGACGCAGATTGCAATTACTACTGCAGAATCAGATGTTTCAAAAACGGTATTCACAATGCCTGCATCTGGAATTTTATATTTAAGATGCAATGATAGTACACCAGATTCCCATGAAATTGTGGTAAATACACCTGGAGGAACTGTAAGCTATAAAATTCCAATTGTAAAGATCAAAGATTACAGTTTGGATGATATGCTTAGTAAGAAGTTGTTTTTCTTAATTCCGTTTTATTTTTTCAATTACTCACTTGAAAAAATGGAAAAAGATCATGCGTTGATTGAAGATATGAAAAATACATATCTTAAGTTGTGGGATCAGTTGGAATCGTTGGTTCAACAAGGCAAAATATCGGAATTTGAAAAATCTGCAATCAAAGCAATGTGTGACAAGGTAGCACAATCATTAACCAATAAATACGATAACGTGAAGGAAGGAGTTGATTCTGTTATGGGTGGAGAAATACTTGATTATGAAGCAAAACGGATCAGGAATGAAAGCAGGAATGAAAGCAATATTGAAGCAGTGTATAACATGCTTGTTGCAAATGTGGATGAATCCGTGGTACAGCGAATGTACCCAGAACAGTTTGAAGCTGGAAAGAAACGTTTTGTTTCTTCTAAACA
>OKSE01001741.1_pt1 | contig 9999 bp, 8 predicted proteins | sample 1633631 | NCBI WGS metagenome assembly OKSE01 (sample SAMEA3541555, study PRJEB24748) | human gut metagenome | biome: human gut; feature: human-associated habitat; material: faeces | place: China | collected 2012 | reverse complement strand
TGATCAAGAATTTCTCCCGCCTTACCTGACAATGAGAACAAAAACCGGCGGTATCTGTCTGTTTTTCCCCCGGTTACTCTCCACCTTTCCCCAAAGATCCGGTAGGACAGCTTCAGGGAGGCATAATAAAGCTGATAATCAAACTCCCCCGGATTCCGTGGACGTTCAAAGGCCGAGCACTCTCCTGTCACCTGAATCCTCTGTCCCGGTTCAGGCGCCTTTTCTTCCTGTTGTTCCAGGTACACCTGAATCCTCTTCAGCGTCTTTCCCGACGCCTTTTCAGGACCTTTTTTCACAGCTGCATCACCCAGCTCCAAAACCAGCCATTTTTCTCCCGGCGTCACTTTCACCACCCTTCCCTCTATGGTAAGACGCTCCTCGTTCAGCTCCAGAGACAGCTCCTTTCGGAAGGCGCTCTGCACCTGAAATGCCCGAAAACCTCCCGCAAAAAGAAAAACAGGCAGGAGCCACAGCCATATGCTCCTGCCTGATATTTTCGGCTTTCCCGGAAAGCCTGTTTTGGGAACTCTGTTATTTCCAAACAGAATCAGAACTACTGCAGCTGCCGGAAGTCCTGCCTCCAGCATCTGAAGCGCCGCGCCTCCTTGCAGGATCAATACCTCTCCAAGTACGAATCCTCCTGTCAAAAAAAGCAGCGGTCGTTTAATCGTCTGTTCCTCCTACATAATCAAGATTTCTTTCAAACATCGTGTTCAGGGAAATAGTATCCCGAAACATCACATCCTGAACTCCATTGACAGAAAGCTGCACCCGGTTTACCGATGGCTGGGTCGCCAGGGAGTTGACAATGGAATAAATCGGAATATAATCCTTTACCTCCAGGGAATTGTTTAAAAAGCTGCTGTCTACATTAATGTAGCAGACATTCTCATTCACAGACACATTGAGAATCTTTGTGCCGCTCTCCAGAGTGGGCCGCAACCACGGTGTGGACGGACCGCCAAGAAGCTCCTCCAGAATTGTTTTTTCCACAGAGGTATTGATGTTGTGCATTACACTTCTCTGCTCCGGATACAGCTTTTCCCCGGATTCATCTGTAAAATACAAGGTCAGCTCTGTCTTTTCATAGGCATTGACATCGGAAATGCTGTCTGCAAAATCTGCATCGGAAAGCATTCCCACAGGCATCCCGGTACTGTCTAACAGCGGCTGATCTCCGGAATAGATGCTGATATAGTCAATACCATCCACCTGCGTCAGCGTCTTTGTGAGAGCTGCACGGCAGAGAATTTCCCGTCCGGGACTCATGCTGGTGTAGTTGTTGTCAAAAAACAGGTACAGCACCATGCCCTCCTGCCTTGACCCCTGACAGGTCACCTTTTCAGAAATCGGCACCTGAGCATCCAAATCCGCCGGGACATTCATCAAAGCATCCAAAAGCTCCTGAACCAGGATATCGGAATCCGAAGTCATCGTTCGGTATTCCCGGGTCACCATGCGGGTCACAGAAGGATTCAGATAATAAATCTGATAACTCCTCTCCCCTTCCTTTAAAGGTTCCTGCTTCTTTCCGCAGCCGGAAGCCCAGACAGCCAGCAGAAGCAGAACCAGAACCAGCTTCCTTTTCTGTAATTGTCTCATGTCTTCCTCCTGCTATACAATATATTTCAGGGGAATCCGCACAGTAAAGGTGCTTCCCTCCCCCTCCTTACTGGTCAGCTTAATTGCACCCTTGTGCATAAGCACCACATTCCGCGTAATGGCAAGCCCCAGTCCGCTTCCTCCGGTTTCTCTGGAACGGGCCTTGTCCACACGGAAAAAGCGGTCAAAGATCCGATCCTGCATATCCTCCGGAATTCCAATACCGGAATCCGCCACCTTCAGATAAAAGAACTTGTGATCCGCATCTACCGTAACACGGACCCATCCCTCTTCTGTGTTATATTTCATTGCATTTTCCACCAGATTGGTAATCACCAGGGAAAGCTTTGTCTCATCCACATCTGCCGTCACCTGACGGATACTCTCATAAATCAGCTCCACCTTCCGCCGGTTTGCAATCGGGCGGAGACGCTTTAACACCTGCTCTACCAGCTGGTTAATATCCACCTGGGCAATATTCAGCTCTGCCTCTGATTTATCCATCTTCACCAGAGCCAGAAGATCATCAATAATCTTGCCCTCTCGATCAATTTCATCCGAGATATCCTCCATGAATTCCCGGTACAGCTCTACAGGGACTTCTCCCATTCCCATCAGAGAATCTGCAAGAACGCGAATAGAGGTAATCGGCGTTTTCAGCTCATGAGACACATTGGAAACAAACTCCTGACGGGACTGATCCACTGCCCGCAGCTTCGATAAGGTCTGACCTACCGTCTCGGAAATCTTCTGGGTTTCCCGGTAAACATCTGCCGTAATATCCGTGTCCAGTTCTCCCTGGGCCACCAGCTTCAGCTTTCCAATAAAATCCCGGAAGGGACGAACCAGACAGATCGACACGGCAACTGCAAGAATCAGGAGAATCAAAAATACAATAATCTGAAACAGCAGATTCTTATCCCCTACCCCTTCTGCCAGCGAAATAATCGGCTCTGTAGACGCACTGATCACGAGAACACCGTTTACATTCTTATCGGAAGAAGCTGCGTAGATGGGAATTGTCTGCACAAAATAATGCTTATCCTTATTGTAAATGCTGCTGCTTTCTCCCTGAAAACAGCGCAGAACCTCCTCCGCCACATTCAGCCGTTTCTCCGCAATGTGAAACGTGTCGGTTACAATCCTGAAATCCTGGTTAACCACCACGATCCGTCCGTGATATACATCTGCCAGCGCCTCGATCTCACTGTCCATACCTCCGCGCATTTCTCCTGTCAGATATCCCATCCGCGCCATTTTACTGGCAAGAATCCGGCAATGGTTCTGCACCTCTGTCATACGGGAATCAATCTGGCTCTGCCGCATGGAATTCAGCATTGTCTGAGTTCCCAAAACCATGGGAATCGTACCAAAAGCCACCAGAAGAACGGCAATCACAACCTTCAGGCTGACCGTTTTCCGGAATTTTTCAAAATAATACCGTTTTTTTCCTCTTTCCTCATTTTCCATAATGGCTTCGCTCTGCCTCTGCATCAATTTTCTTTGTAATCGCAACTGCAAGAGCTCCCGGTCCGATATGGCAGGCAACACTCAGAGACAGGGGATCCATGTGAATCTGCTGTACCTGCGGAAACTGCTGACGGATTTCCTGCTGAAACTCCTCTGCAATCTCCTTCTCACAGCTATAAGCTATCTCCATCCAGCATTTTTCCGCCTTCGGATCGTCAAACCGCTCTTCCAGATCCTTTGCAATCGCGGAAAGCATGGTTGTCTTGGCCTGCTTTACTGTTCTTGCCTTGGAAAAGGAATCCAGCTTTCCGCCCTGAATCTGAAGAACCGGCTTAATTCTGAGAAGCGTTCCCAAAGCTGCTGCTGCCGGAGTAATTCGTCCGCCCTTTTTCAGATATTTCAGTGTATCCACCATAATGTAAATGCTGGATTCCCGGGCCTCTCTCTCCAGAATCTCCTTGATCTGGGCTCCGCTCAGCCCGACCCGGGCCAGCTCCATGGCATCCAGAGCAGACTGATACTGAGTAACGGAAATTCTCTGGTTATCCACCACAAAGACACGCCCGTCAAAATCCTCTGCAAGCATCATGGCAGTCTGGCAGGAACTGGACAAAGCGCTTGACATGGGAATATGAACAATCTCATCATAAGTCTTCAAAAGCTCGCTCCAAAGATTCATGACTGTCTCCGGAGACGGCTGAGAGGTAGAGATCTCTGCTCCCTCCACCAGCTTCTCATAAAACTGCTCCTGAGTCAGGTTGATATCCTCCTCAAACGTCTCCTCATTGATCATAAACGGCATGGGAATCACGGAAATACCAAGTTCTTTTGCTTTAGACTGTGTAATTCCGCTGTTACTGTCCGTTACAACTGCAACCTTCATTTCATTTCTCCTTCCGGCAGGTCCTCCTGGGGCTTGTCCTGCACTGACATATATAATTGATAATACATTCCCTGTTTTTCCAGAAGCTCTTCATGGCTTCCTTCTTCCATAATTTTGCCATCAGACAGCACCAGAATCCTGTCTGCATTCTGAATCGTAGTCAGACGGTGGGCAATGGTTACTGTCGTTCTTCCCTGCGCCAGGCGCTCCAGAGACTGATTTACCAGGTGCTCGCTTTCATTATCCAGAGCCGAAGTTGCCTCATCCAGAATCAGAATCGGCGGATTCTTCAGAAATACTCTGGCAATACTGATACGCTGCTTCTGTCCTCCAGACAGCTTCACTCCCCGTTCGCCTACATAGGTGTCATAGCCGTCCTTCAGCTCAGAGATAAATTCATGAGCACCGGCCATCCTGGCAGCTTCGATCACTTCTTCCCTGGTTGCCTCCGGCTTTCCATAGGCAATATTGTCATAAACGGTACCTGAGAACAGATACACATCCTGCTGCACAATTCCGATTCCGGAGCGGAGACTCTGCAGAGTAATTCCTCTCAGATCCCGTCCGTCAATCTGGATTGTTCCCCGCGTTGTATCATAAAATCTGGGGATCAGATTGCACAGGGTTGTCTTTCCCCCGCCGGAAGGACCAACCAGAGCAATCTTCTCTCCCGGCCGGATATCCAGACTAATGTCATCCAGAACAGGATTGTGGTCATCCGGATACTCGAAGCTTACATGATCGAACCGGATTTCTCCCTTGACCTGCTCCATAGGCTTTGCTCCCGGTTCATCCAGGATCTCCACCGTAGAATCCATAATTTCCACAAAACGCTCAATTCCCGTCATACCCCGCTGGAACTGCTCTGCAAACTCAATGATTCTGCGGATAGTGGCAAGCAGAGTTGTCACATACATGGTGTAGGCTACCAGATCACCGGGGCTGATCAGGCCCTTTACCATAAAAATACCTCCGGCAAGGATCACCACCGTGTACATCAGTCCGTCAAACATACGGACAGTATTCTGGAACGCAGCCATATATTTGTAGGTTTCTCTCTTAATATCCAGGAAGGCCTGGTTGTCCTCCCGGAATTTTTCAATTTCGATATCCTGGTTTGCAAAAGCACGGACAACTCGGTTTCCCAGAAGATTATCCTCAATTTTTGCATTCAGCTCACCAATCTGATATCTCTGGCGCTTAAAAGCAGCCCGCACCTTCAGATTAAAATAGGTGCAGGATACTGCCATAACCGGAATAAATGCAAAAATAATCACGGTCAGAGGCAGATTGATCCCTGCCAGCACAGCAAAGGCCACAATCGTCTTGATTCCTGCGATAAAAAATTCCTCAGGACAATGATGGGCAAATTCCGTGACATCAAACAGATCACTGGTGATCCGGGCCATAATCTGCCCCACCTTCGTATTATTAAAATAACTGTCTGACAGCTTCTGCAGATGCTCAAATGCATCCTGACGCATATCTGTCTCAATTCTGGCACCCATGACATGTCCCGTATAAGCCATGTAAAAAGCCGCCATACCGTCAATGATCCGCAGACCAAAATAAACCAGGGCAATTCTGATAATCATGCCTGATGTAATGGAAGCAAGATCCCGCATTCCCTCATTGGTAATAAATCGGAGAATCATAGGCAGAACCAGCTCGCAGATCGTTGTCAGCGACGCGCAGAACAGGTCAAAAACCATAATTCTCCAATACTTTCCATAGTAGGGAACGAATCGCTTCATCAATTCTGAAGTTTTCATTCCTTTTTCCTCTGTTTTCTTTCCTGTATAGATTTTAGATGTAACCAGATGTACTCTTCATTGTAGCCTATTTTTCCAGGAAAGGGAAGCGGTATTTTTATAAATTTAATTATGTCCATGCTTTTCTCCGACAGATGTTTTTCTGGACGAACCTGAAAATCTGCTTTATAATAATACATAGGAAAAAAAGCAACACAGGGAGGAACTTATTATGCCTTATTGCCCCAAATGTGATATGGAATTTGTTGACGGAATTACCGTGTGCAGCGACTGCGGCGGACCCCTTGTAAACTCTAAGGAAGAGGCTCTGGCCATAGCCCGAGAAGAGGCCGAAGCGCTCCGGATCCGGAAAGAAGCCCAGCTGGCTGCCCAGTTGGAAGAGGCTGCCCTTGAAGAGGAGCTTTTAAAGGAAGCCGAACAGGAGACCTCCTCTGAACAGAAAAGCTGCAGAGAGCCTGCCCGCGTCTATGTAAAAAAATCGCAGCGCTATGAGGATCTTCAGTCCTCTTCCTCTGCATTTCTGCTGTTGGGAAGTATTATGCTTGCAAGCGGAATTCTCTTCTGGCTGGGTGTCATCCCTATGCCCATTGCCGGTTTTTCCGGAATCATTACAAAAACGCTTCTTGTTGTCATGGGAGCTGTCGCTCTTTATGTGGCCTTCACTTCATCCAGGGATGCAAAAAGGATCAGCAGCCAGATTGCCCAGGAGGAGGAAACCACAAAACAGATGATTACCTGGTTTGTTTCCAGCTATACGGGAAATCAGCTGGATCAGCAGATCCTTTCAGAATGCGGCGAGCTGAGCCCGGAGGAGCTGAGTCTCAAACGGTTTGAACTGATTCAGGATCTCCTTGTAACCAATCAGGATCTTCCGGATCCTTCTTATGTGGATCTGCTCTCTGAGGAAATTTACGGAAAATTATTTGAAGACTGAAAACTGTAACCGTTCCTTCAAAAGCAGACGTTCATTTGCAGAACACAAAGGGGCGCTGCAGACAGAATATTCATTCATCTGTCTGCAGCGCCCCCTGCTTTTTCCTTTTTCAGGCGAACTTCTTTTCAGAATCCGCAAAACGGATTATTTTACCAGAAGAGACTTTCCGGTCATTTCCTTCGGCTGTTCCATGCCCATCAGCTCAATCAGAGTCGGAGCAATATCTGCCAGGCATCCGCCCTCTCTCAGCTTGTAAGACGGATCTGCATTTACCAGGATAAAGGGAACCGGATTGGTGGTATGTGCAGTAAATGGCTCGCCAGTCTCATAATCAACCAGCTGCTCTGCATTTCCGTGATCTGCGCAGATAAACATTACGCCGTCCATTTCTTTAACAGCGTCTACTGCTCTTCCCACGCACTCATCTACTGCCTCAATTGCCTTAATTGCTGCTGCCTCAACACCGGTATGGCCTACCATATCCGGGTTTGCAAAGTTGATGATAATCACATCATAGGAGCCGGACTTAATGCACTCAACCAGCTTGTCACATACAGCAGGAGCACTCATCTCCGGCTTCAAATCGTAGGTTGCAACCTCCTTGGGAGACGGAACCAGAATACGATCCTCGCCTTCGTTGGGCTCTTCTACACCGCCATTAAAGAAGAAGGTTACATGTGCATACTTCTCTGTCTCGGCAATCCGGGCCTGCTTCAGGCCGTGAGCAGCCAAAAACTCACCAAAGGTATTGGTAATAGACTCTTTTTCAAATGCAACCAGCTTATTGCCAATTGTCTCATCGTAATCGGTAAAGCATACGAAGGTAGTCTTCACTCTCTCACCGCGATCAAAGCCAGTAAACTCATCATCACAGAAAATGCGGGTCATCTCTCTTGCCCGGTCCGGACGGAAGTTGTAGAAAATAATGGAATCGCCGTCCTTGATGGTTGCCACCGGAGCGCCATTTTCCATCACTACCATAGGCATAACAAACTCATCAGTCTTGCCGTTATCGTAGGAAGCCTGAATGCCTGCAACAGCACTCTCTGCCTGAACGCCCTCGCCCTTTGTCAGCGCCTTATAGGCAACCTCCTCACGATCCCAGTTTTTATCACGATCCATTGCATAGTAGCGGCCTGCTACTGTTGCTACCTTACCAACGCCCAGCTCAGCCATCTTGGCCTCCAGAGCTGCCACATAGTCCTTTCCGGATGCCGGAGGTGTGTCACGGCCGTCCAGGAAGCAGTGTACATATACCTTGCTCAGTCCGTTGCGCTTTGCCAGCTCCAGCAGACCATAAATATGGGTAATGTGGCTGTGAACGCCGCCGTCGGAAACCAGTCCGAACATATGCAGAGCGGAGTCGTTCTTTTTGCAGTTTTCTACTGCTGCCATAAATGCCTTATTTTCAAAGAAATCGCCATCCTGAATGGATTTGGTAATGCGGGTCAGTTCCTGATATACAATACGTCCTGCACCCATATTCAGATGTCCTACCTCAGAGTTTCCCATCTGTCCTTCCGGAAGACCAACTGCCATTCCGCTGGCCTGTCCCTCTACAAAAGGACACTGGCTCATCAGCTGATCCATCACTGGGGTTTTTCCTTCACAGACAGCATTAGCCTCGCACTTGTCGTTTAAGCCATATCCGTCAAGAATCATTAATACCACCGGTTTTTTGCTCATTGTGAATTCTCCTCTTATTTATTTTATGATCGGTTTCCCAATCCGCTGCCATAGTTGCTGCCGTCAGTGTTTGTCTAAAAACTGACGATCCGCGTCTATTGTACTTCATTTAAAACATTTTTGCAAGCAGGAGAAGAAAAAAAGAGCAGGTGACTGCTTCCTGTTACGAAAAACTGTTCACCTGCCTGTTATTCTTATTTTCCCAAAAGCCGGGCCGCCTCCCTGGCGGGATAAAGTTCCTTCCCAAGCTCTGCCAATGGCTCAAGTAATTTTTCTGCCGCCTGGAGATCACCCTTTTCAAGTTTCATCTTCCCCAGAAGAAGCTGCATCTCCGTTCTGTATGCCCGGTTAACCGCCAGATTCATCTCTTCCTCCACATAGGAGTCATCAATGGATTTTCCGCTGACAAAATCAATCCATACCTCATTCAGCCTGATGCAGTTTTTCAGACTTTCTGCCAGAGTCTTTGCCCTTTCGGAAGCTGTGTCCCTTAAACTTTTCAGAATCTCCATATAGTTCTCTGCAGTTTCTCTATCATCTGACCAAAGACTGGTTTTTACCATCTGATTTGCCATGAGAGAAGCTGCAGCCAGGGCATGAAGATGCAGATTCTCTGGATGCAGGCCCTCCATCTGCTTCCAACTCTCCTCAAAATCTCCAAGAAGTCCGTAGGCATAGGCCAGCTTGACCCGTCCGTTTACATACTCAGCTGTTTCCTTTGGAGTTCCCTCCACCCGGGGTAAAAAGCTCTCAATGAAGCCTTTCGGATTCAGTTCATGATACAGGACTGAATCCATGCGGGAAAGACGTTTTCCAGCCCACCAGCCGGAAAAAACCCTTCCGACAGCAATGCCTGCAAATTGCGGACTGCCGCTTTTGCGCCCGAATACGCCGGAATTTTAGTCAGCGGTATATACGCATTCATGGAAGAGATATTTAAAATGTTTCCCGACTGCTTCTCTACCATATCCTGTGCAAAAATCTGTGTCGGTATCAACGTTCCCTGAAAATTCAGCCTGAATACAAAATCCACCCCTTCCGTATCCAAATCAAAAAACGTGGTCTGTCCTGCTTTGGCTTCATGCTGGTATTCATTATCGGTTGTTGCGCGTTTGTTATTGCCGCCTGCACCGTTAATGAGAATATCACATTTTCCCAAATCTTCCAAAATGCGGTCATGTACGGCTTTGAGCTGTTCCGCTTCTAACACATTTGCCGCATATCCCTCGCATACAAATCCGTCATTTTTTAATTCCTCTGCCAGTTTTTTTACCTTATCTTCATTCAAATCCAGTGCCGCTACTTTTGCGCCAGCCTGTGCAAATGCTCTTGCCATATCACCGCACAGCACACCGCCCGCGCCCGTAACCACAACCACTTTTCCCGTAAAATCTGTTTTTAACGGCAATTCTAACACATTTTTCTCCCTTCTGGCTGTTTTATGATTTTTACCTTCCTTTTTTGTTATCCTGCACATTTATTGCATTTTTTATTACGGTTCTGTTATGCTTTTTGCTCTCTTTCCGCTCTACTTCTCTATCGTTCCGCCGTTTGCTTCAATAAGTCCGTTGACATAGGCCGTTCCAAGCGCCCTGTCATACAGTCCGTACCCCGGCTTTCCTGTTTCGCCCCAGATCATTCTGCCGTGGTCC
>OKSE01001738.1_pt1 | contig 10025 bp, 5 predicted proteins | sample 1633631 | NCBI WGS metagenome assembly OKSE01 (sample SAMEA3541555, study PRJEB24748) | human gut metagenome | biome: human gut; feature: human-associated habitat; material: faeces | place: China | collected 2012 | reverse complement strand
ATTTAAGCTCCTATAATAATTTAAACTCCTCCCAGCCGTCCTTTTTCAGCACCAGAACAGAGTCAAAGCCTATCTCCTTCGCCGCCTGCGCAACCTCGGCAAAACGGAAGCCAAGAGAAGCCCCATCATGGCTGTCACTGGAAAGCAGTATTTTCCCCCTTCGCTCCTTCAAATCACGCAGAAGCTGCAAGGAGGGATACGGCTCCGTCCGCAGACCGCGATACATACCGCCGGTATTGATTTCAAACGGCCTTCCTGTTTCCAAAAGGGCATCCATTGCGGAAAGTGCCGCCGTTCTGTAGCGTTTATCCATGGGGTCAAAGTAACGGCTGCCCTCGTTGAATTTCGTCACAAGGTCAAAATGTCCGATAAAGGTCGCATTTGTTCGGGAGACCACCTCCGCCTCTATCTCAAAGAACCGCTTCGTCAGCGCATATACATCACCGCCGAAGCCCTCGCGGATGCCCTGCTCCAGCACCTCAGGGCTTTCGTCCACGCAGTAATACATCCCGTTCTTCTCCACATAATGCACAGAGCCAATCACATAATCAAAGCCCTCTGTCGGAGCAGTCGAACAAGCATCCTGCTCCACGCCGCAGAGAATTTCAATCTTATCCTGATACTTTTCCGCAAGGGCGCGCACCTCCCGCAGGTTTTGCATGGAAACAGGCTGGCCACCGGCGGTATTATTGGTGACTGTCACGATGATGAAAGGAATTTTGTCCTTATATTGCTTCAGGGCTGTTTCCAGTTTTGCAGGATCGACATTGCCTTTGAACGGCACTTCCAATTGGGTGTCTTTCGCCTCATCTACAGTACAATCGAGCGCTACGGCTTTACGGCTCTCTATATGCCCCTTTGTCGTATCAAAATGCGAGTTGCCCGGGACAATATCTCCGTTATGCACCAGATGACTGAAAAGAACATTCTCTGCGGCTCGTCCCTGATGGGTCGGAATTACATATTCAAATCCGGTCAGCCGGGTAATGGTATCTTTCAACAGAAAGAAAGATGAAGAGCCGGCATAACTCTCATCTCCCATCATCATCGCCGCCCATTGGCGGTCGCTCATCGCACCCGTACCCGAATCGGTAAGGCAATCGATATAAACTTGATCCGCTTTTAATTGAAATAAATTGTAGTGAGCTTCTTTGATCCATTTTTCACGTTCTTGTCGCGTACTTTTACGGATAGGTTCAACCATTTTAATTTTCCATGATTCAGCAAAAGGCAGTTCCATAATATAATTTTTTACTAATTAATAGAATTAAAAAAAGATTTTTATTAGTACATACGCTAACAAAGATAGTGAAATTTGCGATATTAAAAAAGAAAGAAGAAGTAAAAATTTGTTTTGATTCTTCTTTCTTTTACAGGCAGACCTACAGCACGGAGCGGGACAACCGCTCTTCCGGCCGGTAAGCCGGCGACGGCTACCAACCGCCGCCCAACGCCTTGAACAGATTCACATAATTGATATACTGTTGAGCTACGAGGTTCACATACTCCATCTGCGACTGGTACATGTTTCGTTCGGCGTCGATCACGTCCAGATAGGCCGACATACCATTGCGGTAGAGCGAATTGGTCATCGTGGCGATCTCGATATTGGCCCGGAGCAACCGGGCGTAATTCTCGGCCTGGCTGCGGTAGGTAGCGATGTCGAGCAGACTCTTTTCCACATCGCCCAACGCTTCGAGCACGGTCTCCTCATAGGCGAACACACTCTGATAATATCGCTCCCTGGCAACCTGCTCCTGCCGCTTGAGCTTGCCGAAATTAAAGATCGGCTGCACAAGCGACCCGACGGCCGACCACGCCCACGAATGACCGTCGGAAATACCTTCGATCGAACTGGAAACGATACCCCCGGCTCCGGTCAGCGTAATCGACGGAAAACGCTTGCTACGGGCAAGCCCCACGTTCGCGGCCGCCTCATCCATGTTGAACGAAGCCTCCATGATGTCGGGACGCCGCTCGAGCAATTCCGAAGGAAGTCCGACGGGAATATCCATTACCTGATAATTGTCCAGCAAGGCATCGTCGAAAGTTTCGTCCCCGAAATAGGAGGGATTCTCGCCGAGCAGGACACAAAGGGCCAGACGCGACTGCTCGACGGCACGCTGATACTGCGGAATATCGGCCTCGGCCTGATAGACGAGGCTCATGGCTTGCTGAAGGGCCACGCCGTTGGACATGCCGTAACGGGCGAGCGAATCCACGAGCGCCGCCGACTCCCGGCGCAGCACATAGCTCTGCCGGGCGATCCGCAGGTCGCGGGTGTATTGAAGCACGGTAAAATAGGAGGTGGCGACTTCCGCCGTCAGCGACAGCATCACGCCCCGATAGCCCCACTCCGAAGAGTAGAGAGCTGCCTTAGCCGCCCGGTTAGCGCTGCGGAGTGTTCCGAAAAGGGGTACTTCCCAGGAAATCGACGGTTCGATCGTATATTGTTGGGTCGTACCGGTCGGCTCGGTATAGTTTCCCTGTGCCGAAAGATTCAATCCGACCGACGGCAGGAAAGGCGCACGGGCCACGGCGATATTGGCGCGAGCTTCGAAGATGCGCGAAGCCGCCTGCGCCAGATTGCGGTTGTTCTCGAGCGCGTGCTCCACCAGGCGATTGAGCGTCGAATCCCCGAAAATCTCCCACCAGGCGAAAGGCAGCGACACCGAATCCTGCGGGAAATCGCCCGCGAAGCGATAATTCTCAGGCACTTCGACCTGCGCGTCGTAGAGTTTCGGAGTGCACGATGCCAGTGCGGCAGCGAACAGAATGATTGCAAAGTATCGTTTCATGACTCTTTTTGTTTTAACTCCCGCTTGTGTTCGAACTTGCCGACACGGGCAACCAGATAATACAGAGCAGGGTAAATGAAAATGCCCAGCATCGTGGCGAGCAACATACCGCCCACCAGAGCCATACCCATAATATTGCGGGCCGTAGCATAGACTCCGCTGGCGAAGATCAGCGGCATGACGCCCAGGATGAACGAGAAGGCGGTCATCATGATCGGCCGCATACGCAGCCTCGCCGCCTCGATCGTCGCGGCCTTCAGGTCCATGTTCTTCTCGAAGAAGAGCTGATCGGCATATTCCACGACCAAAATGGCATTCTTGGCCGAAAGACCGATCAGCATGACCAACGAGATCTGCATGTAGATATTATTGATAAACTCAGGGCTGACCAGGTACGCCGCACCGACAAATAACAGTGCGCCGAGCACCGCGAGCGGGACACTCAACAGGATCGCCAGCGGCAGCCCCCAGCTGTTGTAGAGGGCCGAAAGAGTCAGGAACACGAAGACAATAGCCAGCAGGTAAACGGCGCCGCTGCTACCCGAAGCCGTCTTTTCCTGATAGGATAAGCCGCTCCAGGTGGTTCCGACCGCCTCGGGTAGCACGTCGGCGGCCACCGCTTCGATGGCGTCCATCGCCTGACCGGTCGAAACTTTCGCGGCGGGATTGACCGTCAGCTCGATCGACCGGTAGAGGTTGAACTGCGAGACGAATTCGACACCCGTAGTATCCCGTACGGTCGTGAACGACGAAACGGGAATCGAGTTGCCCTGACCGTCGTCCACGAAATAGCTTTCGAGCGAATACTTGTCACGACGGTACTCGGGCGCAGCCTGGATATAAGTCTGGTAAAGTTTTCCGAACCGGTTGAAATTGTTGATATAGGAACCGCCGAGCAGAGTGCTCATCGTCTTGTAGAAACTCCGGAGCGGCACGCCCTGTGCCAGCGCTTTCTCCTTATCGACTTCGATTCGCCGCTGGGGGATGCCGGCGTTGAACTGGGTGGTCACGGAGCCGATCTGCGGCTGCTTGCGCAGCGAATCCATGAAGCGCATGGTTTCGTCCGCCAGGAACTCCGTACCCCGGCCTTCAAGATCCTGTACCTGCAACGTAATGCCGGACGTTACGCCCAAACCGGGGATCGATGGCGAGATAAAGGCGTAGCTGACGGCCTCGGGAACTGCCACGTACAACTCCTCCGTCAAGGCGGAAGCGATCTGAGAAGAGGTCTTGCTGCGCTGGCTGTAATCGACCAGCTTCACGAAGATAATACCGCTGTTGCTCGAAGCGATACCCGCCAGCATATTGAAACCGGCGGCAAAGGAGGTCGCCTCGACATCCGGACGCTGCCGGACGAGTTCATCGACCCGCTGCATCGCCTTGACGGTGGTTTGCAGGGATGAAGCCTCGGGCGTCTGCACGAAGACCATGACATACCCCTGATCCTCGTCGGGCAGGAAGCCCGAAGGCAGGAAGTGCCAGATCACGGCGATAGCGGCAAGGGTTACGGCGACGATTCCTCCGGTACGCTTCAGGTGACCGATAAAACGGGTGGTAGCCGATGTGTATTCTTCGGTACGTTTGCCGAACCAGCGGTTGAAAGCGGCGAAGAATCCCTTCTGCACCTTCGGGCGCGGCTTGAGCAGCAACGCGCACAGCGCAGGCGAAAGGGTGAGGGCATTGAACGAAGAGATGCAGACCGATACGGCGATCGAGATCGAGAACTGCTGGAACAGCAGACCCGTGATACTCCCCATGAACGATACGGGAATAAACACGGCCAGCAGTACGACGGTCGTAGCGACGATCGGCGACGAGACGCTGTGCATCGCTTCGACGGTCGCCTGCTTCGCACTCAGCCCCTTCTCGATATTGACCTGCACGGCCTCGACCACCACGATCGCGTCATCGACCACCAGGCCGATGGCCAGCACCATACCCAACAGCGAGATGATATTGATCGAGAACCCGAGTAGCGGGAAGAGCGCGAAAGCGCCGATGATCGACACCGGAATCGCCAGCAGCGGGATGAGCGTCGCACGCCAGTCCTGCAGGAAGAGGAAGATGATGGCGATCACCAGAATCAGAGCGATAATGAGCGTGACGAAAATATCCTTCACGCCGGCTTCGATACTGGTCGTGGCATCGACCATCGAAGTATAGGTAATGCCATCGGGGAAGCGCTTGGAAAGGCGCTCCATTTCGGCCTTGACCGAATTGCCCACATCGACGGCATTGCTGCCCGGTTGCTGATAAATGACAAGCAGGGCGGTCGGGTCGCTATTGAAGAGCGATTCGACACCGTACTGGCGGCTGCCGAGAGCCACGTCAGCAATATCGCTCAACCGAACCTGCTCGCCTTCGGGAGTGGTGGAGATAATGATGTCGCCGAACTGCTCCGCATCGTAGATCTGGGGCGGCATGGTCACCGTATAGGTATAAGTCACGTCGCCCGCAGCGGGTTCCCCGCCGAACTTGCCCGCCGGAAAGATGCCGCCCTGCGCTTCGACAGCCGCAAAAACCTCGTCGAGCGAGATCTTGTAGTAATCCAACAGGTCGGGCTTCAGCCAGATACGCATGGCGTATTCACCGGCGCCCATAATGTCCACCTTACCTACGCCGTCGATCTTCAACAGTTCGTTCTGGATGTTGATATAGGCGTAGTTGGAGAGAAAATCGCCGGTGTAGCGTCCGTCGCTGGTGAGCGAATAGACGATCAGAAAGCCGGTCATGGTCTTGCGCGTGGTGACGCCCTGCTGGGTCACCGACGCGGGAAGTTGCGAAAGGGCCGTCGAAACATTGTTCTGCGTAAAAATAGCGTCCATGTTCGGATCGGATCCGATATCGAAGGTCACCTGCAGATTCATCGACCCGTCGTTGGCGCTCGTAGCCTGCATATAGAGCATATCGCTGACACCCATGATGCTCTGCGAAACGGGCGTGGCGACCGCATTGTTCACGGTTTCGGCATCGGCACCGGGATAGGTCGTCGAAACTTCGACGACAGGAGGCGTAATGTCGGGATACTGCTCGATCGGCAGGTCGAATATAGAAATGATACCCAGCAGCACGATAGCTGCCGCCAGCGCAATGGCGAAAATGGGCCGCGCGATGAAAAATTTTCCCATACCTGCCTATTTTTTAACGGGAACGACCCGCATTCCCTGACGAAGTTTCTGCAAACCGGTCACAGCGACCGTTTCTCCCGGTTCCAGGCCCGACTCGATGGCCCACATTCCGCCGAACGTCTCGCCCGGCGTAACCTTGCGGTATTCGGCCGTGCTGTCCGGCCGGATTACCCAGACCGACGATACGTCGAGAGTCTGCACGACACTCTGCTGCGGCACCAGTACACGGGGCAGCTTCGCCCCGATATTGGCTTCGACACGCGCGAACTGTCCGGTCTTGAGCCGGTAGGAAGGATTCGGGAAGCGGACGATCAGCACGATCGTCCCCGTAGCCGAAGATACGGCCGTCCGGGTGTAATCGTACTTGCCGAAAAGCGGATAGCGGGTACCGTCCGCCTCGTAAAGCACGATCTCCGAAAGCAGTTCGGCGTTGTCGTAGATATTCGTCCGATTGCTGTCCAACCGAAGGAATTGCGTCATCGGAATCGCAATGGGGACCTGGACCGTATCAATATTCATAATCGTGGTGAGGGTCGGAATTTGCGTACCCGGACCGACATAATCACCGACGGAGCCGTTCGAAGATTCGATAATGCCGTCTATCTGTGCATAGATCTTCGTGTAGCCCAGATTGAGCTGGGCATTCCGCAGAGCCTGCCGAGCCGACTTCACGTCGGCCTCCGAAGCGGCGTACTGCGCCGTATATTGGTCGAGTTGCGTACCGCTGATGGCATTGATCTTGGCCAGCGGCACCGCCCGGTCGAAATTGTTCTTGGCTTCGAGCGCCAGCGCACGGCTCGACTCCAGAGCCGCTTGAGCCGAAAGCAGGGCAGTGTAATACTCACTGTCGTCGATTTCGAAAATCAACTGACCCTTGCGCACGGGCATACCTTTTTTATAGTGCCGGGCTACGAGAAACCCGCTCACACGGGGTTCGACCACCACTTCGTTATCGCTGTTGATCTGGGAAATGAAGCTCCGCCGCGTATAGAGCAAATCGAACTCGGCGACAGCGATTTCGATCTCCATCGGCGGCATCTGCCCGGTATGTCCGGAACGGGAACCGCAGGAAACCGCGAGCAAAGAGAGCGCGAGCAGGATAAAGGGAATTGAAGACGATCTGTAACACATAGTTTCTGCATTTTTCGAAATACACGGCAAGTTATGTGCCTCAACTTGCGGTCAATTCAAATTTTTCGGAGAATAATGTCCCTTTCGGCCCCTCAGGGCGAGCCGGGAGCCCGAATCCGCCCCCCGGCAGGAGCACAGCGGACAGCCGCTCCCGCCTCCCGTCGAAAAACATCCCGTCGCATCCGAAACGAACGAACCGGCCGGACAACATCCGGCATAAATGCTCCCGACGCATCCCGTCCCGGTTTTTACGATACCGGTTGAATTCCGGAAAAAGGGATGCGGCTGGTTTTGTTTTATTTCCGGTTTATGCTATCTTTGCGAAAATAACTTTTGCCCGGACCGGCCGTATTCCGGAAACACGGAACCGCATCGTTCAAGGAATACGCGCCGTTCTCACTCAAAATAAAAAATTCTCGCATGAAAAAACTATTCCGAACCCTGTTTGCCGCAGCCCTGTGCTGTCTGACATTCAAGGCGACAGACGCCTGCACCAACTTCATCATCACCCGGGGAGCCTCCTCGGACGGCTCGGTGATGGTCTCCTACGCCGCCGACTCCCACCAGCTCTACGGCGCACTCTACAAAACCTTCGCCGGGCGCTACAAACCCGGCACGATGCTCCCGGTCTATGACTGGGACTCGGGCCGCTACCTGGGAGAAATTCCGCAAGCGGCACAAACATACGCCACGATCGGCAACATGAACGAACATTCGCTCATCATCGCCGAATCGACCTACGGCGGACGCGAGGAGCTGGCCGATTCGACGGGTCGCATCGATTACGGCTCGCTCATCTACATCACCCTGCAACGCGCCAAGACTGCCCGCGAAGCGATCCGGATCATCGTGGATCTGGCCAACACCTACGGCTACGCTTCGAGCGGCGAATCCTTCTCGATCGCCGACCAGAACGAAGCCTGGATCATGGAGCTGATCGGCAAGGGCTGCGAGCTCGATGCCGAGGGTAACAACACCCGCAAGGGCATCGTCTGGGTAGCTCGCCGCATTCCCGACGGATACGTTTCGGCACACGCCAACCAGTCGCGCATCACGACTTTCCCGCTCGACGATCCCGAGAACTGCCTCTACGCTCCCGACGTGATCTCCTTCGCCCGTGAAAAGGGCTATTTCAACGGCCCGGACGAGGAGTTCAGCTTCTGCGATGCCTACGCTCCGGCCGATTTCGGCACGGTGCGCGGATGCGATGCCCGCGTGTGGGCGTTCTTCCGCACCGTAGCGGACGACATGGATCAATACACGGACTATGCAATGGGATACAACATGTCCAACCGGATGCCCCTCTGGGTGAAACCCCGCACCAAAGTCGATCCCAAGACCGTTTTCGACGCCATGCGCGACCACTACGAAGGAACTCCGATGGACATGACCCAGGACATCGGTGCGGGCGGACATGCCCTGCCGTACCGCTGGCGCCCGATGGATTTCGAAGTGGACGGCGTAACCTACCTGAACGAGCGTGCGGTAGCAACCCAGCAGACCGGATTCTGGTTCGTGGCACAGGCCCGGCCCTGGCTGCCGGACGACATGGGCATCCTCTGGTTCGGGGTGGACGACGCAGCGACATCCTGCCTGACGCCGATCTACTGCTCGGCAACCGAGGTTCCCGAATGTTTCCGCGAGGGCAACGGCACGATGCTCAAATATTCGCCCACGTCGGCATTCTGGCTCTTCAACCGCGTAACCAACTTCGCCTATCTGCGTTACGATCTGATCGCGGCCGACATCCGCAAGGTGGTTGACGAGTGGGAGAATACCCGTTTGGAGGAGGTCAAACAGATCGACGCAGCCACAGAGGGCGACTCGCCCAAGAAACGGCAGAAACGGCTTACCCGTTATTCGGTGGATATGGCCCGGCAACTCTTCGACCGCTGGACGGAACTCGACCGGTACCTGCTCGTCAAATACATCGACGGCAACCTGAAGAGCGAAACCGAACCGGGTAAATTCCTCGACAACGGCAACGGGCGCGACATTCCCGACAAGATCCAGTTCCCGGGCTATAACGAAAAGTGGAAACGCGCCGTAGTAGCCGACCACGGTGAAGTGCTGAAAGTAATTCAATAAACACATACAAAAAATATGAAATACGATATCATTGTGATCGGCAGCGGTCCGGGCGGTTACGTAGCCGCCATCCGCGCTGCTCAACTGGGTAAGAAAGTGGCTGTCGTAGAGCGTGCCGAGGCCGGCGGCGTATGCCTCAACTGGGGTTGCATCCCGACCAAAGCGCTGCTCAAGAGCGCCCAGGTTTACAACTATTGCAAGTCGGCCGAACATTACGGACTCAACTTCGCAGGCGAAGTGCGGCCCAACCTCGAAAAGATCGTAGCCCGCTCGCGCGGCGTGGCCGAAACGATGAACAAAGGCGTGTTGTTCCTGCTCAAAAAGAACAACGTGGAGCTGATCAACGGCTTCGCAAAACTGAAAGGAAACGGCCGGATCGACGTGGACGGCACGGAGTACGAAGCCGACCACATCATCCTCGCCACCGGAGCACGGCCCCGCGAAATGCCGTTCATGCCCATCGACGGAGAGCACGTGATCTCCTCGAAGCAGGCGCTCGTACTGCCCAAACTGCCCGAAACGATGATCGTCGTGGGATCGGGTGCCATCGGCAGCGAGTTCGCTTATTTTTATGCCGCACTGGGTGTGAAGGTCACCATCGTCGAATATCTGCCCCAGATCATGCCCCTCGAAGACGAAGAGGTCGCCAAGACTATGGAACGCGCTTTCCGCAAGTTGAGAGCGACGATCCTCACCTCGACCACCGTGAAATCGGTGAAAGTAAACGCCGAAGGCAAGTGCGACGTCGAGATCGAAGGCAAGAAGGGCGCAGAGACGCTGGTTGCCGACATCGTCCTCTCGGCCGTCGGCATCAAATCCAACATCGAGTATATTTGCAGAAAATTTCATTTATAAGTGATAAAAATATGGCAACTATTAT
>OKSE01001734.1_pt1 | contig 10034 bp, 9 predicted proteins | sample 1633631 | NCBI WGS metagenome assembly OKSE01 (sample SAMEA3541555, study PRJEB24748) | human gut metagenome | biome: human gut; feature: human-associated habitat; material: faeces | place: China | collected 2012 | reverse complement strand
GGCGGGCTTTTGATCTGGCTGGCGGTCAAAAAGGAATACGAACCGGCGCTGCTTCTGCCGATGGGATTCGGCGCGATCATGGTAAACCTGCCATTATCCGGCGTCATTAACCAGGTGACGGAGGGCATCGGGGAGACACAGGGTATTATACAGTGGCTGTTTGAGACGACGATCAGCGCGTCGGAGGCGCTTCCGATTCTGCTCTTTATCGGAATCGGGGCAATGATTGACTTTGGACCGCTTCTGTCACAGCCGATCATGTTTTTATTTGGTGCGGCGGCGCAGTTTGGCATTTTCTTTGCGATCTGTGCGGCATCGCTGATGGGATTTGAACTCAGGGATGCGGCATCGATTGGAATCATCGGTGCGGCGGATGGACCGACTTCCATTCTGGTTTCCCAGATCATGCATTCCAACTATGTGGGCGCGATCGCGGTGGCGGCGTACTCCTACATGGCGCTGGTGCCAATCATCCAGCCATTTGCGATCCGTCTGGTGACGACGAAAAAAGAACGCCGGATTCACATGACCTACAGTCCGAAAAATGTGTCCAAAACGACCAAGATCGCATTTCCGATTGTAGTTACTATCATTGTCGGACTGATTTCTCCGGCATCGGTGGCGCTGGTCGGATTTCTGATGTTTGGAAACCTGATCCGCGAGTGCGGCGTGCTTCCGGCACTTTCCCAGACGGCACAGAACGAGCTGGCAAACCTGATTACCCTGCTGCTTGGCATCACGATTTCGTTCAGTATGCGTGCGGATGCGTTTGTGCGGGTTGACACACTTCTGATTATGGGAATCGGTCTGATTGCATTTATCTTTGATACGATCGGCGGTGTGCTGTTTGCTAAATTTATGAACCTGTTTTTGAAGACGAAAATCAATCCGATGATCGGTGCGGCGGGCATTTCCGCATTCCCGATGTCCTCACGCGTGGTGCAGAAGCTGGCGATGGAGGAGGAAAAGGGAAATATTATCCTGATGCATGCGGTCGGCGCCAATGTATCGGGGCAGATCGCCTCGGTCATCGCGGGCGGACTGGTTATTAAGCTGGTAAGCCAGTATTTGTAATATAGGTCTGTCGGGCAGATAAAATGGAAAAGGAAGGCTGCACTTGAATGATGAAAAATCAAGAGACAGCCAGTGCACTGATTGAGATGGAGGAAAATATCGGATGTGGAATAATTTTTTGATTTCGCTGGCAATTATGGGAAAAGGAATGGCGGGAATTTTCGTCGTTGTCCTGATTATTACGGCAGTGGTGCTGATTTTAGGTAAGTTAAAGTAAAATATAAATTGGAAAAAGTATCTTTCTTTTTTCTTTCAGTTTTATGCAGTTCGTTGACATTCGACAGAGGTAAATCTATAATAGAAACATTGTTTGTAAGAGTTTGAAAGGGCCAGAAGGAGACATGAGAATGAGTCAACGAAATAAAATTCAGCGCCTGCTGCGAAAAGGCGCTTTGGCAACTTGTTTATCCCTGTCAGTTGTGTGCAGCAGCTTATCGGCAGTTACAGCGTATGCAGGACCGGCGGATGATCCGGCAGCGGCAGCACCAGTGATCGGACCGGGCGGTCCGGGAACCACGAACGCGAATGCGAGACAGCAGGCGGATAATTCCTATTATAATCAGACGTTATCCAATCCGGTTGTCAATCCGGTGGACAAGTATTCCTATAGCCAGATGGTAAACGATATTTCGGCGCTGGCAAGCCGTTATCCGGGAACGGTGACAGTGAAATCGATCGGAAAATCGGCGGACGGACGTGATATCTACGATGTGATTGTCGGCAATCCGAACGCATCCAAGAAGATTTTGTTCCAGGGGGCGATTCATGCCAGAGAGTATATCGTTGTACCGCTGATGATGCAGCAGCTCGAGTATCTGGCAGCTGGATTTACGAATAATGGTACCTATATGACGCAGCCGCTTTCTAATATATTGGGACAGGTGGCATTTCATTTTGTGCCGATGCTGAATCCGGATGGAGTTACGATCAGCCAGATGGGCGAGAATGGTATCCAGTCGGAGGAACTGCGCCAGACGATGCAGGCGGCGTACGCGGCGGACAAGGCATCCAGCCGGACAACGGTCAGCTATGAAGAGTATATGAGACGCTGGAAGGCGAATGCACGCGGTGTCGATCTGAACTATAACTTTGCAGCAAACTGGGAGGGAATCAATGTGTCTTTAACTCATCCGTCTGCAAATGGTTATAAGGGAACCAACCCACTGTCAGAGCCGGAGAGCCAGGCAATCGCGAACCTGATTCAGGGAACGGGATTCAATGCGGTTATCAACTATCATGCGATGGGAAATGTGATTTACTGGGATACGCAGAACAACCAGAAAGCGGCAGAGTCCAAGGCGCTGGCAAACGCTGTTCATGCCTTGAATGGTTATTCCGTTCTTGGAAGCAAGGGCGTCGGCGGCTTGAAGGACTGGCTTCAGCAGGCAGCAGGCATCCCTGGTATCACGATCGAGGTAGGACGTTCCACCTGCCCGGTATCTTTCTCGGAATATCCGGCGATCTGGAACCAGAATAAGGCAGTCCCGGCAACGCTGGGATATTATGTGGCGACACATTGATGATGGAATAAAATGAAGATTAGATAGAAAAAGGATGTGCGCCTGGAGTTGGAAGTGGTCGTGCATCCTTTTTTGTTGTGTAAGAATAAAGAGTTAGTGTTTGTGAGTTGGTTCACTATTTGGGTTATCAGTTCTTCCTATGAAATAAAAAATGCTCCGCGAGGATGCGCAGTGATTCTGATAGGAATATGTCAGCTTCGCTGACCAGAATCACGCGCCAAGTCTCACGGACGTTCGACTTGAAATGAAAAATTTTGCATGATTGACTTTGACGAATAAAATCCTTATAATAAAACCAAGAACAAAGAAACCAAGAAAACGAGAATACAAAGAAAAAATAGACATATAATAAAAAAGAGGGAGTGAAGCATGTCAACATCGGTAATAGAAAGAGGCAATACAAAGATGAATCGGAAAATTCTCAGTATTTCGTCCAAAAGGCAGGTGACGATTCCACAGAAGTTTTATCAGTTACTCGGTTTTGGGGATGAGGCAGAATGTGTGATGCGTGATGGAGAGCTGATTATTCGTCCTATTAAGGTATCGTCAGGCGGTGAATTTGCAGAACAGATTTTAGCAGAGCTGATCAGGGAAGGTTTATCTGGAGAAGAACTTCTGACAGAATTTAAAAAGCGTCAGGCGCAAATGAGACCGGCAGCGGAGGCGATGCTAACGAAAGCAGAAGAGATTGCAGAGGGAAAAGCAGATTATACAACTTATGAGGATATTTTTGGAATGGAGGATTAGTTTATGCTGCCAGTTCGATTTAATCCTCCTGCCGCAAAGTACATTAAGAAGCTGAAGGACAAGAAGTTAAAAAGACTTTATCAGGAGGCAGTTGATAAGATTTGTGAAGATTATACAGTTGGGGAACTAAAAACTGGAGATTTAGCCGGGTTTTATGGTTATGATATCTATTATAATAAAACGAATTATGAACTTGCATATACCGTTGAATGGGTAGATGGAGAAATGATAATCGTTGTTATGGCTGGAACAAGAGAAAATTATTATGATGAATTGAAGCGTTACATAAAAAAGTGACATACTGGGAAAGAACGTGCGATTGAAAGTAGAGACTGACAATGACATGTTCTTTTTTTGAGCATTTCGCTCTTGACTTTGGAACAAATCGACAAAAACAGGAAACTAAAATTATACAAAATGGAAAATATATTCTTTTTATAAAAATATGGTTTGCAAATTCTGAAATACGATTTTATATAAAATCACAAAAGGGACATTAATTAGAGATGTACAACTGAACACCCGATAAAACAGGGCTGCCGTTATTCCTCAAACGGCAGCTCTTCTTTTCGCAAAAATGTCCGGATCGACTCGTCCCACTCGCGTTCCAGCGTCTTGTCTAACGTAAATTGGTTGAGCGACAGTCCGGTGACACAGCTTAAATGCTGGTTTTCATAATGAATATTTAAGAACAGTCCGTCGACCTGCTCCGGGAGCCATTGGCTTTTGCGGGCGGTCAGAAACTGTTTGGTGGCAGCCTTCGGAAGCTTCAAAATGATGGAGAAGCGCTCCGGAAGCTTTTTTCCTTTTATGAGGGAAAAACAGAACGGGCGCAGAGTTTTCCAGGTTGAATATTCTTCAATCTGCCCCTCGGCACGCTCTTCTTCGGAATAAAAGCTTTTATGGACGCGTCCGTCGATGGAGAAGGTGTTGAACGTCACGATCTCCGCTTCCTTGAGCAGAAAGCGGTCAAATGTCTCTCCGATGAACAGTTTCTTGGTAAATAATTTTATATCACAGATATTGCAGGCAATCATATGTGTCCTCGCTGAGATGGTAAATTCGTTATTTTCTGTGTAATGTAGAAACAATAACGTAGATTCTATTTTATCGCAGGCGGGAAGGGGACGCAAGTGACTTCTTATTGGCAAGACGGAGAATTTTAAAATTTTATTAGCACTCAACAAAAATGAGTGCTAATTTTCTATTGACATCTTGGAACGCTGGTATTAAAATAAGAGTCACGGTGATGGAAAATCACAAAAAAAGAATTTTATAAGCGCATATTTATGTAGCTGGATAGCAGGATTGGAGGCGGCAGAGTGAAACTGTCAGACTCCATTTCCGGGAGCGGATATCCACTGTATTTTGCAATCAAAAGGAGTGTATAGATATGGCAGCAAAAACAGGAAGTTTATCAATCAACAGCGAGAATATTTTCCCGATCATTAAGAAATGGCTTTATTCCGATCATGATATTTTCTATCGTGAGCTGATTTCCAACGGATGCGACGCGATCACGAAGCTGAAAAAGCTGGCGCTGATGGGCGAGTATGAGGAGCCGGGGGAGACGGAGTATAAGATTCAGGTTACCGTTAATTCCGAGGACAAGACGATCACCGTCGAGGATAATGGTATCGGTATGACTGCCGAGGAAGTGGAAGAGTACATTAACCAGATCGCATTTTCCGGTGCACAGGATTTCCTGGCAAAATATAAGGACAAAGCAAACGAAGACCAGATCATCGGTCATTTCGGTTTGGGTTTCTATTCTGCATTCATGGTAGCGGACAAGGTTACGATCGATACTCTTTCTTATAAGAAAGACGCAGAGCCGGTTCACTGGGAGTCTGAGGGCGGCACTGAGTTTGCGATGGATAAGGGCGATAAGGAAGGCAATGGTACCAAGATTGTCCTTTATTTAAATGAAGACAGCACTGAGTTCTGCAATGAGTATCGCGCACGTGAAGTCATCCAGAAGTACTGCTCTTTCATGCCGGTTGAGATTTACCTGAAAAATGCAACGGCAGAGCCGGAGTATGAGACGATCGAGAAGGATCAGCTGACCGACAAGGACACCATCGTTGAGACGGTGGTCGAGGAAGCAAAGACCGAGGAAAAGGAGAAAGAGGACGGCACGAAAGAGACCGTGGAGGTATCTCCGAGAACCGAGAAATATAAGATCCTGAAACGTCCGGTGGCACTGAATGACATTCACCCGCTGTGGAACAAGCATCCGAACGAGTGTACCGAGGAAGAATACAAAGAATTTTACCGCAAGGTATTTATGGATTACAAGGAACCGCTGTTCTGGATTCATCTGAACATGGATTATCCGTTCAACCTGAAAGGTATTCTGTACTTCCCGAAGATCAACATGGAGTACGAGAGCATTGAGGGCACCATCAAGCTGTACAACAACCAGGTATTTATCGCGGATAATATCAAGGAAGTTATTCCGGAGTTCCTGATGCTCTTAAAGGGCGTGATCGACTGCCCGGATCTGCCGTTGAATGTATCGAGAAGTGCGCTGCAGAATGATGGATTTGTAAAGAAGATTTCCGATTACATCACCAAGAAGGTAGCGGACAAGCTGACCGGTATGTGCAAGACTGACCGGGAGACATATGAGAAATATTGGGATGATATTGCTCCGTTCATCAAATTTGGCTGCTTAAAGGATCAGAAATTTGCTGAGAAGATGGATGACTACATCATTTACAAGAATCTGGACGGAAAATATCTGACGCTGAAAGACTGCATGGATAAGGCGAAAGAGGAAGGCCATGAGAACCAGATCTACTATGTAACAAATGAGAAAGAGCAGAGCCAGTACATCAACATGTTCAAGGCAAACGGACAGGATGCGATCATCATGTCTCACAGCATTGATAATCCATTCATCAGCCAGGAAGAGCAGAAGCATGAGAACCTGAAATTCCTGCGTATTGATGCCGATGTCAATGACACGCTGCGCGAGGAAGTGAAGGAAGAGGACATCCCCACCATGACCGCCAACGCCCAGAAGGACGCCTGCGGTCTGACCAACCCGCGCATCATGAGCGACGCCGCTGTGGCCGCCATCTACAAGGCCGCCCTGTAGTCCTCGCTGCATAGCTGCATAATGGAGGCCCCCGGGAAACCGGGGGCCTTTTTCATTTCCTGTCAGATCGTTTCAGCCTGCCGGCAGGCGTGCGGGCAGGGCGGAACGTCATGTCTCGCTGGCAGGACCCTGTGTTGTGCAGCTTTTTTCTGCACGACGTACCGCAAAAAAGCGGAGGGCGGGGAAGGGAATCCCTGTTTGTCAGGGAGAAGGGGCGCCGGCGGTATCACCTCGGCATCAGGCGAACATCCCCGGCCGGGCGGCGCGGCAAACGGCCCCGGCCACGGCATCAGCGGCCAGGGCCCCCAGCAGGAGCTCGTTCCAGGGGCCGTGCCCTTCCGGCAGGGGCTGCTTGCTGGCCAGCGTGAAGACGATATCGCCGTCGAAAAGCATGTGCGCGGGGATGATATGCCGGGCCAGACCGGTGGCGGCCATGCGGGCCAGACGGCTGCACTGGGTCTTGTCCAGGGGGACATTGGTGGCCACGACGGTGAGCACGGTATTGCCGGTGGGGACCTTTCCGGCCAGGGCTTCCAGGGCCTGCGCATGGGGCACAGGCGTACCGTCGGGGAAGCGCCCGCCGGCCAGGAAACGCCCCTGGCCATCATAGACGTTGCCCAACGCATTGAGGACCACCAGGGCCGCTACCTGTATGCCTTCCCGTTCCAGACACAGGCTGCCCAGACCGCTTTTGTCCGAAAGATCCAGCGGCTTGCCCGCGTCATCCTGGCAAAGACAGAACAAACGGCCGCAACGGGCCCCGCAGGCGGCCCCCACAGCGCCTTCGGCCAGCGGTGCCGCAGAGGCCGTCCGGGCCGCGGCATAGCCCATGGCCGCATCGGGAAGAACGCCGGGCCTGGCGTTCATGTCCAGATCGTAGATGACGGCTCCCGGGACGATGGGGATGACGCCGTGCGGCATGGCGAAACCGTGCCCCTGTTCGCGTAAGAATCGCATGACACCGTCGGCAGCGGCCAGACCAAAGGCGCTTCCTCCGGCCAGCAGCAGGCCGTGCACGGTGTCCACCTGGGATTCGGGCCGCATGAGCTCGGTCTCGCGACAGCCAGGAGCGAAGCCCGGCACGGCGATGCCCGGCGTGAAGCCTTGCGGGCAAAGGATGGCGGTGCAGCCGGTGTGGTTGCGGTCGTCTGTGGCGTGGCCTGCCAGCAGGCCGGGGATGGCGGTCAGAGTGGTATTGGTCATGGGAGCTCCTGTGGCGGAGGTTGACAGCTGTCCCCGTACGGCCATGCGGCTGCGATCAGGAGGGGGACCGTGAGACGAATCTTCCATGTTCGGAGGGAAAAGGAAAGCCCTCTCTTGCGGGGCATACAGGCCCGTCCGTCCTGTGACGGGAAGAGGGAGAGGGGAGAAAGAAGCATATGGACAGGGCGATCCCGGATGCCGGACAGGGAGGGAGCCTTGCAGGGAGCGGGGCGTGTGAGAAGAGGTCGCGGCGCAGCCGTTGCCGCGGCACAGTACCATATAAACAAAGAGCCCCACGCGGACAAAAAGTTCGGCGCGGGGCTCTTTGTTTTTAGCAGATGGTGCGGATCAGGCCAGCATGTCCAGGAAGTACTGGTGCAGGCGCAGATCCGGGGTCAGTTCGGGGTGGAAGGAGGTGGCCAGCACATTGCCCTGACGCACGGCCACGATGCGTTCACCGCGGTCGGCATCCAGACGGGCCAGCACCTGCACGCCCTCGCCCACGCGGCTGATGAGCGGCGCGCGGATGAACACGGCCCGCAGGGGCTCGCCGGCCAGACCGTCGATGTGCAGGTCGGTCTCGAAGCTATCCACCTGACGGCCGAAGGCGTTGCGGCGCACGGTGGCGTCCAGCACGCCCAGACGCGGCTGGTCAGAGCCTTCGATCTCCTTGCAGAGCAGGATCAGGCCCGCGCAGCTGCCGTAGACGGGCATGCCGTCCAGGATACGCCGGCGCAGCGGTTCCAGCATGTCCCATTCCACCAGCAGTTTGCCGATGGTGGTGCTTTCGCCGCCGGGGATGACCATGCCCTCAAGGCCTTCCATGTCCTTGAGCTGGCGGACTTCGCAGACGTCGGCGCCCAGGCGGCGCAGCGCTGCGGCATGTTCGCGGAAGGCCCCCTGCAGGGCCAGGACTCCGATGCGGGCCATGCTACCAGCCCCGCTCCTGCATGCGTTCGGCCGGCGGGATGGTGGAGATGTCGATGCCCACCATGGGTTCGCCCAGATCGCGGGAGATCTCGGCCAGCAGGGCGTAGTCCTTGTAGTTGGTCACGGCCTGCACGATGGCGCGGGCACGCTTGGCCGGATCGCCGGACTTGAAGATGCCGGAGCCCACGAACACGCCGTCGCAGCCCAGGTGCATCATCATGGCGGCGTCAGCGGGGGTGGCGATGCCGCCGGCGGCAAAGTTCACCACGGGCAGGCGGCCTTCCTTGCGCACGGCCATGCAGACTTCCAGGGGAGCGCCGTTTTCCTTGGCGAAATTGGCCACTTCGGCTTCGGGCAGGGAGCAGAGCACGCGGATCTCGTCCATGACCTGGCGGCAATGACGCACGGCTTCCACCACGTTGCCGGTGCCGGGCTCGCCCTTGGTGCGGATCATGGCCGCGCCTTCGGCGATGCGGCGCAGGGCTTCGCCCAGGTTGCGGCAGCCGCAGACGAAGGGCACGGTGAAGTCGCGCTTGTCGATATGATAACGGTCATCGGCGGGGGTCAGCACTTCGCTCTCGTCGATATAGTCCACGCCCAGGGCCTCGAGGATGCGGGCTTCCACGAAATGACCGATGCGGGCCTTGGCCATGACGGGGATGCTCACCACTTCCATGATGCGCTTGACGATGGTGGGATCGGCCATGCGGGCGATGCCGCCGGCGGCGCGGATGTCGGCCGGGACGCGTTCAAGAGCCATGACGGCGCAGGCGCCGGCTTCTTCGGCGATCTTCGCCTGTTCGGGGGTGGTCACGTCCATGATGACGCCACCCTTGAGCATTTCTGCAAGACCGGTCTTCAGGCGAATGGTGCCCTGTTCCATATCTTCTACTCCTTCGGCACCGTCGTGCGGTGCGCTAAGTTGCGTGGGGCCGTTAACGGCCAGAAGCGCGTTATATGCCATATCGTCGCCAGTGACAATAATCCGTGCCCGTCGTGCGGTTTCCGGCAGACAGGCTGTGCCTGCCGTTCGCCGCAATACGGGACGGGAACCTGTTCTGACAGGGCCGCCGGCAGTTTTCCATGCCCGCGCGCACAGTCCGCGGAGTGGCATCGCCGTTGTGGCTGATCCCGCCAGAGGCAGGCCGGCATCGAAAACGGGAGCGGTCCCCTGCGGGACGTTTGTCGGCCGCCATGGCAGGGCTGGCAGGGCCGGGACAGGCAGGGAAGGGCCGAAGCTGTCAGGGAATGACGGCTTTGGCCTTGCAATCGTGTCCCCCTGTGGCGTATGCTAAAAACTCCAGCTTAACCAAGGATGATACATGTCTGCACTCTGTATCCGTGTCCCCGCCCTGCGCGGTCCCCTGCCCGGAGAAGCACCGCTTTTGCCCGCGGAGGGGTCCTGTCCTGTCTTGCGTCTGTGGCCCGGCCTGCCGGAAGAATTTTTCCGTCCTGCC
>OKSE01001733.1_pt1 | contig 10036 bp, 8 predicted proteins | sample 1633631 | NCBI WGS metagenome assembly OKSE01 (sample SAMEA3541555, study PRJEB24748) | human gut metagenome | biome: human gut; feature: human-associated habitat; material: faeces | place: China | collected 2012 | reverse complement strand
ACTCTTTGTCACAAGCCGGACACAACGGAAACGCCGCCATCACGGTAAACGGGCGTGTCCTCAACCGAGAGCTTGTTCGGGTCGCCATCGCCGTCCGTCGCAACGAACCAGTTGCGCACGAATGAGGAGTATTCTGCGGGCATTTTGTATTCGTCTGTGACTTTTTCAATGCCGTTTACAGTTATCGTGTGCGACGGGCGAACCTTGCCGCCGCGCGCTTTGATAACATTTTCGCCGAGTTTAAGCTCAACATCGTCGAAGACGAACACTCTGTCCGCTTTCTTCGTGTAGGTCTTGCCGTTTACTTCGAGCGTTACCTCCGGGCAGTTGGAGTAGACTTTTATCGTGCTCTTTCCGGCGGGTCTGTTGACATATCTTTCGCCGGTGATGTGAACGAACTTCTTGTCGCTCCAGTATGCCTTGTAGAGCCAGAATGCGTCTTTCTTCGTCTTGCGGTCGAATGTCACAAGACCCTTGTTGTTTCTGCCTCTGACGCCGCCCTCGTTTCTCGATGCGGAGCCGAAGTCGAACATATTCCAGACATATGAGCCCCAGAGCCAGTCGCGCTCGTTTATCGATTTGATATAGTGCTCATGGTAGATAGCCTGATAGTCCTCGCTGTAGTCACCCTGAACAGGGGAGTCGGAGTGGTATTTCGTGATGCCCTCCGCGCCGTATTCCGAAAGGCAGAGCTTGCCCTCGGGGTTCTCTCTGTGCCACTCGTCGAGCCAGTTGTTTATCTCATCGCACGAGCCCATGTACCAGCCGTAGTAGTGGTTGTAGCCGATGATATCGGTGATGTGGTTGAGCGGTGAGTTCACCGGGCACATGGTCAGCTGGGCGCATGTCGTGTATCTCGTCGGGTCAAGGTGTCTTGCGACCTTGTGCATATGCTTGAGGAATGTTATAAGCTTCTTGCTTGCGCTTCCGGCTATTGTGATTTCGTTCTCGATGCCCCAGCAGAATATCGACGGGTGGTTGTAGTTCTGTTTGATGAGCTCAACGAGCTGCTGCTCCGCGTTTTCATTGCGCTTGGGGCTGAAACGGGAGATAACCGGCACTTCTGCCCAGACGAGCAGTCCGCTCTCGTCGCAGAGATCATAGAAATAGCTGTTCTGCTGATAGTGGGCGAGGCGCACCGAATTCGCGCCGACATCGAGGATTATCTTGACATCCTCCGCGTGCTGCTTCTCTGTTATGGCATTGCCCATGTTCTCTCTGTCCTGGTGGCGGGAGACGCCCTGGAGCTTGATGTGCTCGCCGTTTAAGAAAAAGCCCTTATGGCTGTCGATATGATATTCTCTGAGTCCGGTTCTGATATCGATGTTGTCCGTGACTTCTTCTGTTGTGCTGTCAAAAATCTCGCATCTGACGGTGTAGAGATACGGATTCTTTCTGCCATTCCAGAGAACAGGGTCTTCAACTGGCAGCTTCGCGCTGATTATCGGGCGAAGATCCGCTATTGTTGAGGCCTTCTCGTTGCCGTCGGCGTCGATGAGCGTGAATCGAGCCTTGTGCGAGCAGTCGGCGTTGTCAATAAGCGCCTTTATGCTCAGCTCCCAGCCGTCCTCGCCGGTGCGGCGCGGGGTGATGTATATTCCGTCCGAGCCGTAGTCGTTCATGGTGAATCTGCAGTCCGGGACTTCGATAAGATTGACATCGCGATAAACGCCGCCGTAGAATGTGAAGTCCGCCATCGTCGGGTAGACGGACTCGTCCGGCGAGTTGTCGGCGGTTATGTCAACGCGGCATCCGTATCTGATGTAGTCGGAGATATCGACTCTGAATGCGGAATATCCGCCCTCGTGGACTGCGACAAGCTCGTTGTTGATTCTGACTTCCGCCTTTGAGTTGACTCCTCTGCATTCGAGGAACGTTTTCTTGTCCGATTTCGGCAGCTCTTTGGAATATGTCGCCTTTGTGCGAAGATACCCGTTTGTGCCGTCCTGACCGTCAAAGGCGTTCCATGTGTGCGGCAGATTGACGGTCTCGGTCTTCCCGTCGAGCGTGAAGAGCCAGCCGTCGTTTATCCTTATAACATTTCTCATTTTATGACCTCCCGTAAGATGATCTTATTATATACTGATATTAGCAGAATACACATTGAAAGTCAATTGATCGACCTTTCACAGGCTATATAGTACACCCAATATTTTAAACTTGTGTGAACGAATCATCACTTTGCTTGAATATTTTTTGAAAATCTGTTATTCTAAATAATGCCGGAGGATATCCGGCGAAGTGAAGAGAAAGGAAGAATATGAAATGTCAGTTATAACTGTTACAAAAGATAATTTTGATAAAGAAGTGCTTCAGAGCGATAAACCCGTCCTGCTCGATTTTTGGGCGTCGTGGTGCGGCCCGTGCCGCATGGTCTCGCCGATAGTTGACGAGATAGCCGCCGAGAATCCCGACAAAAAGGTCGGCAAGGTCAATGTCGATGAGGAGCCGGAGCTCGCGTCAAAGTTCGATGTTATGAGTATTCCCACTCTGCTCGTGTTTGAGGACGGCGAGCTGGTCAACCGCGCCGTCGGGGCGCGCCCGAAAGAGATGATACTCGATTTGTTCGAGGAGTAATTTAAAGTACCGCAGGCTCTCTGCGGTATTTTTTGTTTGCTGATATAACTTTGCGGATGTAACACTGATGAGAGGAGATGCAGTATGAAAAGCTCGACCAAACGTATTATCTGTATAGGCGTTGTTGCCGTTGTTGCCGTTTGCGCGGCGCTATTGGCGCACTTTTTCCCCGGAAACAGCGCAGACGGCTCTGCGGATATAGTCAGAGCCTCCGTTGACGAAAACGGTATGGCGTCCTTCGGCTGCAAGTCGGATAACGACTATGCGGGTCTTGTGCTAAACAGAAAGGATAAGACCTTCAATTTCATGCAGTCATATCGGTTCTCCGCCGCCCTGAGCGGCACTTACGAGGAGGATGACGATTATCTGATACTTACCGCGAAAAATTCCGGCTCGCAGAGCAAATTTACATTCAAAAAACAAAAAGACGGTCTCGAATTTCTCGCCAAAAAGTCCGATTCCGTGCGGGAGTTCTGCTATTCTGCGGATTCCGAAAAGACTGATAAGTGCTTAAAAAATAAGGCTCTTTTCGCGCCCGAGTCTATCCGTACCGATGTTATAACTTACATCGGCAAGAACGAGCACGACGGTCAAAAAGATTATGTCGAAATCGTCCTGTCGCCCGCAGACAGCAGTTATTCCATGTACAGGAGCGGCATGAGCGACTGCTCGACCGGCACTTACGAAGAAAAGGACAACCGCCTTGTTCTCAGCGACGACAACGGCAGGGATAAATATTATTTTTAAATCAGCGGCAATGAAATTGCCCTCGATTCTGAAAAGTCGGCGAAAAGGTCTTATATTTATTCCGATGCTGTGCTCGAAAAGCTCGCGGGAGGGCAGCATCCGTCCGATGTCCTTGAAAGCTATTTCAAAAGCTGACAGTATTATAAATAAAAAATGTCCGCAAAAAAGCATCCGCAGAAATTTTCATTCTGCGGATGCTCGATTTATTTTTTATGCCTTTTACGCCTCGGGGCAGATGTTCGTCGCAACGATATCAACGCCGGTGCCGAGTATGTTCGCGCAGACAACATCGCCGATCTTGACCGGAGCCTTGATCTCAAGCTTTGCTATCTCCTTGACGCAGTCCTTGACCTTGTCCTTCGGAACAGCCTTTGCGGACTTGACGGGAACAACGGGGTGAACGCCGCCGCTGACCTTGACAGTTGTCGTCAGGCTTCTCTCGGGGTGGGTGCACTCGGTTCTCGCATAGGCGTCGCCGCGCTTGCAGGTGTTGCCGGTAACGCTGAGGATCTCTCCGTCGTCGTTGAGCTCAACGGAAATCTGGCAGCCCATGGGGCAGGCGACACAAATAATATCTTTTACCATGATTATTCCTCCACCTGAATTTCGATTATGCCGTTCTCATCAAAGTTCTTGAGCATATCGCTCTTGATGATGACGTTCTCCATCTCGCCGGGAGCGAGTCTCGGGCGCTTCTTGCTGATGAGCGTCTCGCCGTTGTAGGTGACAACGACCTTGGCATTCTTGTGAACGTCGCCGACTCTGAAGAAGAGCTTGACATCCTCGTCCTCGCCGAGGGCTATCTTCTGCGGTACGATGTAGCGCACGCCGTTGATGCCTCTGGTCTTGACGTATTTCTTCTCTTTGTTTCCGCCGTTCTTTATGTATCTCGCTGCGCCCTCGCCGGCCGTCTGGCTCTCAAGGGTAACGAAGTCAACAAGATCGTGAACGTGCAGCACATTGCCGCAGGCGAAAACGCCGGGGTGGGTGGTCTCTCTGTATTCGTCGACTATCGGGCCGCCGGTGACGCGGTCAAATTCAATACCCATGTTTTTGCTCAGCTCGTTCTCGGGGATAAGACCGACGGAAAGCATGAGCGTGTCGCAGGGGACATATTCCTCCGTGCCGGGGATCGGGCGGCGGTTCTCGTCGACCTTTGCAATGGTGACGCCCTCAAGGCGCTCCTTGCCGTGGATGTCGATAACGGTAGTGCTGAGCTTGAGCGGGATGTCAAAGTCGTTGAGGCACTGGACGATGTTTCTCGTAAGACCGCTCGAATAGGGCATCAGCTCGCAGACCATCTTGACGTGCGCACCCTCAAGGGTCATGCGGCGCGCCATGATGAGACCGATATCGCCCGAGCCGAGGATAACGACTTCCTTGCCGGGCATATAGCCGTCAATGTTGACGTATTTCTGCGCAGTACCTGCGGAGAGAACGCCGGCGCAGCGGGTGCCCGCTATGTTGAGCGCACCTCTCGGACGCTCGCGGCAGCCCATTGCAAGAATGACTGCGGTAGCGTCGATCTCGATAAGACCGTCCTCTTTGTTGACTGCGGTGACGACGTTGTCGTCGGAAATGGAGAGCACCATCGTGTCTGTCTTTACGACAATGTCGGTGTCCTCAACAAGCTCGATGAAACGCGCGGCGTATTCGGGACCCGAAAGCTCCTCGCCGAAGTAGTGCAGACCGAAGCCGGTATGTATGCACTGCTCAAGGATACCGCCGAGAGTCTCTGCGCGCTCGAGTATGATTATCTTTTCAACGCCGCTTTCGCGCGCCTTGAGCGCAGCGGCCATGCCTGCGGGACCTCCGCCGATAACGGCAAGATCATATTTAAGCATTAGTATTCATCCTTTCATGCTGCGAAAGTTCGCAGATCACTTAGTCCTGCCGAAGAGGATCTTTGACTCTCCGCCGCATTTTGTGATTTCATCAAGCTCCTGACCAAGCTCTCTTGCAAGTATCTCGACTACCTTTGAACCGCAGAAGCCGCCCTGGCAGCGACCCATTCCGGCTCTCGTGCGGCGCTTTACGCCGTCAACGTCTATAGCGCCTGCGGGCGCGTGGATAGCGTCGAGGATCTCGCCCTCGGTTATAGTCTCGCAGCGGCAGATAACTCTGCCGTATGCGCTGTTCTTTTCAACAAGTGCTTTGCGCTCTTCCGCGCTCATGTGGCGGAAACGCACGGGAGCGGGTCTGCCGGGGATGAAGTCCGCCTTCTCGCTGACTTTGCCCTTGTCCTGCAGGATCATGTCGCAGACATAAAGACCGATAGCGGGAGCGGAGGAAAGACCGGGCGACTCGATGCCGGCGACATTTATGAACTTCGCGTCCTTCTCGCTGGGGGCAATGATGAAATCGTCGCCGGTGCTGTGGGCGCGGATGCCTGCAAACGAAGTGATGACGTCGCGGGTCGAGAGCGACGGAACGGATCTCAGAGCGGTCTTGAAAACGCCGTTTGTGCCGTCTGCGGTGGTCGAGCAGTCGTCCTTTTCGTCTATGTCGACTGCGCTCGGACCGACGAGCAGGTTGCCGTCAACGGTCGGGGTGACAAGAACACCCTTGCCCATCTTTGAAGGACACTGGAATATCGTGTGCTTTACCTTGTCGCCGACTGCTCTGTCCATGAGCATATATTCGCCCTTGCGGGGAATAATGGTTATTGAATCATCGCCGATGAGAGAAGCTACCTTGTCGCAGAAAACGCCGGCGGCGTTGACGACATATTCGGCTTCGATCTCGCCTGCGTCGGACTTGAGGACAAAGTTGCCCTGCGCGTTCTTTTCAATAGCCGTAACATCAAAATTGCGGAAGAACTCGACGCCGTTCATGACTGCGTTCTCAACTGTCGCTATCGTCAGCTCATAGGGGCAGACGATTCCGGCGGTCGGAGCATAGAGCGCGGCGACTGCCTCGTCGCTGAGGTTCGGCTCTTCGCGGTGAATAGCCTCTTTGTCGAGAATCTCGAGTCCGGGAACTCCGTTCTCTTCGCCTCTTGCCTTGAGCTCTTCAAGAGTTTCAACTTCCTCGTTCGAGAAAGCGACAACATATGAGCCGATGGGCTTGAACGGGACATGGAGCGTCTCGCACAGACCGGGCATTGCGGCAGTGCCCTCAACGTTGAGTCTCGCTTTGAGGGTGCCGGGCATTGCGTCGAAGCCTGCGTGGACAATAGCGCTGTTGGCCTTTGTTGTGCCCATCGCCATGTCGCTGCATTTTTCAACCAATGCGACTTTGATGTTATATCGGCTCAGCTCTCTCGCGACCATTGCGCCGCTGACGCCTGCACCGATAATTGCTACATCGTATGACATATTTTTACCTCCAGACGGAAATAGTATGGCTGGTTTTACAGACGTAGTTATTATACCACTCTTTTTGCCGGCAGACAAGTATATAAAGCGCCATAATCTATATTTTTGTCGTTATATTTGCTCTCAATTTATGACAATTTAATTATTCTAAAAATTTTGCGCCCGCCTTAATAATTGCGCTCGCACAGGCAACAATAAACACCGACTTTACCTTATTTGCGGATTTTAGACCCGCACGGGAGGAAGAAAAATGGAAGAATATCTTGTGCAGATGAAGGGAATATCGAAGTTCTTTCCCGGAGTCGTCGCACTCGACAAAGTCGATTTCGAGCTTCGGGCGGGCGAGGTGCATGCGCTGCTCGGCGAAAACGGAGCGGGAAAATCCACGCTGATGAAAATAATCGGCGGAATATATCAAAAAGACGAGGGCGAAGTGAAGATACGCGGCAAAACGCAGGAGTATTCTACCGTCGCCCAGGCGTCTGAACTCGGCATCGCCGTTATCCATCAGGAGCTCAATATGTGCCGCCACCTGACCGTGGCGGAGAACATCTTTCTCGGCAGAGAGCTCAAAAAGGGCGGCATGGTCGATTTCAAAGAACAGAACGCCCGCGCGTCAAAGCTTCTCAAAGAACTGAGCCTCAATATCGAGCCCGATACCGAAGTCGGAAAGCTCTCCGTGTCAAAACAGCAGATGGTCGAGATTGCAAAGGCTCTCTCGACAAACGCCGATATTATAATCATGGACGAGCCGAGCTCGGCGCTGACCGAGCGCGAGACGCAGGAGCTTTTCAGAATAATAAACGAGCTCAAAAATATGGGCAAGGGCATAATTTATATCTCCCACCGCCTTGAAGAGCTCGAAAATATCGTCGACAGGGTCACTGTCATGCGCGACGGAAAATATATAAAGACCGCCGATTTCAAAGATTTGTCTATAGGCGAGATAATCGCCCTCATGGTCGGGCGCGAGATGACCGAAAAATATCCGCATGAGCAGACCGAACGCGGCAAAAAAATCATGGAGGTCAAGGGAATATCCACCTCCGAGGTTCAGAATATTTCGTTCGATCTCTATTCCGGCGAGATACTCGGCTTTGCCGGCCTTGTCGGCGCGGGGCGCACGGAACTCGTCAGGGCACTGTTCGGCGCGGATAAAATAACAGCGGGCGAAGTTGTCGTCTACGACAAGAGCGTGAAGCTCAAAAGTCCGCGCGACGCCGTCAAAGCCGGTATAGTCTGCGCGCCGGAGGACAGGAAAAAGGACGGTCTTTTGGTCGAGCTCGATGTCAGCGAGAATATCGCTATAGCGAATCTCGATACGCTCTCGAACCCCGTCGGAGTGCTCAGCGCAAAGCGCGAGCGGGATATGGCGAATCGCGCCGTGAAAGAGCTGAAAATAAAAACGCCGTCAATAAAAAGCGAGGTAAAGAATCTCTCGGGCGGCAACCAGCAGAAGATAGTCGTCGGCAAATGGCTCATGCGCGACGCTAAAGTAATAATCTTCGACGAGCCGACGCGCGGCATCGATGTTGCCGCCAAGGTCGAGATATATAACCTGATGAACAAGCTCAAAAAGAGCGGCATCGGCGTTATGTTCGTCTCGTCTGAGCTGCCCGAGGTGCTCGGCATGAGCGACAGGATAATCGTCATGTGTTCCGGGCGCATCACGGGTGAACTCAGCCGCGATGAAGCCACGCAGGAAAAAATAATGGAGCTTGCAACAAAGTTCCGCACGGAGGTGAGCTGAATGTTCAAAAAAATGCTTTCCGCAAGGGGAATGGGACAGGTGCTCTCGGTCTTTGCGGCGCTGATAGTTATGATAATCGTCTTTGCGCTGATAAATCCGCTGTTCTTCTCCGCAACCAATATAACGAACCTTCTGCGCCAGGTGGCGCCGATATTGATAATCGGCGTCGGCCAGTCATTCGTCCTCATAACTGCCGGAATCGACCTTTCGATAGGCTCGGTCGCGGGAATGTCGTGCATGATAAGCGCGACGCTGATGACAAAATTTAATATGAACCCGATTTTGACCGTGCTCATAACTATTATTTGTTGCCTTGCAATCGGTCTTGTAAACGGACTTCTTATCTCCGTTGCAAAGCTCCCGGCGTTCATAGCGACTCTCGGTACTATGATAATCGCCCGCGGTGTCGCGCAGATTGTCAACGGCAATATGAACACCAACGGCATATATTCCGACGCCTTCAAGAATTTCTTCTATTACGGCCGCTTCCTCGGGATATATACCCCGATCTGGATAGCAATAGTGCTCTTTGCTTTCTTCGCGTTCATTCTTTCAAAGACGGCACTCGGCAGGCATGTCTATGCCCTCGGCTCGAACTATGAGGCGGCGCGCCTGTCCGGAGTAAACGTCGCCGCGGCGCAGACGAAAGTTTATGTCATTTCTTCTTTCCTCGCCGGCGTTGTCGGCTTGATCCTCACCGCGCAGAGCGGCATGGGCAGCATGGACGCGGGCTCTAACTATGAGCTCAACGCCGTCGCCGCGTCCGTTATCGGCGGAGTCAGCACCATGGGCGGACAGGGTATGCTCCTAGGTACCGTCATAGGTGCGTTTATCTGGGGCGTGCTCAATAACGGTCTCCAGTTCGCAGGCGCGCCTCTCGCGCTTCGCAATATAGTCATCGGCATAGTCGTTATAATCTCCGTGCTTATAGACAGAATCGTCCACGGAGGCAAGCGGCTCAACACGAATGCCGCCAAAGGGCTCAAGCTCGGCGGCGGCAGAGAAAAAAGAGAATAAACGGAGGACAATATGAAAAAGATACTCGCAGTTATTATGTCGGCGCTGCTGATTTTGACCGCCTTTGCGGCGTGCAGCAGAAGCGGCGAGGGCAACAACACGGCGCAGGGCATGACCGAGAGCGCCGCCAACGCAAAGTACAAAGTATATCTCATCACTATCGACAAGATGGATCAGCACTGGGTCTCGGTCGACAAGGGCGCGTCTGATATGGCAAAACAGCTCGGCATCACTTATAAGTGGGATGCCCCCGATGTCAAAGACAACGCCAAGCAGATCGAGGCGGTCAACAACGCCATTGCCGACGGCGCGAGCCTGATAATGCTCGCCGCAAACGACCCCTCGGCAATTTCGCAGACCGTCAAAAACGCGAAGGACAAGGGAGTCAAGATAATCTATGTCGATTCTCCCGCAAACGAGCCTGCGGTCACAACTCTCTCGACCGATAACTACAACGCAGGCATGATAGCGGGCGAGACCATGCTCGAAGAGCTCAAAAACGCGGGCATAACGAGCGGCAAGATAGGCATAATCGGCGTCAACACCGCGACAAATTCGAGCATGAACCGCGAAAAGGGCTTCCGCGAGGCGATAACCAAAGACGGCAAGTTTACTCTGCTCACTACCG
>OKSE01001730.1_pt1 | contig 10048 bp, 8 predicted proteins | sample 1633631 | NCBI WGS metagenome assembly OKSE01 (sample SAMEA3541555, study PRJEB24748) | human gut metagenome | biome: human gut; feature: human-associated habitat; material: faeces | place: China | collected 2012 | reverse complement strand
GAGAGCGGCAAGGAAGTGAACCTGGGAACCAATGAGGGTGTTTACATTGCCAAGGTAGATGAAGACGGCAACGGTGCTGAGGCAGGACTGAAGGAAGGTGACGTGATTACCAAGGTTGACGGCAAGAAGGTGACCAAGATGGCTGAGCTGCAGGAAATCCTGAACGGCAAGCGCCCTGGCGACAAGATGAGCATCACCTACCTGCGCAACAAGAAGGCAAGCACCAAGACCATCACGCTGAAGAATGCCCAGGGTAATACTTCGGTTATCAAGAGTGCCGACCTCGATGTGCTCGGTGGCAGCTTCCGCCCTATTACCGAGAGCCAGAAGAACCAGCTCAACATCAAGTATGGTGTAGAGGTAATGAAGGTGAACAGCGGCGCCCTGAAGGATGGTGGCATTTCACGCGGTTTCATCATCCAGCGCATCAACGACAACAACATCACATCGCTCGATGACCTGCAGAAGGCTGTGAAGAGTGCTTCTACCAGCAAGGACCCAGTGCTCTATATCCAGGGTATATGGCCAACAGGCAAGAAGGCTTACTTCGCCGTTCCGCTGCAGAAAGACTAAGGGTAAGAGTTTTAAGAGAAACGTCTCATGATTGAGTAGTGAAAAGGCATTTTTACTGCCAAAAAACTCAAGAAACAGACAAAAAACAATAAAATAGTAGGTATTTCTGAAAAATATCTACTATTTTTTTTGGTATTTAAACAAAAAAGTGTATTTTTGCAACTACTTAAAATTTGATGCCAGCATGAGACAATTAAAAATTACTCAGTCAATTACGAATCGCGCAAGCGCATCGTTAGAAAAATATCTTCAAGATATTGCTCATGAGGAGCTGCTCTCTACAGATGAGGAGGTGGAGCTCGCTCAGCGTATAAGAAAAGGTGACCGTAGGGCATTGGAGAGATTAACAAAAGCCAATCTCCGTTTCGTGGTGTCTGTTGCCAAACAGTACCAGAACCAGGGGCTCAGCTTGCCTGATCTTATCAACGAAGGAAACGTGGGGCTTATCAAAGCCGCACAGAAGTTTGATGAAACCCGAGGCTTTAAGTTCATCTCTTACGCCGTATGGTGGATTCGCCAGAGCATTCTGCAGGCAATAGCCGAGCAGAGCAGAATTGTGCGCCTTCCGCTCAACCAGGTGGGAAGCGTTAACAAGCTTAACAGAGAGATGAGTAAGTTCGAACAGGAATTTGAACGCAAACCGAGTGTAGACGAAATGGTTGACCGCGTAGACTTGCCGGAAGACAAGATTCAGGAAGCCATGAAGGCTACGTCAACAAGCCGCCACCTGAGCGTGGATGCTCCTTTTTCTGACGATGAAGAAGGCAGCATGCTCGACCTGCTGGCCAATTCGGATGATCCGACCGACAATGAACTGCTGACAGAGTCGCTGAGAGTTGAAATAGAAAGACTGCTCGGCACGCTGCCGGACAAAGACCAGAAAATCATTGCTGCCTTCTATGGCATAGGAACACCGGAACTGACGCTCGAAGAAATCGGAACCAAGTATCATCTCACCAGGGAAAGAGTACGCCAGATCAAGGAAAAAACGATAAGGCGACTCCGGAACAAAACGACAGATAAACTGCTGAAGTCCTATCTGGGATAAGGAAATATCCTGCATGACTGATGGGGCAGACAGCACAAAACAAAATAAGACAGAAAAAGAAATGAAAATTACAAAAATTGCATTAGCATCTATTGCATTAGCATGTTTCAGCTCGCTCTCTGCATCAGCCAAGAACGAAGTTAAGACTGCATACATCTTTGGATTTGCCTCGTCGTTTAATGACTCTACAGTCTATTTCACAGACGTTCAGAAGGTAGATTCTGCCTATTTCACCCGCAAGAGCAAGTTTCTGATAAGCCGCGAGAACTATTCATACCAGTTGCGCGACTATCTGGAGCAAAAAGGTGCCGGCAACCGCACGTGTATCGTGATGTTTGACTTCAACCAGAAGAAGGCTGAAAAGAAATGGAACAAGCTCTATGCAAGATACATTCAGAAGCCAAAGGCTAAGAAGGCAAAGAACGGACAGCAGATGAACGATGCGCCTAGCCCTTATCAGGTGAAGACCATCAACTCTACAGATTTTCATTTTTCATCTGTTCAGCCAAACGATGAAGAGGTTGAAGAGGTAAAAGTGAAGAAGGCTAAAAAAGCCAAGAAAGAAAAGCGCAGAAAAGGCGCTAAAACTGAATAAGAATTCCAAAAGATCCTTACTTCGCAAAGTAAACAAGGGTAAACATTAAATTAAGAAGCCATTCCCGTTTCTGCCGGGAATGGCTTCACTTTTTATATCATATCATTTTCTACTTCAGATTCTGCTTGAACCAGTTAGCTATCTGGCGAAGCAGATGGTTGCGGGTATTGCCACCCGAAATGCCGTGATTACGGTTCGTGTACCACAGGGTCTTGAAGTCCTTGTTTGCCTGAACCAACGCCTCAGCATATTCGAAGGTATTCTGCGGATGCACATTGTCATCTGCCAATCCGTGACAGATAAGCAACGCACCATGCTGCTGCTTTACCCGCTCGATAGGGTTCACCTTGTAACCCTCTTCATTCTCCTTAGGAGTGCGCATGTAGCGCTCAGTATAAACCGAATCATAGAAGCGGTAGCAGGTAGGAGGAGCCACAGCCACACCAGCCTTGAACACAGGACGGCCCTCGCTCATACTCATCAGCGTATTGAAACCACCATAGCTCCAGCCCCAAATGCCGATATTATCCTTGTCTACATAAGGCAGAGAACCCATGTAGAGAGCTGTCTCAACCTGATCTTTCGACTCTAAATCGCCCAGACGGAGATAAGTAGACTTCTCAAACTCAGCTCCTTTACCGCCTGTTCCACGACCATCTACGCAGGCAATGATGAATCCTTCCTGTGCAAGATAATAATCGAAAGCACCGCCATTGCCCATACTGCCCGTGCTCCATGAATCAAGCACCTGCTGGTTGCCCGGACCGGAATACTGGAAGAGGATGACAGGATACTTCTTGCTGGCGTCGAAATCTACAGGCTTCACCATCCAGCCGTCCAGTTTCACACCTTCGGAAGTGGTGAAAGAGAAAGGCTCGCGCTTGCCCCAATTATACTTCCGGGTCTTTTCGAGCAGCTGCTTGTTGTCTTCCAATGTCTTGATAAGCTTGCCCTTGTTGCTGCGTACGGTGAAGACATAAGGATGGCTGTAGCTGCTCCAGGTATTGACGAAATAGCGGTAATCGCCTGAGAAGTTAGCCGAGTTGGAACCAGCCGCATCGGTAAGGCGCTCCACCTTTCCGTTCTTATGAGCCACGTAAACCTGGCGGTCGTGCGCATTGAGCTTGGCAGCCTGGAAATAAACATCGCCCGTCTTCTCATCCATTCCGTAGATAGAGGTAACATCATAGTTGCCCTTCTCTACCTGGCGCAGGAGCTTGCCGTTCATATCATAGAGATAGAGATGCATGAAGCCGTCGCGGTCGCTAGGCAGCAGGATGTTCTTCTTGCCCACGATGCTGTTTTCAATCACCTCTTCCTTAACAAACTTAGGCACACTTTCCTTGATGAGCATCCTGCTCTTGCCGGTGAAAGGATTGACTGCATAGAGGCGCATGTCGTCCTGATGGCGGTTCATCGTATAGACAATCAGACTGTTGGCGTCTGGCGATGTCTTGATGCGTGGATAATAGCCGTCGGAATCTACAGGCACATCGAGCGCCACGGTCTTTCCGTTCTTCATATCATAGCTCCAGAGGCTCACCTTAGAGTTATCCTGTCCTGCCTTAGGATATTTATAGGAATACTCTCCCGGATAGTCGTGATACTCGCTATGGGTAGGATGAGAACCTTCGAACATCTGCAGAGAATAAGTCTTTACGTGCGATTCGTCGAAGCGTATCCATCCGATGGCAGTTCCATCCGCATTCCATGCAAAGGCGCGGTTGAAGCTGAACTCCTCTTCGTAAACCCAATCAGGAATACCATTGATTACCTCGTTGAACTTACCATCACGGGTAATCTGGGTTTCCTTGTCTCCATCGGTAACAAAGAGATTGTTATCCTTTACAAAGGCGATGTGGCGTGAATCAGGCGACCAGGTAGCCACCTGCTGGTTAACGCCCTGAGAGAGTTTCTTCAAACTCTTCTTGGCAATATCGTATACGAAATACTCAGCCTTGAACGAGCGGCGGTAAATAGCCTCGCGATGCGTCATGATAAGCAATTTCTTGCCATCAGGACTGATTACATAACCCTCAATCTGTTCGAAGGGAGCCTTGACGGCGTTCACATCGAAGAGGATGCTCATCTGCTTGCCCGTCTTGAACGAATAACAGATAACCTGCTTGCCATCATTGCTGATAGAAGCGTACAAATCGGTGCCATCAATAGGGTTAATACCGGTAACATAAGAGGCAGCAAACTCGCCGGAGGTAATGGCCTTCAGGTCGAGTTTATCTGCAGCTTGCATTGCTGAAACCATCATGACAGTTGCAATAAAAACTGGAAATCTTTTCATGTGTTAATCTTTATGTAATGCCTCAATAGGCGAATAATCTTCGTCCTTGAGCAGTTCTTTTACTGTTACTTTAGGGTTGCGCTTTACATAAGCGTTGATTGTATTCACATACTTGGTCTTGAAAATCTCCTTGCCCATCGCCTTGTTTACAGCCCACATGATCTTGCCCATGTGCAGATCGCGGTCGAGCTGCGGACGGGTGTCGAACTGATCCATCGGATAGATGCTCAGCAGATAGAAGGTAAGGCAATCCGGCACAATATACTGGCGCGACATGGTGCTGCGCTGCTGCGGTGTATAGAATTTCTTGTAGAGCGGATAGTTTTCGCCCATGTATTTATCGAGCGAAATTCCTACTGAGTGCTCTCCTACTACGATGCTCTGGTCGAGAGCGCCAATCTGAGCATAGAAACAAGGCTGCTGGAGCTCCGGAATCCAACTGTTCAGACGTGAGAAGGAAGTTTTCAGCTGCTCGTTGATGTCTTCCATATTGGCAAATTCTGCCTCAGCATCGGCAATAAGTGCCTGCAGGGTAGAATCCTGATAGAACATGAGGAAACGGTTGCTGATATTGGCGTCGGTAATGGTGCCAAGCTGGAGCATTTTCTCTATCAGCGTACGGGTTTCTATCGGGTAATCGGTGTTCATCTGCTGCAGGGCTGAGAAATCACCGGTAGTAAGATATCTGCTTTCCAATCGGTCGTAACGCTGTACCGACAGGGGCACAGCCTCTCCTTCCTCGTTCGGCTTGAACTTAAACTCGCAAGCCGAACTGAGAAGCACAATTGCTAATATGACTATATAATTAAAAAACCTTTTCACGATAATTTACAAATCTTCGAGTTACGACTGCAAAAATACTAAAAATTATTTAAATTACCAAGCTTTTTTGCTAAAAAATCATACGCATTCGCAAAAAAAATGGGTTTTTCTCTTAAATTTGTTTGCAAAATAGCCAGTAATGAGCAAAACGTAAGGCTTTTTTGCTCATTGCTGGCTATTTGCGCAGTTTTTCTGCTTATCGGATGATAAAAGAAACTGCTTATCGGATCATGACAGAAACAGAAACCTGAACCGGCTCTTCTATCTGCTGCTTCCAGGCTTTCAACCACTCATACCACTCCTTCTCGCCCTTGAAACCATAGGTTTCGTTGGCACTGGTATAAGCAAGCTTATAACTGAGCTGGCTGCCTGCAGGTTTCACCACCTGAGTATAGCAATCCTTATTGGCTGGCTGCTGACTTACCAGGGCTGACTGTGGCACATAAATGCCCAAGCCTACGGTCTCCAGCTTGTGCTTTCCATCGTCCTTGCCTGTTGGCCAGTCGCTGCCGTAACAGCCTCGCAATCCCTTGCCATCAGCAAATTCGCTGGAACCCTTTACGTTGATGAGTCCTGTAGCAAACTGATAATCAGAAACATCCTTGTTGAAGAATACATCTACATCGAAATCGCGATGACCGGCATAGATGGTGTAACGGATGGTGGCATTGACAGGCTGCAAACCCGGAGCCGGAACCCAACCCTTATCCACTACCTCGACGATGGCACGGAGCGGACCTTCTGAAATGACGCGCTGCTCCTGGTATTTCACGTTGTTGAACAGCACCTGGTCTTTACCGTCCCAGCCACGGAGCGCACCCAGTCCGTAGGTATTGCCTACCCAGAGGCAATCATCGCCCGAACCAGCCTGAATCTGCTCTTCTGAAGGATAGAACTGCGTATCCTGAACCACCAGTCCCTTGTTGATTTTGCCATAAAGGTCGATGGTCTGACGATGGTCGAAATAAACACGCATGGCAATCAGTTCACTTTCGAAGCAGATGCCATGAGAATGGACGTAGTGATAAGGGTCCTTGGTCTTCTTATCAAACGAGATGCTGCGCAGATAAATATCCTGCCTGTTCTTAGCCAGCTTCCTGTTTCTGCTAGGCAGACAGAGTTCTGCAAAAGTACGAGCCGGATACTGTGCCTGCTCACCCTCACGATAGAGCTGCACCTGATAGGTCTTGGTTTCTTTCTTGCCCAAATCGGCAAGGAAACAGAGTTCATCGTTGGTACAATCGCGGTTGGTGTCATCGAGTTGGGAAGGAATCTCCTTGCCGTCAACGGTTACTACAGCGCGCTGAATGTTGCCAATTGCTCCCAACTTGCTGAGATCTACCACCACCGGAGCATCGGTTCTTGCCACCTTGGAAGGATTGGAAACCGACACATGGAAATTAACCTGCGCCTGGGCTGACAGAACCATCAGCGAAACCAGCGCCATCATCATTTGTTTTTTCTTCATAGATTTTTATTTTTAAGTTTGTTTATTTATAGTCTACAACTGCGAGAAGAGTTTCTTGCCCTTGGCGTAATATTGCCAGATGATAGAGAGATTGTAAACCTGCGGAATCTCCTCCTTCACCCTACCCGCCTGTATCTTTCTGCGATCTTCGTCAAACTCATGTTTCCATGCCTTGAAAGCCCTGCGCGCCTTGAAGATGGCCTTGAAGTCGCCCCAGTTGCGCTTCAGAACCAATGTTTCGAAAGCAGCAAGATAATCCAGGAATCTACGCATACGCATTACATGAGTCAACTCCGTATCACTCAGATTCTTATAAAGCATGGTTAAATTATTTCTGAAATTCAGATAAGTCTTCATCGGATTGCTTTTCGGCAGGGTTCCACCACCCACATGATAAACCTCACTCTCAGGAATGCAATAGATTTTTCTGCCCATCAGACGCAAGCGCCAGCAAAGATCTATCTCTTCATTATGGGCAAAGAAACGGCCGTCTAAACCGCCGGCAGTCCAATAATCCTTTGAGCGGATCATCATACAGGCACCCGTAGCCCACAAGATTTCCTGCTGGTAATCATACTGCCCGTTATCGCGCTCTACCGTATCAAAGATGCGGCCGCGACAGAACGGATAGCCGTATTTGTCGAGGAATCCGCCGCAAGCACCAGCATATTCAAAACTGTCCTTATCGTATTCCGCAAGCAGCTTAGGCTGACAGGCAGCCACCTGCTGATGCGAATCCATAAACTCGATGAGCGGTGTAAGCCAATGATGCGAAACCTCCACATCGCTATTCAGGAGCACGTAATATTCTGCATCAATCTGCTTCAAAGCACGGTTATAGCCTTCTGCAAAGCCGAAATTCTGCTCCAGCACGATGGTCTTCACCTGAGGAAACTGAGTCTCCAGAAGGTGCATCGAACCATCAGAAGAAGAATTGTCTGCCACCCAGATTTCAGCATCCTGACGGGAATATTCGATGACATTCGGAAGATACTTTGCCAGCATCTTCTGACCATTCCAGTTTAATATAACGATTGCTACTTTTGCCATATTTATTGTAAACTCTTTAATCTGTTATTCAGGAGATTGGTAAACTCATAGTTCTTGAGTCCCCATTTGGGAGCAATCAGCAGTTCTTTGGGCGACTGACTGACGAAGCGCTCCAGCACCAAATCCTTTCTGAGCAGACGGATGTATTTCACGATGACATCAATATATTCCTCTACCGTGTAAACATGAAAGGGGTGCTCAGCATATTCCTGTGCCAGCCGGGTGCCCCTGATAATCTGCATCTGATGAATCTTGAGAATATCAAGCGGCAAGGAAGAGATGAGAGGAGCCTGGCGCAGACTTTCTTCCGCATCTTCTCCCGGCAAACCGATGATAATGTGGCCGCCCGTAAGGATTCCCCTGGCATGAGTACGCTCTACGGCACTACGGCAACAGGCAAAATCATGTCCGCGGTTGATGCGTTTCAAGGTTTCATCATTGGCACTCTCAATGCCATATTCCACCAGCACGAAGGTTCGGCGGTTCAGTTCTTCCAGATAATCGAGCAATTCATCGCTCACACAATCCGGACGGGTTCCGATAACGATTCCCACCACATCTTCCACCTCAAGAGCCTCTTCATACATCTGCCTCAGTTGCTCCACCCTGGCGTATGTATTGGTATAAGCCTGGAAATAAGCCAGATATTTCATATCAGGATACTTCCTGCTGAAGAAAGCCTTTCCCTCCTCCAGCTGTTCAGTAATCGACTTTTTCCGGTCGCAATAGCTGGGATTGAAGGTGCGGTTGTCGCAATACGTACATCCGCCACTCGAAATCCTCCCATCTCTGTTAGGACAGGAGAATCCCGCGTCTATCGAAATCTTCTGAACACGGAAATCAGGAAACTGCTTCCGGATCCATGTTCCAAAATCGTTGTAATACATTGGACTTTGAGCTTTGAACTTTATGATTTGACTTTGAACTTTGAGCTTTGAACTTTGAACTTTATGATTAGCCTTGAATATTAGCTTTAAACTTGACAATCAGCCTTTGAGCTATAAACTATCAACTATAAACTATAAACTATTAACTATCAACTAAAGAAGCTCTGCCTTCAGCGCCGTCTTATCGTGATTGAAATCACCCAGGCGAACCTTGATAAGCTGGTTGTCGTATTCTTCCTTGGCGAGAGCCGGCGAAAGTTCTACGCGGATATAGTTCTTGGTGAAGCCATGCATTGCCTTGCCTCTTGGCGCCTTTTCGAAGAGAACCTCAGCCTCAGTACCGATGTATTGGGCATAGAATTCCTGCGTTTTCTGATCGCTCAACTCCAACAGTCGCTTGGAACGCTTCTTCTTCTCCTTCTCGTCAACCACATATGGAATCTTCAAGGCAGCCGTGCCCGGACGCTCAGAATAAGGGAAGACGTGAAGTTGGGTAACAGGCAGACTCTTCAGAAACTCATAGCATTCTTCAAAACACTCCGGAGTTTCGCCGCGACAGCCCACCATCACATCGACACCGATAAACGCATCAGGCATTTTCTCCTTGATAAGATTCACCTTGTGAGCGAAGAGCGCCTTGTCGTAACGACGGTGCATCAGCTTGAGCACCTCATCACTTCCACTCTGCAGAGGAATATGGAAATGAGGCATAAAAGCACGGCTCTGGGCACAATACTCTATGAGATCATCATCACAGAGATCAGGCTCCAGACTCGAGATGCGGTAACGCTTGATTCCTTCTACCTGATCCATCGCCTTGACAAGGTCGATGAATCGCTCATGGGTGGTCTGTCCGAAGTCACCGATATTCACACCGGTAATGACGATTTCCTTACCGCCTTCAGCAGCCGCCTGCTCACATTGAGCCACAAGCGACTGGATGCTCGGGTTGCGGGAATTGCCTCGGGCAAATGGAATGGTGCAATAGGTGCAATAATAATTGCAGCCGTCCTGTACCTTCAGAAAATAACGGGTACGGTTGCCACGCGAGCAAGAAGGCTGGAAGGTCTTGATTTCCTTCGTCTTCACGCTATAATGCTGATGAAGAGCCGCAGCATCGACGTTCTGAGAGTTTTCAGCATCGACGTTCAGAGAACTTTCAGCATCGCCGTTCTGAGGAGTCTGAGCAGCCAATCCGTTTTCCTGAGCAAATTTCTGTGCCCATGCATCGCTGAGATATTGAATCAAGTGCGTTGGCGGTAATCACAAAACGGTCACCGGAAACCGCCTGCCCAACATAATGGAC
>OKSE01001716.1_pt1 | contig 10107 bp, 7 predicted proteins | sample 1633631 | NCBI WGS metagenome assembly OKSE01 (sample SAMEA3541555, study PRJEB24748) | human gut metagenome | biome: human gut; feature: human-associated habitat; material: faeces | place: China | collected 2012 | reverse complement strand
CCCGCCAGCACCTCCGTTCCCTTTACCTTCACCGGCCCATAGCCCTCTGCCCGCACTTCCACCGTATAATCCGCATACGGCTTTTCCCGGTTCTGTTCTTCCAGTGAAAGCAACGCAGGAGGCGCCGCTACCGCAATCTCCTCCGTCTGCCCGGATAAATTGGTTCTAAGCACTTCCTGCGTCTGTCCTGATTCTCCATAGCTGATCGAAGCCTCTGCTCCCTTAATTGGAAAATTGTTTTCACTGTTTACCACATCGATCCGCAGATAGCCGTCCTGCATTCCAGTTGTCTCACAGATTCGGACACGGTCGAACGAATGATAGCGCATACACGCAGCCTCGCATTTATTTTACATGGTCATTTACAGTTTATATCCGGCATCTTTTATCTATGCCGGTTTTTAACCGCTTTTTTAATGTTTTACTGCCGTATCTTCCTTGTTTTTCTCTTCTAAATTGCTCGCGTCGCCTCTGCCAGCCACATCTTCTCTTCCTCCATCATATACGGAGACAGCTTCTCATACACGCCCTTATGGTACGCGTTCAAAAGCTCGCGGTCGCGCGCTTCCATAAGCGATACATCGATCGTGTCCAGATCGATCGGAACCCAGGTCAGGTTTTCAAATTTCATGAACTGACCAAATTCATTCTTCACATCTTTCACACAAAGCATCAGATTCTCCGTCCGGATGCCAAATTTTCCTTCCAGATAAAGCCCCGGCTCATCGGAGGTAACCATGCCTTCCTCCAGAACCGCATTTTCAGCAGGCGATGTGAGCAGCCTCCATCGGATGGAATTCGGGCGCTCATGCACACATCCCAGATAGCCGACACCATGCCCTGTTCCATGGTTGAAATCCAGACCGTTTCTCCACAGGAGTTCGCGCGCAATATAGTCCAGGTTGATACCGCGGCAGCCATACATAAACTTCGCATCCAGCAGACGCAGCATCGAACACGCCACCAGCGTACAGCAGCGTTTTTCTTCCTGCGTGATCGGTCCGACCGCGATGGTACGCGTCACATCCGTCGTTCCCTCATAATACTGTCCGCCGGAATCGACCAGATACAGCCCCTTATTCGGCACACTGCTCTTCTCTGTCTCAGAGGCCGTATAATGGCACATCGCCGCGTTCGGTCCCCACGCAGAGATCGTCGTAAAGCTCATATCCAGGCAGTTTTTTTGTTCCAGGCGCAGCTTATCCAGATATTCCCCTGCGGTCCACTCGTCCAGTCCTTTTTCGCCTGCATGTTCCTTCACCCAGCGCAGGAAACGGGTCAATACCAGACCGTCCTGCACATGCACACGGCGCATATTTTCCTGTTCCACTGAATTTTTGACTGCTTTTGCCGCTGCCGTCGGATTCATCGCCTCGATCACTTTCACGCTCGCATCCAGGCACCGGAACAGACGGTAATTGATCTTCGACTTTTCCAATAAAACTCGCTCATAGCGGAATGCGGATGCAATCTGGTATACCGCCTCATATGGCATGATCCGAACGCCCAGTCCATGCAGATAGGCACGTACTTCTTCGTTCAGCGTCTTCTCATGAATAAAGAGGAATAATTCCTGTTTTGTTACAATCAAGTAGGACAATACAACCGGCGTATGTACAATGTCATCACCCCGGATATTTAAAAGCCACGCGATATCATCAAGACTCGTCAGCAGATGCACCGTCGCCTGACGCTTTTTCATCTCCCCGCGCAGATCTGCAATCTTCTCCTCCGCCGATTTTCCCGCATACTTCTCTTCCAGAATCCAGACCGGGTTCATCGGAAGCGCCGGGCGGTCGTCCCAGATGTTTCCAACCAGATCCTCACCCTCCGAAATGCGTACCTTTTTCCCGGACAGTGCTTTCGCGATGCGCTCGCCCTCGGCCGTATCGACCACTCTGCCGTCAAAACCCAGAACACCCTGTTCCGGCATATGTTTTTTCAAAAATTCCAGCGTCGTCGGCACGCCCTCCTGACCGGAGCGGTAAAGTTCCACCCCGCTGCCGGAAAGCTCTGCTGCCGCCTGCACAAAATATCTGCCATCCGTCCAGAGACCTGCGTCCTCCATCGTAATGACCGCCGTTCCCGCCGAACCGGTAAAGCCTGTCATATATTTCCGGCATTTGAAATACCCGCTCACGTATTCCGAGCCATGGAAATCCGATGTCGGAATCAGATATGCGTCCATTCCACGCTCCGCCATCTTCTCGCGAAGCTGTTCAATTCTCGCCCGAACCTCACGTCCCATTTTTCTGCCTCCTGTTGTTTCTCTATTATCCATTTTTCAACGCATCTTTGATCGCCTCCGTGATCGCCTCACTGTACGTCGGATGCGCGCGCATCGCCGTCGAGAGCTGATATGCCGTAAGACCGTTGGCGATCGCCGTTGCCATCTCTCCGATCATGTCCGTCGCACGCGCACACATGATCTGCGCCCCGATCAGCGTGTTGGTATACGCCTCAAAAATCAGGCGCACAAAACCGCGGCTGTTTCTCGCCAGAAGCGCTTTTCCATTTTCCGTCATATATGCCACACCGCACTTGATCTTCATATTATAAAGGCGGGCGTCATTTTCCGTAAAGCCAACCGCCGCAATCTCCGGCTCCGTATAAATACAGGTCGGCACAACCGGAAGCACGACATACATACCGTTCGGCACGACCGAAAGCTGCATCCGGTGTCCGCGTCCCGCCAGGTTTTCGACCAGATAAGCCGCATGGGACGCTGCCACATGGGCAAGACGTTTCCGCGCCACGGTATCGCCGATCGCATAGACATTTTCCTGCGTCGTGCGGTAGGTTCCCTTGATGAGCGGACGCCCATTTTCCAGCTGTACCTGACAATCGTCCGCCAGAACCTTCGACATATTCGGGCGTCTGCCGACTGCCACCAGCACGCGGTCCGCCGGGCTTTCCTTCCAGCCGCGCTCACAACGGTAATTGACCGACACCGTGTCGTTGCCGCGATCCTTGATCTCCATGACCTGTACATTGCAGTGGACTTCAATACCCTTAGAACGCAGATTTGCTTCCATCTGCTCGGAAATCATCGGATCCATCGACTCCAGCAGACGGTTTGCCTGCTCCAAAAGCGTCACGCGGGAACCGAGCGCCGCGAAGATCGTCGCGATCTCCACACCGATGACACCGCCGCCGATGATGGCAAGCTGTACGTGTTTCATCATGCTTCCTCCTTGGTCCGCCCGGCCAGCAGCCGGGATGCTCCGCCGTTTTTTGTCAGCTCCGTCTGGGGCACTCCCAGCTCCCGGGACAGGATCTCCATGACCCGGGGGGTGCAGAAGCCCCCCTGGCACCGGCCCATACCGGCCCGCACCCGGCGCTTCACCCCGTCCAGGGACCGGGCCCCGGGGGTGCGGCGGATGGCGTCCACGATCTCGCCCTCGCTGATGCCCTCGCACCGGCACACGATATTGCCGTAGGCGGGGGTTTCCGCCGCCAGACGCTGCCGCTCCTCAAAGGGCAGCTCCCGCAGGTGGACGATGTCCCGGCGCAGGGGGTCGAAGTCCGGCTTTTCCGCCGCCCCCAGATACGCCGCCGCCTGCTCCGCCAGATAGGCCCCGATGGCCGGAGCCGAGGACAGCCCCGGGGACTCGATGCCCAGGGCCTCGAAATAGCCGGGGACAGGCTGCCCCACGCGGAAATCGTCGTCCCCCTCCGCCAGATGGGCCCGCAGCCCGGCGAAGCTGGTGATCACGTCCCGCAGGGGCAGGCCCGGCACGCTCTTGCGGGCCATATCCTGGGCAAAGGCCAGTCCCTCCGCCGTGGTGGCGGTCAGGTCCCGCTGCTCCTGGTCCGCAGCGGTGGGGCCCACCAGCAGGTTGCCGTGGACCGTAGGCGTCACCAGAACGCCCTTGCCCATGGGGCCGGGCAGCTGGAAAACGGTCCGCTGCACCAGGCCGCCGTCCTTCCTGTCCAGCAGGCAGTATTCCCCCCGCCGGGGCACGATGCAGGCGGTGTCGCCGCAGACCTGGTTATGGAGCACGTCGCCCCACACACCGGCGGCGCTGATAACGGCCCGGGTCTCCAGCGGCCCCCGGGACGTCTCCAGCACATAGCCCTCCCCTGTCCGGCGGATGGTCTCCACCCGGGTGTCGAAGCGGAACTCCGCGCCGTTATGGGCGGCGTTTTCCGCCAGGGCGATGGTCATGCCGAAGGGGCAGATGATGGCGCTGGTGGGGGCGTACAGCGCGGCAACAGCCTTCTCCGACAGGGCGGGCTCCAGCTCATGGAGCCTGCCGCCCCGGAGGATCTCCAGGCCCTCCACGCCGTTGGCCCGGCCCCGCTGCAGAAGCTCCTCCAGCCGGGGCAGGCCCGCCTCCTCAAAGCACACCACCAGGGCCCCATTGCGGCGATAGGGGAAGTCCAGCTCCCGGGACAGCGCCTCCATCCGGCGGCTGCCCTCCACGTTGAACCGGGCCTTCATAGAGCCGGTGGGGGCGTCGAACCCGGCGTGAACAATGGCGGAATTGGCCTTGCTGGTGCCCACGCATACGTCCTCTCCCTGCTCCACCAGGCACACGTCCAGCTGCCAGCGGCTCAGCTCTCGGGCCACGGCGCAGCCCACCGCGCCGCCGCCGATGATGACGGCATCGTACATAGCGATCTCTCCTTTCCGTGAAAAAAGAGCCATGCCAAAGCCCGCCCGGTCTCCCGGACGTTCCCTGCGCATGACTCAGACTCTCAATGCATTCCCATATTGGATTGTGACCCCATTATACGCCCTGCGCCCCCGCTTGTCAACGGCAAGCGGGGGCGCAGACGGCGCGTTACTGCGCCTCGATCTCCTTGATATTCACTTCGTTCCCCTGCACCAGCCAGGTATCCTCGCTGCCGCAATAGGGGCAGGTCCGGCCCTGGGGTACGGTGTCGTAGTCCCGGCCGCAGCCATCGCAGTGAGTGATGGCGTGGACCGTTTCAATGTGCAGCGCCGCCCGGGGCATCAGCTCCGTCCGGGCCGCCGCCCATTTCCAGCAGCTCTCCAGCTCGTGGGGCACCACGCCGGACACCTGGCCCAGCTCCAGGGTCACCGACGCCACGTCGGTGAGGCCCTGCTCCCGGCCGATGTTCTCCACGGCCCGGATCACATGAAATACGATTCCCAGCTCGTGCATTACTTCTTCCCGGCCTTGCGGATCTTGATCTCCCGCTTGACCATGTAGGGCAGGATGGCCTTCATCTTGTCCTCGGCGGGGATCATGGTGGAGCACTCCGGACGCTCCCGGTGCAGGTGGATGGCGTCAAAGGCACACTTGGTGGTGCACACGCCGCAGCCGATGCACTTGTTGGGGTCCACCACGGAGGCGCCGCAGCTGAGGCAGCGGGCCGTCTCCTTCTGGACCTGCTGGGCGGTGAAGGCGATGCGCTCGTCCCGGAAGGTCCGGCGCAGGGCCTCGTTATACCCGATCTGCTGGCGGGGGGTGTTGTCAAAGCCCACGGGGATCAGGGCGTTCTCCTTGTCCAGCTCCACGAACTGCCGGCGGTTGCGGCCGATGGTCAGGGTGGCCTTCTGGACGAACCGGTGCAGGGAGATGGCGCCCTCCTTACCGGCGGCAATGGCGTCAATGGCGAACTTCTGGCCGGTGACGGCGTCGCCGCCGGCGAAGATGCCGGGCTCCGCCGTCTGATAGGTCACGGGGTCCACCTGGGCGGTGCCGTTGGGGTTGAAGGTCACGGCGGTGCCCGTCAGCAGCTGCCGCCAATCCACCTTCTGGCCGATGCAGTACAGCACCGCGGCGCACTGGGCCTGGCAGGTGTCGTTGTCGTCAAACTCCGGGGCGAAGCGGCCCTGGTCGTTCTTCACCCGCAGGCACTTGCGCAAGCGGATCCCGGCGGCATGGCCGTTTTCGGTGACGATCTCCGTCTGGCCCCATCCGGCGTGGATGGTGATGCCGTCCCGCTCACACTCGCCCCGGTCCTCCGGACCCATGGGCATATCGTCATAGCTCTCCAGGCAGTACAGGTCCACGGACTCCGCGCCGCAGCGCACCGCCGTCCGGGCCACGTCTGCGGCGATGTTGCCGCCGCCGATGACCACCACCCGGCCTTCCAGCTTCGTCTCCTGACCGCCGTTGACCCGGCGCATGAAGTCGATGCCCGCCGTGACGCCCTGGGCGTCGTCGCCGGGGATGTTCAGCCTGCCGCCGGACTGCAGGCCCACGGCCACATAGAAGCCCTGATAGCCCTGCTCCCGCAGCTGGGCAATGGTCACGTCCTTGCCCACCTCCACGCCGCAGCGGAACTGGACGCCCATTTCCCGCAGCACGTCGATCTCCGCCTGGACCACGTCCTTCTCCAGCCGGAAGCTGGGCAGGCCGTTTTCCAGCATACCGCCCAGGCGGCGCTCCTTTTCAAACACGGTGGGGCGATAGCCCTTCTCCGCCAGGTAATAGGCGCAGGACAGGCCCGCCGGGCCGCCGCCGATGATGGCGATCTGCTGGTCGAACGCGCCGTCTACCTTGGGGATCACCTTCTCCGGCACGAACCGGGTGGCGGCGTCCAGGTCCTGCTGGGCGATGAAGCGCTTCACCTCGTCGATGGCCACCGCCTGATCCACGGTGCCCCGGGTGCAGGCGTCCTCGCAGCGGCGGTTGCAGATGCGGCCGCACACGGCGGGGAAGGGATTCTCCCGCTTGATCAGCTGCAGGGCCTCCCGGTACTTGCCCTGGGCCGCCAGCTTCAGATAGCCCTGCACCGCGATGTGGGCAGGACAGGCGGTCTTGCAGGGGGCGGTGCCGGTGTCGTAGCAGTTGACGCGGTTCTTGTCCCGGTAGTCGATGGCCCACTTTTCGGGGCCCCACTTCACCGCATCCGGCAGCTCCTGGCGGGGATACTCCACGGGACCGTCCTTGGTGCACAGCTTCTGGCCCAGCTTCACCGCACCGGCGGGACAGTATTCCACGCACCGGCCGCAGGCCACGCACTGGTCCGTCTCCACCCGGGCCACATAGGCGCTGCGGGACATATTGGGAGTGTTGAACAGCTGGCTGGTCCGCAGGGCGTTGCAGACGTTGACGTTGCAGTTGCAGATGCCGAAAATCTTCTGTTCGCCGTCGATGTTGGTGATCTGATGGACGAAGCCGTTGTCCTCGGCCTTCTTGAAGATGGCCATGGCCTCGTCATAGGTGATGTACTCGCCCCGGCCGGTTTCCACGATATAGGTGGCCATGTCGCCCACGGCGATGCACCAGCTCTCCGGGTCGTCGCCGCAGCCCTCGTTCAGATACTGGCGGCTGGCCCGGCAGGAGCACATACTCTTGGCGTACTTGCCCTCGTACTTGTGCAGCCAATAGGAGATCTTCTCCAGGCCCACGGCCTCGTTCTCCGTTTCGATGGCCTTTTCCACGGGGATCACGTGCATGCCGATGCCGGCGCCTCCGGGAGGCACCATGGGGGTGATCTTTTCCAGGGGCAGGAAGGTCATCCGCTCGAAGAAGGCCGCCACCTGGGGATGCTCGTCCATCTGGCTGCGGCGCATATTGAAGAACTCGGCGCTGCCGGGGACGAACTGGGGCAGAACGTACCGCTTTTCGTGGTTGGGGTTCTTCCCGTCCAGATTCTCCCAGTTATACTCGATCAGGCCCACCCAGGCCATGTCGTCCAGCAGCTTCTGCAGGGGCTCCCGCTCCAGCTTGGTCAGCTTCATCAGCTGCCCGATGGTCTTGGGCTTGCGGACGCCCATCTTCAGGGCCACGTCCGCCATTTCGTCGCTGATCAGGTCCGCCAGGCCCCAGTATTCCGGGTCGTTGCCCTTGACGCCCTTGAGCTTGGCGGGCACCCGGTCGGTGATCATGGCCACCAGCTTGGCGATCTTGGGCCGGGGCTCCTCCACCACGGGGATGGTAAAGGGCAGCTTCTCCTGCTCCAGGGGGAACGCGGTGGGCCGGTCGCCGTTGATGTTCTTTCCCATGTGAAATCTCCTTTATCTCCGCCTCAAGGGCGATTTTTCTGCATGAACTCACCTTAATGATACCAATTTCCGGGGCAAAAAGCTATTGACTGTTCTTATAAAGTTATGGTATCCTATTTTATGGTCCTGGTCGGACCAGAAGGAGGATATGCCATGGATTTCCGTCCCATTGTGGCCCCGTCCATCCGGGAGCTGTTTATCCAGCAGGTGGAGGGGGCGATTCTGTCCGGGCAGCTGAAGCCCGGGGACCGGCTGCCCACGGAGCGGGAGCTGGCTGACACCATGCACATCAGCAAAACCGTGGTCCACGAGGGCCTGCGGGAGCTGCACCGCCTGGGCTTTCTGGATATCGCCTCCCGCCGGGGCGTCACCGTGGCGGACTATGCCCAGACCGGCAGCCTGGAAACGCTGATGGCCATCATGGATTATCACGGGGGCCTCCCCGACGAGAAAACCGCCCGCAGCATCCTGCGCCTGCGGTATTATCTGGAGGCCCCGGCCCTGCGGGACCTGGCCGCGTCCCACACCGCCGCCGATCTGGACACCCTCCGCGCCCTGCAGCGCCAGGCGGAGGAGGCCCCGGACACCGCCGCCCTGGCCCAGGCCCTGTTCCGCTATCACCGGGGGGTGACGTTTTTAAGCGGCAACACCATCACCCCCCTGCTGTTCAACGCCTTCATGCAGGTGAACCTGGAGTTCTGGTCCGGCTATATCCGGTCCGTGGGCCGGGAGGAGAGCCTGCGGGTGTTGGCCCGGTTCACGGACCTCATCGCCGCCGGAGAGGGGGACCGGGCCGCCCAGCTGCTGGACGACGGCCTGCGGCGGTTTGTGACCACGCTGTAAATTCGCATTTTGTTCAAATAATTTACATTTTATTCCAAAAAACGACTTTTTATGATGTCAATAATCCCATATTACTTCTTCTTATTTTGTAATTATTATCAATAGACTGAAGGGCATACGGGTGGTATAATAAACATACAATATAGAAAGGAGGCACCAAATGAAAATCATAAGAAAAGTTCCCGTGTTGGCAGTATTGTTCCTGATCGTTAGTATGATGTGCGTAGAAAGTTCCTTTGCATGTTCCAAGGCGTACTATGGCTGGACATGGGCAGACAACAAGAATGCATCTGGATTGACGGTGAAGATGTGCTCATCTGAGTTCTATAACAACTTGAGTGCATCTAATTCAATCTTTACCTGGAACGGAATTTCATCAAAGGTTAAGATTTCCTCCTATTCCTATTCTGGTGACTCAAGTAATACCGCTGATATTAACATTCGTTCAGCCAACTTGACCGGAACCACCATTGGTGTAACACACATATACAAAAAGAACGTTCTAGGCGGTTACACCGAGGTCTCCATTTCCTCCTCAAACGCAAAAATTGCTCAGGCCCGAATTGAATTATCGCCATCGCTCTTGTCTGCAAACAGCTCAACCCAGCGGTATAAGACTGTAATACACGAGATTGGGCATGCTTTGGCCCTAATGCATCCCGTTTTGATTAACTGCACAAATCGTGCGGTTATGCAACAGTCTTCTACAAGTTATTCTGCTACAACAATTGTTCAGCACGATAGAACAAATTTGATCGCAAAATGGGGGTCTTAAAATGAAAAAAGTTCTGCTTTCCTGTCTGCTGGCGCTGGCCCTGGTGATGCTGACCGCCTGCGGCGCCAGACAGCAGACCGTCCACCGGCTGTCCGCGGACCGGGTGACCCAGGCGGCAACGGTGTCCCAATTGCAGGAGGTCAGCGACCTGATCGTGGTGTTCACCCCGGAGACTCAGGAAAACGTCCTCTCCCGCTACAGCGACGGCAATGTCTCCACCGGCTACACCAGAACCACCGGCCAGGTGACCCAGGTGCTGAAGGGCCAGGCCCCGGAGCAGCTGGTGATCACCGAGGAGTGCTACACCGCAGACGACGCCCTGTGGACCCAGGGGGGCTATCTGCCTATGGAAACCGGCAAGCCCTATCTACTGTTCCTCACCGCCTATGACGACGGCTCCGACTATGCGGGGATGTACTATCCCACGGAGCTGGAGCGGGGCAAGTATCCCCTGGGGCAGGCTCTGACCACCGCCGACTCCGCCGCCCAATGGCAGGTATACTCCCTGGACGGCGACACCCTGTCCGATTATCAAAGCTGGTACCGGCAGGTGTCGGCCCTG
>OKSE01001702.1_pt1 | contig 10177 bp, 11 predicted proteins | sample 1633631 | NCBI WGS metagenome assembly OKSE01 (sample SAMEA3541555, study PRJEB24748) | human gut metagenome | biome: human gut; feature: human-associated habitat; material: faeces | place: China | collected 2012 | reverse complement strand
GCGATTATTCCGAGTTTTTTGAAGAGGATTCTCATGATGGACAGGAAGGCATCCGTTTGAGAGCAGGAAAGAGCCGCAAGGGTATTTGGGGCAGAGGAAAGTCATTTTCTGGTAAATGGAAGTACTGCCGGAATTTTAAGTGCAGTGATGGGATGTACGCACCGGGGAGATAAGATTCTGGTGGCACGCCATTGTCACAAATCCATTTACCATGCAATCTATATGAATGGTCTTGTACCGCGCTATGTGTATCCGGAATTTGATATTTCCATGCATATGAACGGGGAGATCAGCAAAGAAGATGTGGCAAAAGCACTTGCTGCAGAGCCGGATATCAAAGCCGTTGTGATCGTATCTCCAAATTATGATGGCGTGGTATCGGATGTGAAAGGAATTGCAGAAGTGGCACATTCGTATAGGATTCCACTGATCGTAGATGAAGCACATGGACCGCATTTCGGATTTCATCCGGTATTTCCGGGGCGATAATTTGGTGGTCATCAACATGCAGCCCACCGGAGCGGATGCTTCTGCCGACCTGTGCATCGCAAAGCCCATCGGGCAGGTGCTGAGCGAGGACATCTCGCTGGACTGATTTTTGCACTGTAAGGCGCGCTGTTTCGCGCCGATTCGCACGCAGTTTTCCGTATGCTGATGGAAAGAACATCAGAACGGAGGAACTGCAAATGATTCAGGTATGCGACCCACCGCGTCAGCGGCAGGTACGGCGGCTTTCCGCCGAGGAATTTTTTACATTGGTGCGCTGCGGCGGGGCGGGGTTTTACCGTCCCCGCTCCGAGGTGCTGCGGATGCTGACCGCAGGCGAGGCGTGGGGCACAGCCGGGGCAGCGCTGCTGGTGCTACCCCTTACCGCCGATACCGCCGCCGCAGCGGCACTGCGCAACTGGCTGGGACGTCGGCAGCTGGAGGGCGGCTGCCTGCTCACCCCGCCCGGAAATACTTCTGCTTGCGGACGTTGCTTTCAACACAGGTATGCCCGCCCGGCTGGTGGAAATTGCCGCAGCCCGGGCAGACCGGCTGCGCCGCAAGGGCACGGCATGGGCGGTGGTAGAGTGCACCGAAACGGCGGCAGCGCTGTTGCCGCTGTATTTTCGGCAGGGCTTCGGGCTGCGGGCGCTGCGCCCGCTGGAAAGCCTTGCGCCCTGCTTTTTGCTGTGCACCGGCTGCGCGCCCGTCCGCACTGCACCGGTGTGGGTGCCGCTGGAGGACAGGGTGCAGCTGGCGCTGCTGCTGGCAAAGGGCTATGCCGCGCTGGACAGCCGCCCCTACGGCGGCAGTCTTGCACTGGCGCTCTATCCGCTGAAAGAAACGGAATAACGTAAACCAGAGAGGGAATGGGAAATTATGAAGGCAGTGATTCTGGAAAGCTATGTGATGGAAGAAGGGGACTTGGACTGGTCCGGGGTAAAGGCACTGGTGCCGGACACCACCAGCTATGTGCGCACCGACTACGCCGACATCGCGCCCCGCATCGGGGATGCAGAACTGGTGCTCATCAACAAGTGCCGCATTGACGAAGCAGTGCTGGCGCAGTGCCCGAACCTCAAGTGGGTGGGCATCATCGCCACCGGTACGGATAATATCGATCTTGAAGCCTGCCGCCGCCATGGGGTGGCAGTAGCCAACGTGCCGGGGTACTCTACTTATAGCGTGGCGCAGATGACCTTCAGCCTGCTGCTGGCCATCTGCCAGTGCGCCCAGCGGTACGACCGGGCAGTAAAGGCCGGGTACTGGCAGTTGGGCATCCCGGCAGAGTACGGTCTGCTGCCGCAGGTGGAGTTGCTGGGCAAGACCTTTGGCATCTACGGCTACGGCAGCATCGGCCGCCAAACCGCCCGCATTGCAAAGGCCTTTGGCATGGAGGTGCTGGTGTGCACCCGCACGGTGCGCCCGGAGTACGCCGCCGATGGGGTGGAATTCGTGGACTTTGACACCCTGCTTGCCCGCAGCGATGTGCTCAGCCTGCACTGCCCGGCCACCCCGGAAACCCGCGGGTTGGTCAGCCGGGAAGCCCTTGCAAAAATGAAGCCAGGCGCTATTTTGCTGAACACTGCCCGGGGCGCACTGGTGGACGAGGAAGCCGTAGCCGATGCACTGGAAAGCGGCAAGCTTGCCTTTTACGGCGCCGATGCCTTTGCCACCGAGCCGCTGCCGCCCCAAAGCCGTTTGCGCAGTCTGCCGGGCGCGGTGCTCACCCCGCATATCGCGTGGACTACCAAGGAGGCCTTGCAGCGGTTGATGGATATCACCACCGGCAATCTGCGCAGCTTTCTGGCCGGGAAAGGCGAGAATATCGTCAACCCTTGATTTTGGCAGGGCGCTGTACTATACTCTTCCATGATTTCAGGCTCTCCCGGCAAAGGAACTGCCGTAAAATAACGTATGCACAAGAGCATCCGGCAGCTTTGCCGCTGCTCTGAGGGAGGTAAAAATGAGTTACGCCATCGTATTCAGCAGCAAAACCGGCAACACCGCACTGCTGGCACAGACCCTGCAGGAGCAGCTGCCGCAGGCAGACTGCTGCTATTTTGGCACACCGGATGCTGCCGCGCTGGTAGCAGACACTCTGTATGTGGGTTTCTGGACGGACAAGGGCAAGGCGGATGCCGACACGCTGGATTTTTTGCAGCAGCTGCACGGCAAGCGGGTGTTCCTGTTTGGCACCGCAGGCTTTGGCGGCAGTGCGCCCTACTTCGAAAAGATCCTTGCCGCCACCCGGAAGGCGCTGGACGGGAGCAATACCGTCATCGGCAGTTTTATGTGTCAGGGAAAGATGCCGATATCCGTCCGGCAGCGGTACGAGGCCATGAAGGCAAAGCCTTTGCACATCCCCAATCTGGATGCCCTGATCGAAAACTTCGATAAGGCGCTCTCCCACCCGGACGCCGCAGATCTGGAACAGCTGAAGCAGGCCGTAAAGTGAGTGAAAAAGAGCGACCGCACATTGTTTTGTGCGGCCGCTCTTTCTGTATAAGCTATATAGGACAAACGCTAGTCAATGGTGGTTTTGGTGCGCCCGATGCCAATGACGGCGGTGGAGATCTTTTTCCAGCTGTCGCAGCCGCATACGCCGTCCACCCGCAGGCTGGTGCGCTTCTGGTAGCCGCGCAGAGCTTGCTCGGTGCGGGCACCAAAGATGCCGTCGATGCGGGTGCCGGTCTGGTAGCCAAGGGTGGAAAGTGCATCCTGCAAAACCATGACATAGCAGCCCCGGCTGCCCCGGCGCAGGGTAGGGTAACCGGCGGTGGTGCCGCTGCACGCCGGGGTGCCGTAGCGGCGGTCAAAGTGCACCCATGTGGGGGTCTGGCTCAGCGGCTCCACATAGCCCCACGCGCCGCTAGCGCGGGCGGCGTTATAAATGGCGGTGCGCTGGCGCTGGTTGAGGCTTTGCCCCACATCGAACGCTACCCCTGCGTAGTGCTGGCTGCGGGTGCCGTGACCGCCCTCCCAGATGCGGCGGAAGGCGTACCCCACCGGGATGCCCCTGCCGTATTTGCGGCGGGTCAGGTTCCACGCTTCCATGGCGGCAATGGTGGTCCATAGGGTAGGACTGGCCGATTTGCCCCGGAACTCCCGCAGCCGCAGGGTGGTCAGGGTGCTGTAAGGCATGGGGTCGTTCTCGTTCAGGTTTGCGTAGGTGTACACCTTGTTTTCGTAGGCGTCATAGATCAAAAGGCGTGCCATCCCTCATTCCTCCTTCTCGCAGCCGCAGGGGTCGGTACACTGGGCTTGCAAGGCGTGCCATGTTTCGCGGTACACGATGCCGTTTACCGGCTGCAGCCCTGCCTGCTGCTGGACAGCCCGCACAGCAGCGGCGTCTGCCGCGCCAAAACGGTTGTTGTCGGCTACATAGCCCTCGCCGCAGGAAAGCTGTGCCCGGCGGTTGAGCCAGCGCTCCACCTGTCCCACCTCCTGCCCGGCGCTGCCCTCGGCGATGGCGCGTCCCGGGTAAGCGGTGCCGGGAGGGGTATCTCCATCGGGATTCGGGGCGTGAGCGGCCAGCTGCAAACTCAGCGCCTCCACCGCCGTCCATGTGTCGGCATCTGCAATGCCGGTCTGCTCCAGCCCCAGCAGCTGCTGGGCGCTGCGGGTGGCTGTGGCGGTTTCCTCGGTATAACGGTCGGCAAGGGGCGGAGCTTCCACACTGGAAAAATAATAGGCGATGCGCAGCAAAAGCAGATTGTAATACAATACGGTCTCGCCGCTGCTGCCCACCGTCAGCGGGGCGCCGGGGTAGGGCAGACGCTTTAAGGTGACCACCGGGCCGGAAGAGCGCAGCTGGCTGGCGCGGCCATAAAGGGAGTTCCATGTGGTGCGCCCCACTACGCCGTCCACGGTAAGCCCTGCAAACCGCTGGTACGCCCGCACTGCCCGCTCGGTATCCGCGCCGAACTTGCCGTCAATGCTTACCGGCGGGATGCTGCTTTCGTAGGCGCTCATGAGGTAGAGGTAAAACTGAAGTTCCCGCACCGCCGTGCCGGTGGAGCCGGTGCGCAGCACGCCCGGGTACTCGCCGGGGCGCAGGGAAGAGGAGAGCAGCCGGTTGGCGATATCGTTGTACACCTCGTACATCTTTTGCCATGTGGTGCGCCCCACCACGCCGTCTGCTGTCAGACCGAAGTAGCGTTGGAACCGCCGCACAGCCGCCGCCGTGCCCGCGCCGAATTTTCCGTCCACGGTCACGCTTTCAAGGCTCGTGTACACGGTGCGGGCGATCTTCAGCCAGAACTGCACCAGCCGCACATTCTGCCCGGAGGAACCCTCCCGCAGCGGCGTGCCGGGGTAGGCGTTGGGTGTGCCGTTGTCGGACTGGATGCTCAAAAACTCATCGTACAGTTCTTTCCAAGTGGTCTGGCCCACTATGCCGTCCACCGTAAGGCCGTATTTGCGTTGGAAGGCGCGTACCGCATTGGCGGTGGCGGTGCCGAATACGCCGTCCACTTTTACGGATGGAATGGCGCTGTCGTACTGCGCCAGCGTGTTCAGCCAGAACTGTACCTGCTCCACCGCGCTGCCGGAAGCACCGGTGCTCAGCACCGTGCCGTTCCATGTGCCGTTGGACAGGGTGCCGGTGGAAGTCTCGCCCTCGCTGGTCAGCTCGGCGAGGTCCTTTACCGATACATAGATGTAGCTGATCTTGTACCATGTCTGCCGCCCCACCACGCCGTCGGCGGTCAGGTTGAACTGCTTCTGGAACGCCCGCACCGTTGCGGCCATCCGGCTACCGAATACGCCGTCCACCGTCAGCTTGCCAAGGAAGGGATAGTCCTTGGTGATGCGGTTCAGCTGCCTTTGCAGAGTGAATACCGCCGCGCCGCGGCTGCCCTGCCGCAGCGGCGTGCCGGGGTAGCTTTGCGGGATAGAGCGGATATTTTTAGTGCGCACGATCTCGATGCTGCTGCCGTAGTAGTAGCGCAAGATCTGCAAGGCGCTGCGTCCGTTGTTGGCCAGCGTAACCGTGCCCCACTGCTTGAGCCCCGGGCAGGTGACCGACTTGCCATCGCAATACTCGGAATAATAGGGGTTCACCGTGCCACGCTTGCGCAGATAGGTGTTAAAGATATCGTCCGTGATGCGCACCATCACCTCAAACACCGTGCGCCCGTGGACGTAGTACTGGTCGTAGCTGGTGGAGTTGGTGATGTTGAAGGTGTAGCCCTTGCTGGGGTACCACTCGGTATAGATGCGGTTCAGCGCCAACGAGATCTGGCAGTGGATATTCGCCCGCAGTGCCTGCTCCGGCCATGTGGGATACACCTCGCTGGAGGCTACGTTGGCAATATAATCCCGGAAGGAGACCGTCACGTTGCGGGCGGAAGCTGCCGGTTTGCCCAGATGCACCGTGATATTTTTGGGGATGATGACCTGTTCCAGCACCCTAGGCGTGCAGTTTTCCCGCGGCTGCGGGCCGCTGCCGCCGCTGCCCGCAAACAAAGCGTGCGGCGGGATGATGATGGGCGCGTTCGGGATGTCCCGGTCTTCCTCGGTAACAGGAAGCATCTGGGGCTGCGCCAGCGTTACCTGCCCGGCAAAGATCTGGATGCCCTCAATGCGCACGGTGCGGTAGCCGGGCTTTGCGGCGGTCAGGCTGACAATGGCGTAGGGGCGAGTAGTGTTGTCCTCGTCCAGCGAGAGGGTGCAGGCAGGGGCTTCAACGGGAATATCGGCGGCGCTGCCGGTGGCATCAGTGATGCAGTGCAGGGTAAAGCCGTCCCCCTGCACCGCAACGGTCACCCCCTCCACGGGGGCAGACTGGCGTGCCGCAAAGGTCTGGATGCGGAGAGTTCCGGTGTTTTTCATGGAGATACGCTCCTTTGCTGGTAAAAGTATGCTTCTGCCTCAGCGTATTCCGTCCGGTGCCTGGGCGTGCATGGCAATGCCCGCGGCAAACAAAAAAGCCGCCCGAAGGCGGCAGGGGAGAATAGCTTATTTGGCGCTGTCCTTGGCAAGGGCGGCGTCAATATTTTTTTGCAGGGCGGCAAGGTTTTCTTCCTTGTCAATGCCGCCCAGCAGGGGCTGGCCCACAACGTTGCCGTCCCGGTCAAAAACGTAGGTGGTGGGGAAGGCCATGATGTTCAGTGCAAACTTGCCGGCCTCGCTGCCGGAGGCAAAGTAGATGTTGCGGTAGCTTGCGCCCTTTGTGGCCAGCAGCTTTTTGGCGGCTTCAATGCCCTGCTGGTTGCCGTCCAGCGTCTCGGTGTTGATGCCGACTACCTCGCCGCCCTGTGCCTTGACCTTCTCGTTCAGGGCGTTCAGGTCGTCCAGTTCCTCCACGCAGGGCTTGCAGCCGTTGAACCAGAAGTTCACCACCGTAAAGGCGTTGCCCGCAAACAGGCTGTTGTCCACCGGGTTGCCCTCTAAATCGCTGCCCTCAAACTGGGGGAAGGCGGTGCCCTGTGCGGCAGCACCGGAAGCGGCCGCGTCCGCAGGGGCAAGAGCAGCAATTTGTTCCTCAATGGCACGGATCTTTTCCGCATCGGCGGTCAGGGTCTTGTACTCCTCGTCCGAGAATTGGTCCTTTGTCTTTTCCACGGCACTCAGCAGAAAATCGCCGTAGTTCGTGCTGAGGGTGGTCTCAGTCACGTTTTTGTCCATGGAGGAGAACACCTTCTCCCACAGGGCATCGTTTGCGGAAAGGATCTCGTTTTCCTCGGCCAGCAGCTGCTCCTCGGTCTTGGTTTCCGCAGCCGCAGAGGAAGCGGAAGAAGATGCAGTAGAGGCAGAGGATGCGCCCTGCCCGCAGGCGGCAAGGCTGAAGGCCAGCACAAGGCTGAGCAAAAGTGCGGTTACACGGTTAAGCTTCATGGTTTTACTCCTTTGTTGTTTCAGTGTTTGATTGGTCTCCCAGCCCGAATTTATACTGGATGGCATCTGTGGGGCAGGCTTTCATGCACATCCCGCAGCGGATACATTCGGCGTGGTTGGGGGTCTTGGTAATGTCTACGTCCATTTTGCAGGCCTTTGCACAGGCGCCGCAGGAGACGCATTTGTGGGTGTCTACACGCATCTGGAACAGCGAGACTTTGTTCAGCAGTGCATAGAACGCGCCCAGCGGGCACAGCCACTTGCAGAAGGGGCGGTAGAACACCACGCTGCCCACGATGACTGCCAGCAGAATGCAGGCTTTCCATGTAAACAGCTTGCCCAGCGCGGCGCGGATGCCTGCATTGGTCAGGGAGAGGGGAATAGCACCTTCCAGCACACCCTGCGGGCAGAGATATTTGCAGAAGAAGGGGTCACCCATGCCCAGCTCGTTGACCGCCAGCAATGGCAGCAGCACCACCATGACCAGAAGCACAGCATACTTTAAATAGCGCAGCGGCTTTAACTTCTTGGTGGAAAGCTTGGGAGAGGGGATCTTGTGCAAAAGCTCTTGAAACCACCCGAACGGGCAGAGAAAACCGCAGATGAACCGCCCCAGCAGCACCCCGAAAAGGATCAGGATGCCGGTGATGTAGTAGGAAAAGCGGAATTTGGAAGAGCCTATCACCGCCTGAAATGCTCCCACCGGGCAGGCACCGGCAGCGCCCGGGCAGGAATAGCAGTTCAGCCCCGGTACGCAGACGTATTTGCCGCTGCCCTGATACAGCGTCCCTTTGGCAAAGTTGGGCAGATGAATGTTGGTCAAAAGGGTCGCCCCGGCCTGTATAAAGCCCCGGAACCGGGCAAGGGGATTTAGTTTTTTCTTATCCAATGCCTACACACTCCATACACAGCCGGATGGCTTTTGAAAATACGGTGTCTGCCTCGCCCCGCCACACGCCGAACAGCAGCATCAGCACCCCGGCGGCAAGCAAAAGCAGCTGCGCCTGTTTTTTTGTCATGAACATCATAGCCTCCTGTTGTTTGATGGCACCAGTATACACCATGGGAGATAAAATTTCTGCTAAGAAAATCTTAACACGAATCTTAACACCGTCTGCTATAATCTGTTATAATGAAGAAAAAACGCAATAATACGGGAAGGGTGGAACACAAGATGCGTCTTTTGGTGGTAGAGGACGAGCACTCCCTGCGGGAGGACATTGCCCGGAAGCTGCGGCTGTCCGGGTACGAGGTGGACGCTTGTGCAGATGGCGAAGCCGCGCTGGAAGCACTGGCGGCAGAGCGGTACGACCTTGTGCTGCTGGACCTCAACCTGCCCAAGGTGGACGGGATGCAGGTACTGCGCAACTTACGGCAGCACGACCTTGAGACCTGTGTGCTGATCTTATCGGCGCGCAGCGAGATCGCGGATAAGGTGGAGGGGCTGGATGCCGGGGCAAACGATTATCTTTCCAAGCCCTTCCACCTTGCAGAGCTGGAGGCCCGGGTGCGCAGCCTGACCCGGCGCAAGTTCATCCAGCAGGATGTCTGCCTGTGCTGCGGGCAGCTCAGCTTCAACACCCGCAGCCGCGTTGCCACGGTGGACGGTCAGACCCTTGCGCTGACGCGGAAGGAGAGCGGCGTACTGGAATATTTGCTGCTGCATCAGGGACGCCCGGTCAGTCAGGAAGAGCTGATTGAGCACGTCTGGGACGGCAGCGTGGACAGCTTCAGCAACTCCATCCGGGTACATATCTCTGCCCTGCGCAAAAAGTTGCGGGCGGCGCTGGGCTACGACCCCATCCGCAACCGCATCGGGGAAGGCTACGAGATCGGAGGCGAGGCACAATGAAGCGTTTATCCCTGCAATGGCGCATCACCCTGCTGACGGCGCTGCTCATCGCCTGCGCCTGCGTGTGCATGAATCTGCTTTTGTATCGCACCGGCGTTACCGGCATGGATGCCCTCAACGGCTTTATGATGCAGTATCAGCCCGGCAGTGCGGATTCGTTGACCATCGAGATCCCGCAGGAGGAAATGTCCAGCCTGCTGGCGCATTTTTCACAGGAAGTCTACGATGCAAAGGTGGTTTTTGGCCGCAAGGGCTGGTGCATCACCGCTGTGGTCACCATCCTCAGCGCAGCCATCGCTTATTTTGTCAGCGGCAGAGCGCTGAAACCTTTGCAGCAGCTTGCGCAGCAGGCGCAGCGGGTCGATCAGGACAGCATCGCCACCGTCCGTCTGGACGAAGATACCGTGCAGGAATTCGGGCAGCTGAGCCGGTCGGTGAACCGGATGCTGGATGGTCTGGCACAGTCTTTTGAATTGCAGCGGCAGTTTGCGGGTAACGCCGCCCACGAGCTGCGCACTCCGCTGGCTATTTTGCAGACAAAGCTGGAACTGTTTGCAGAGGAGCACCCGGCCATGGACGCTGAGACCGCCGGGCTGGTCAGCTCCCTGCGGGAGCAGCTGGACCGCCTGACCGCCCTTGTGCACACTTTGCTGGAAATGAGCAATCTGCAATCGGTCTCCCGCACCGACCAGATCGCCCTTGCACCGCTGGTAGAGGAAATCTTGACCGACCTGACCTCCCTTGCCCAGAAAAACAATATCTCCCTGCAGCAGGACTGCGCGGAACTGGGCATGGTGGGCAGCGATGCGCTGATCTACCGGCTGGTGTTCAATCTGGTGGAAAACGGTATCAAGTATAACCGCCCCGGCGGCGCGGTGCGCGTCACCCTGCGGCAGGAAAAACAGGCTGCCGTGCTGCGCGTTGCAGATACCGGCCCGGGTATTCCCGCAGACTGCCGGGAGAGCATTTTCCAGCCCTTTTTCCGGGTGGATAAGTCCC
>OKSE01001701.1_pt1 | contig 10177 bp, 7 predicted proteins | sample 1633631 | NCBI WGS metagenome assembly OKSE01 (sample SAMEA3541555, study PRJEB24748) | human gut metagenome | biome: human gut; feature: human-associated habitat; material: faeces | place: China | collected 2012 | reverse complement strand
CAGCGTCCAGCCCTGCGTCCGTGATGCGGCCGGTCATGCTGTCCTTGTCGCTGAGCAGGTCCAGCGCGGCGTCCTTAATCAGCGGCCAAGCCTCGGCAAAGCCCTCCTGCTGGTTGTCGGTCAGGCCGTCGTACCAGCTGTAAAAGGCCTCCTGAATGGCTTCCGGGGAGCGGCTGGACATCCGTGCGTCCTCGGCCCAGTGCAGCAGCGATGCCGCCGCGATGACCGATTTCAAAGAGCAGCCGGATACCCCGGGCCCCCAGCCCAGACAGGGCGCAAAGGCGTTTTCTGTGCCGGTGATGGAGAACACCGAGTTCTCATCAAAGTTTCCGGGGTTCAGCTCTCCGGTGTTGGCCTCGGTGGTGGAGGAGGGCAGCTCACTGCTGCCGGAAGCGGATGCGCTGTCCGAGGCGGGTGCAGCGCTGGATGCGGGGTTGCTGTCGGCAGAGCCGTTGCAGGCTGCCAGCAGGCAGCCCAGCAAAGCGGCGCACAGCAGCAGCGCAAGGGAGCGGATATATTTCGATCTCATAAGAAAAACCTCCGTAACTGGTACTCCGGCAAGCCGCCGGAGCAAAGCGGGATCTACACCCTAAGTATACGTTTTGCGCACGGCGTTGTCAATCGTTCTGCGCAGGACGAATTTCAAGCAGACCTGTGCAGGATATACAAAAATGCGGCTTAAATTTCGGACAGTTCAACGCATTGACATTTTCCGCGCTGGCTCGTATAATCAAAGCAGACAAGTGAATTTATCAGTGCGTGTAACTGTTCGATCAGGCATGAGCATCAGAGGGAAGGCGGCAACGGCATCCCTTTGGTTCTTGTGCCCTTTTTCTTTTTCACAAAAGCTGCGGCATGGAAGCGGAGGAGTGCGGCGATGCAGGCTGTAAAGGTATTCAATAACAATGCGGTGTCGGTGGTCATGCCGGACGGCAGGGAAGCCATTCTCGTGGGCAACGGGCTTGGGTTTGGCCGCCGCCCGGGAGATGTCATCGACAAAAGCCGCGTTTCCAAGGTGTACTATGTGCAGAACGAGCTGCAGACCAAGTTCCTCAAGATGCTGGATAACGTTACCCCGCAGGTGATGCAGGCCGCCGAGCGCATCTCGCTGGCGGCAGAGGAGCAGGGCATCCTGCTCAGCAGCAAAAGCACCATCTCGCTGGTGGATCACATCAGTTTTGCGCTGGAACGTGTGGAAAAGGGCACCTTTCTGCCCAACCTCGTGCTCTCGGAGACCCGGATGCTGTACCCGAAGGAGTACGCAGTGGGGCAAAGGGCGCTGGAACTTGTCCGGCAGTTCTGCGGCGTACAGCTGCCGGAGGACGAAGCGGGCTACATTGCCCTGCATCTGGTAGCCGGTGCGGCGGACGGTGCGCTGGCTTACGATACCGTAAAATTCGTCAAGGCGGTCAAGGAGATCATCTGTGACACCTATCACTGCACCTTTGAGGAAGAAAGCCTTGAGACCACCCGCCTGACCGTACACCTCAAGTTTCTGGCGGCGCGCATCCTGCGCCACACCCCGTGGCAGGACGCCGGGCTGGAATCCATGTATACGGTGCTTTTGCAGCGCGACAGCCGCAATGAGATGTGCTTACAGCGCATCAATACCTATCTGCGGCAGGAATTTGATTACGAGCTGGATCATCAGGAGCAGGTCTATCTGCTCATCCACCTGACCAAGATCGTCCGATAAAACGCTTCAACAGGGCGTCCGGAAGCCCTGCGGAATAGAAATCATCCCCCAAAACAGTCAAGTCAAAAAGTGAGGAGTATTACACGATGAAAGAAAAAGTCATGAATGGCTTGGAAAAGTTCTCCAAAGCCATGCTCTCACCGCTGTCGTATATCTCGGCAGCAGGCCTGATCCTTGTGCTGGGCGCATTGCTTACCAGCACAAGCCTTAGTGCGATGATCCCCGTTCTGCAGTGGACCCCCATCAAGCTGCTGGGACAGCTGATCTACAACTGCATCATGGTCATCATCAACAACCTCAGCCTGATGTTCTGCGTGGGCATCGCAGCGGCGCTGGCCAAAAAGAACAAGCAGCAGGCTGCCATCATCGGCCTGATGAGCTACTTTATGTACCTGACCGCCGGCAACGTCACCCTGACCCAGCTGGGTATGCTGGCAGAGGCTGACCCGATGGTGGGTCTGTACGGCACCGGTCAGTCCACCGTGTTCGGCATCCAGACGGTGGATATGGGCGTGTTCGGCGGCATCCTGCTGGGCTTGGTCTGCGGCTGGGTGTACAACCGCACCTGTGAAAAGCAGTTCAAGGGCATTATCACCCAGATCTACTCTGGCAACCGCTGGTCCTTTACCTGCATGGTGGTCTTTTCCATCCTGTTCGGCTTTGGTTCCTGCTTCTTCTGGCCGCCGGTGCAGAACGTCATCAGCGCACTGACCGATCTGATCGCCACCTCCGGCAACTTCGGCCTGTTCCTGTACGGCTTCCTGGAGCGTTTCCTCATCCCCACCGGCCTGCACCACCTCATCTACACCCCCTTCCAGTTCTCTGCACTGGGCAACAGCCTGACCGTGGGTGATGCCACCTACACCGGCTCCTACATCGTCATGATGATGGAGTACAGCATGGGTCTGCCCTTCTCGGACGGCATCGTGTGGATGTACACCGGCTTCACCAAGACCTTCGGCTACTTTGGCATCGTGGCGGCCTTCATCTTCTGCGCCCGCAAGGAGAACCGCAAAAAGACTGCTGCCGTTCTGGTGCCGCTGGCCTTTACCGCCTCTCTGGCCTCCATCACCGAGCCGCTGGACTTCATGTTCTGCTTCACTGCCCCCATCCTGTGGGTGGCACACGCCTGCATCTCCGGTCTGTTCATCGTGCTGCTGCACACCTTCCATGTCACCGGCTTTACCACCAACCTCCTCGGCTCGGTGCTGATGAACCTTTCTGCCGGTGCAGATAAGACCAACTATCCCATCCTGTACCTGCTGGCGCTGTGCCAGATCGCCGTGTACTTTGTGGTGTTCACCCTGCTGATCAAGGCCTTTAACATCCACACCCCCGGCCGGGAAGAGGTGAGCACCGAGACCGCCAAGGGCGATGCCCCCGCCAAGAAGGCAAGCGTGAAGAATGCTGCCGAGGTGCAGTGCGTCATCGACGGTCTGGGCGGCAAGGAGAACATCCTGTCGGTGGACAACTGCTTCACCCGCCTGCGGGTAAACATCAAGGACCCCGCAAAGCTGGACGAAGCTGCCATCAACAAACTGCCGAACAGCGGCATCGTGAAAAAGGGTACCGATATCCAGATCGTTTACGGTCTGCAGGTAGCCGATATCAAGCGTGCCGTGGAGACACAGCTGGAAAACCAGTAAACCGTTTTACCGTGCCCCGGCGGATTGCGCCGGGCTAACCTGAAAAATACAAAAAAGGAGCGTTTATACTATGGTCATTACCATTGCTGGCGGCGGTAGCACCTTTACCGCCGGTATCGTCAAATCCATCGCCCTGCGCCGGGAAGAACTGGAAGTGGACGAGATCCGTCTGTTCGACATCAACAAGGAGCGGCAGGACAAGGTTGCCGTTGTGGTGGACTGGGTCCTGCACAAGGAACTGAATACCGACATCAAGCTGGTGGTCACCACCGATGTGCAGCAGGCTTACACGGATGCCTCTTTTGTGTTTGCCCAGATGCGCGTGGGCGGCTACGCCATGCGGGAGCAGGACGAAAAGATCCCCCTGCGCCACGGCTGCGTGGGACAGGAGACCTGCGGCTGCGGCGGCATGGCCTACGGAATGCGCACCATCTTCCCCATGATCAAGCTGATCGACGATGTGGAAAAGTATGCCAAGAAGGACTACTGGATCCTGAACTACTCCAACCCCGCCGCCATCGTATCCGAAGCCTGCCGCAAGCTGCGCCCGAAGGCACGGATCATCAACATCTGCGATATGCCCATCGCCATCATTGACGTGGTGGCAGCTGCCATGGGCATCCAGAACAAGAAGGAGATCGTCTACGATTACTTTGGCCTGAACCACTTCGGCTGGTTCACCTCCATCCAGTACCACGGCGAGGACCTGATGCCCAAGCTGCGCGCCTACATCAAGGAGAACAAGATCCTTCTGCCGGAAAGCTACCTCAAGGGCATGGGCGCGCTGACCTCCTCCAGCAGCCAGAACCGCCACACCAAGGGCAGCTGGTACTATGTGTGGAAGGGCGAGTACGAGATCATGGAAAACTTCCCGGAGTACCTGCCCAACACCTACCTGAACTACTATCTGCAGGCCAAGGAGTTTGTGGAGCACTCGGACCCGAACCACACCCGTGCCAACGAGGTGGAGGAGACCCGCGAAAAGAACCTGTTCGACGGCATCGACCACTACCTCAAGACCGGCGAGGTGGACGCCAACACCTTCTATGCCGGCAGCCACGGCGACTGGATCGCAGATCTTTCCGCTGCGCTGAAGAACGACACCAAGGCACGCTTCCTCATCATCACCGAGAACCGCGGCGCGATCCCCAATATGCCCTATGACGCAATGGTGGAGCTGCCCGCCTACATCGGCAAAAACGGCCCGGAGGTCATTGCCCGGGACAACATCCCGCTGTTCCAGCAGGGCTTGATGATGCAGCAGCTCAACAGCGAAAAGCTGCTGGTAGAGGGCTGCGTGGAAGGCAGCTACGAGAAGGTGCTGCAGGCCTTCACCCTGAACAAGACTGTGCCCAGCATGAGCGTTGCAAAGGCCATTCTGGACGATATGATCGAAGCCAACAAGGGCTACTGGCCGGAGCTGCACTGAGCAGCCGGTTTTCCCGCCGCCGCAGGCATTGCCGCCTGCGGCGGCTTTTTTGTGCGCATTGACCTTTGCACAGCAAGGGCTTATAATGAGAAAAAACCAGTAAAAGCGAAAGGAAGCACACCCATGCAAAACCAAGTCCCTGTATCCCAAAACCGCCCGGTCACCGGGCGCTTTGCGCCCAGCCCCAGCGGACGGCTGCATCTGGGCAATCTGGCGTGCAGCCTGCTGGCATGGCTCAGCGCAAAAAGTCAGGGCGGGCGCATCGTGCTGCGTATTGAGGACCTGGACGCCGAGCGCTGCCCCCGCGTTTACGCCGACCTGCTGGAGCAGGACCTTGCATGGCTGGGGCTTACGTGGGACGAGGGCGGCAGCACCGGCGGCGCACACGCGCCCTATTACCAGAGCGAATGCGGGGACATCTATACCCAAAGCTACCGCAAACTGGAGCAGAGGGGGCTGGTGTACCCCTGCTTCTGCTCCCGCTCCCAGCTGCACGCCGCCAGCGCACCCCACACCTCGGACGGCAACGTCATCTACCCGGGCACCTGCCGGGGACTGACGCCGGAAGAGATCGCGGAAAAGCGCAAAAAGAAAGCCCCTGCCTACCGCCTGATGGTGCCGGATGAGGAGATCACCTTTACGGACGGCTGCATGGGCACCCACACGGAGAACCTGCTGCGGGACTGCGGCGACTTCTATCTGCGCCGGGCAGACGGGGTGTTTGCCTATCAGCTGGCGGTGGTGGTGGACGATGCCCGCATGGGCGTCACCGAGGTGGTGCGCGGGGCAGACCTGCTTTCCTCCACGGCGCGGCAGCTGTACCTGTACCGGCTGCTGGGCTTGCAGCCGCCCCACTTTGCCCACTGCCCGCTGCTGCTGGCAGCGGACGGGCGGCGGCTGTCCAAGCGGGACGGCGACCAGAGCCTTGAAAACCTGCGGGCAAAATATACCGCGCCGGAGATCATCGGCAAACTGGCGTTTGCCTACGGATTGCAGCCGGAGCCAGCCCCCCGCACCCCGGAAAGCCTTGTGCCGGACTTTGCGTGGACAAAAGTCCCCAAGCAGGATATCTGCCTGCCCGAGGGACTGTTCTGAAAAAGGAAATGAAAAAACGACCCCTGCCAGCGCCAAAGGCGCTGACAGGAGTCGCTTTTTCTTTCTTCCTTAGGCTCTCCGCACCTGCGGCATCTGGCTGCGCTCGAGGGCGGTAAAGGCGCTGTCCAGCGCCAGTGCCAGCAGCGCACCCAAGGCTACGTCAATGCAGCTGTGCTGCTTGAGCAGCACGGTGGAGCAGACGATGGAAATGCACAGCACAGCGGCTGCGGGACGCATCCAGCGGCGGCGGGGCGCATCAAAAATGCGGCTGCGGTAGTACGCCAGCAGCAGCGTTACCGAGTTGAACACATGGATGGAGGGGCAGACGTTGGTGGCGGTGTCGGTGCGGTACAAAAAGCGCACAGTCTGCGCAAAGATATCGCTGCCCGGCACCCAGTAGGGGCGCAGGTCCAGCGCCGTGGGCAGCACCGCGTAGCACGCCAGTGCAATGGTCATGCCGGAGAACAGCGGCAGGCATAGCCGCCAGAAGTCCTCCCGCGGGGCCTTCCACAGCAGATAGAACAGGGTGAAGGGGATCCACAAAAACCATGCAAAGTAGGGGATCACCGCATATTTGCAGAAGGGGATCAGATCGTCCAGACGGCAGTGCACCAGAATGCTGCGCAGAGGGACGTTTGCCTCCAGAGAGTGAAAAACGGAAAGATAAAATATAGTATACAGCGCCATGAACCCGACAGGGTGGCGCGCAAGCCAGCTGCGTTTCATAGAATAGCCTCCTTTTACAGAAGAGCAGAACTCGATAACATTGAGAAATTATACGCCCGAACGATGAAGATTGCAAGAACGAAAGGTGAAAACTTTGTCAAGCGCTGAAAAAATAATTTGTGGAACTTGTAAAAAATACCATCGTTCTTCTGCTGATAATACGAATCAAAGCGGCGCTTTCCTGCAAAAAGAAAAAATCCACCCGTTTTCGCCGGTCTTTGCAGACCGGTAAAGGGGTGGATGCCAAAAATTCAGATCACACTCTGCTCCAGCCAGCTGCCCCGGCGGAAGCGCAGGTAGAAGCACAGCGAGCGGAACACCCAGTCCAGATACATACCCATCCAGATGCTCAGCAGTCCGCCGCCGAAGCAGAGCACTGCCAGATAGCAGAAGCCCACCCGGAACGCCCACATGGACACGATGCTCACGGTCATGGTAAACCGGGCATCGCCGGCGGCGCGCAGGATGTTGGGCAGGGTAAAGCTGGACGGCCACACGAACAGGGAAACGATGTTGAACCACACCATAATGTCCAGCGCCATGGCCTGTGCCTCCGGCGAAAGGTTGAACAGAGACACCGCGAACCGGTTGGCGAAGAAAAACGCCGAAAGGTTCATCGCCCACGCGCCGCAGTAGGCGGTCAGCATCAGGCGGCGGGAGTAGTACACCGCCTGCTCCTTTTCGCCCGCACCCAGACACTGACCCACCACGGTCAGGGCAGCCATGCCCACGGCGTTGGCGGGGATGTTCAGGAAAGTGGTGGTGGTATTGGCAACGGCATTGGCGGCAATGGCTGCCGTGCCAAGGGTGGAGGTCAGGCTGGAGACCGACAGCTTGCCGATCTGGAACATGCCGTTCTCGATGCCTGCGGGGATGCCCACCCGCAGGATGCGCCGGATCAGCCCGCCGTTCGGAGCCATCGCCCGCAGGCTGTCCACCCGCAGGGCGCAGTCCGGCTTTTGCAGCAGATACAGCACCACTGCGCAGGCAATGGCGCGGGACACAAGGCTTGCCAGCGCCGCGCCCATGACCCCCATGCCGAAGCCGTAGATCAGCACCGCGTTGCCGCCGATGTTTACCACGTTCATCACCAGACTGGACAGCATACTGATCTTGCTGTTGCCCTGCGCCCGGAACAGCGCCGCACCGGCGTTGTACAGGCCAATGAAGGGGTAGCTCAGCGCCGAAAGCAGAAAGTAAGTCTCGGCGTAGTGCATCACGTCCGCATCAATGGAGCCGAAGATGCCCCGCAGGATGGCGTGCCGCCCGCCGATGACCACCGCCGCCACCAGCACACTGAAACTGGACAGCACGAACAGGATCTGCGCAGCCGCCGCCTTGGCGTTTTTCGGCTCCTGATGGCCGATGTACTGGCTGGTGACCACCGCACCGCCGGTGGCCAGTGCGCTCATGATCTGGATCATCAGGGTGTTGAAGCTGTCCACAAGGCTCACGCCGGACACGGCGGCTTCGCCCACCGAGGATACCATCAAAGTGTCCGCCAGACCGATGGTCACGCTTAACGCCTGCTCCGCGATCAGCGGCAGCAGCAGCGCCACCAGCGCCTGCCGTGGAAACAGGGGAGTGGATGTGAATTTGGACGATTTCATGCTGTCCTCCGTTGCAAATGACAAAAAAGCTCGAATGCTTCTATCATACAGCGGATGCTGTCGAAATGCAAGAGGTTGTATACAAGAAAGTGCCAAAAAGCAACAGCCCGCCGCGTTTCGTGCCCTTTACCCATGGGCACAGTTGTGTTAAAATAAGGTTGCAGCCCGCCCCGCTGTGCAGGAGGGGGGGCGCTGCCTTTGGTAAATGATAAGATATATGATAAGAAGTTGAGGACCCATAAGGGGGTACAGTATGCAGCAAACTGCGCATAAGGTCGTTGTCATCGGGCATCGCAACCCGGACACCGACTCCATCTGCTCTGCCATTGCCTATGCAGAGCTGAAAAACAAGACCAGCGATCTGGTCTGCGAAGCCCGGCGTGCGGGCAAGATGAATCAGGAAACGGAATTTGTGCTGAAAAAGTTCGGGGTCACGCCGCCCCGGATGTGCACCGACGTCAACCCTAAAATTCGGGATGTGGATTACCGGCAGGTGCCCGGCATCCCCGGCTCCACCAGCCTGCGCAAGGCGTGGGAGATCATGCGCGACCAGAAGATCGACACCCTCCCCGTGACCAGCGAGGATGACGAATTGCAAGGTGTCATCACGGTGAAGGATATCGCCACCGCCAACATGGACCTGTTCGACACCGGCATCCTTGCCAAGAGCCGCACCAGCTACCGCAATATTCTGGAAACGCTGGGCGCTACCATGGTGGTGGGCAGCGAGGACGCGGAGTGCACCACCGGTCATATCCGCATTGGCACCGCCACCCCGGAAATGCTGGAAAGCAGCATGGAAAAGGGCGATATCGTCATCCTGACCAACCGCTACGAAAGCCAGCTCTGCGCCATCGAGAAGGAAGCTTCTCTCATCATCATCTGCAACGGCGCAAAGGTAGGCCGCACCATCCAGCATATTGCCGCCGAGACCGGCGTAGCCATCATGAGCGCCCCCTGCGATACCTACGCGGCGGCAAAGCTCATCAGCCAGTGCGCGCCCATCTCCTATTACATGACCCGGGACGATATCATGAAGTTCACCCTCGTCACCCCGGTGGCAGACGTCACCCGCGTGATGGCAAAGGTGCGCCACCGGTATTTCCCCATTCTGGATGCAGACGGCAAGTACTGCGGTATGGTCAGCCGCCGCAACATCATCAACCTGCGCAAGCGCCGCATCATTCTGGTGGACCACAACGAGGCCACACAGGCGGTGGAGGGCTTCGATCAGGCCGAGATTCTGGAGATCATCGACCACCACCGCATCGGCAATCTGGAAACGACCGGCCCGGTGTATTTCCGCAATGTGCCGGTGGGCTGCACGGCCACGATTTTGTACCAGATGTACAGCGAGCAGGGCCTGACGCCCAGCCGCGAGATCGCGGGTCTGCTGCTGTCGGCCATTCTGTCCGATACGCTGGTGTTCCGCTCTCCGACGTCCACCCCGCAGGACGAAGCCGCCGCCAAGGCGCTGGCCGATATCGCGGGCGAGGACATCCCGACATATGCCGAGCAGATGTTTGAGGCCGGCGCCGACCTGACCGGCCGCACGGCGGAGGATGTATTCAGCTCAGACTTCAAGGCATTCAGCCGCGGCGATGTCAAGTTCGGTGTCGGGCAGTCCACCTACATGACCGACAAGTCCCGCGCCGCCGCCGAGGCGCTTGTGCAGCCGTTCCTGCCAGAGGCGAGCCGCCGCGAGGGTCTGCCGCTGATCTTCTACATGTTCACCGACATGAAGACCCAGAGCACCGACCTGATGTTCTACGGCCACAACGCCGAGGAGATCATCCGCGATGCGTTCCACGTCCAGCCGGAGGGGAATATAGCCAAACTGCCCGGTGTCGTCAGCCGCAAGAAGCAGCTCATCCCGCCGCTGCTGGCAGCTTTGCAGGCGCGGCAGTAAGATTAACGGCAGTCTCCCGGGAGGTCCTACTTTCTTTTGTGACCAAAAGAAAGTAGCAAAGAAAAG
>OKSE01001698.1_pt1 | contig 10186 bp, 9 predicted proteins | sample 1633631 | NCBI WGS metagenome assembly OKSE01 (sample SAMEA3541555, study PRJEB24748) | human gut metagenome | biome: human gut; feature: human-associated habitat; material: faeces | place: China | collected 2012 | reverse complement strand
TTTTGACTCTAAATATTCATCCATATCAAAGACTTCACCGTCTTTAATCTTATTCATCAGTTCAACCGCAGTCTTAACCGTAGACATATCCGGTTCCATAACCCACATTGAGCTGTAACCAAAGAAATATGACGAACCATGTGAGCTAGTTCCTTCTGCTGCATAAGACTGTACATTCCAGCCATTTGCGCCTTCCATTGTCAGTTTTACCATACTTGCGATATCATCATCGTCTAAGCTCGTCTGAAACAGGTTGCGGACTGTTTCAAGAACATTGCTGTAATTATATAAAATAGAAGGTGATGTTACTTTATCAATCAGCGCTTCAATAACAAGCATCTGATCCTGTCCACGCTGGTTATCACCGGCTGCCACAGACTGTCTTTCTCGGCAGAATGCCAGTGCTGCCTTACCGTTTAACTTATTCGGACCTTCTACAAAATGGAATTTCTCATCACTGGTATCCGGGCTTGTATAAAATTCAATTTCTGAATTTACCGTAATACCGCCCAGTGCGTCTACAATTTCTTCCACACTTGTAAAATTCAGGCGGACATAAAAATCAATATCCCAGTTATCATATAAGGTGCTCAATGTCTTCATGGATGCTTCCACGCCAAAGTTTCCGGCATGTGTCAGCTTATCCTTGCCGATTCCCGACTTTAAGGAATTGACATTGACATAGTAATCTCTCGGTGTATTAATCAGTAAAATCTGCTTTGTCTTCGGATTGACAACAATCAGAATATTCACATCGCTTCGTCCGGACTGATTTAATTCACCACATTCATCATTTCCTGAAAGATAAATGGTAAATGTATCTGTCAGTGTATTCTTTGTAATCACTGGCTTATCCAGTGTTGTTCTGTAATACTCATTTGCAATAACTTTTGTCTTTTCCTCGAAATCAGGGAATTCTTCTTCCAGTGTCTTTACATAAGACTCATTTAAAATCATTGCCCCAATCTGCTTATTGTACAGTGCCTCGACCATCTTTGGCAGATCATTATAGGTCTTTGATGTAATCGTCTTATTCAAAGAAGTGTTAATACTCTGTACATATTTATCTGTATTTTCTCTGTCTAAGATTTCATGGTATCCAAAAATGTAATCCTTTGCATCTGCAATCGTCTTTGCTTCATCATCTTTTAATACATTCGCATTGTGCGAACTTGTCGGGGCGAGGCCCCTCCATCTTGCTGCGCAAGACCGTTCTGTCGCTTAAAAGCCCCACTGGGGCTTTCATTGCTCCGCTGCGCTGCGCAAACGCGAACTTTTGAAAATACGCCACTTTTGGCAGTGTGCAAGAAAAAACAATGAAAACTTTGGCAAAAAGAGAGAGGGCTGGACGCTGCCAGCCCTCTTGACAAGGAAAAACACAAGGCTCTTTATTATAATAAAGGCAATTATTTGAAATTTTTGAAAAAACAGAAATCATTTTGATGATATGGGACGTTTTAATAGACAGGAAGGGGGTGAACCGTATCCAGACAGAATTATTGCTGCGGAAAGCGCAGAGCGGAGATACAGGTGCGCTGGACACTCTGATTACATCGTACTATCCACAAATTCTGAACTATTGCCGTTGGCATACAGCGGACGAGCAGCAGGCGCAGGATGCGGCACAGGAAACCTTTTTGAAAGCGGTGCGCTGGCTGGATTCCTGTGGTGGATTTCAGGGGGCATTCCGTCCCTTTCTGTACAAAATCGCAAAAAACATTTGCATCGATCTGAACCGTACGATGGAGCGGACGGAGGTATCGCTGGAGAGCTTGCCGGGCGAACCCGCCTATCAGGAAAGCGGCTTTGCTGCGGCAGAGGAGAAAGCAAACCTGCGAGCGCTGACGGCCCAGCTGGAGCCGGAACAGCGGGAACTGGTATTGCTGCGGTTCGCACAACAGCTTAAATTGCGGGAGATCGCGCAGATCACAGGTCTGCCCCTGCGCACAGTGCAGTCCCGCCTGCGTGCCGCATTGAAAACCTTGAAAATGCAATTGGAAAAGGAGGACTGGAGATGAATCGAGCCTTTGAAAAAGAACTGTCCAGAGCACTGGCGACAGAGCTTGACACAGCCGCACCGAAAACGCTGCTGCGCCGCTGCCGGGCGGAACATGTCGTAAAACAACGGAGTGATTGGCGTGATTTGCTGCACTGCCAGTTCAAATTGCTGGGCTGGAAGGTCTGGGCGCTGGAAGCAATGGCGGCACTGGCGTTGTACAGTGTGGGTCGGGAACTTGCCCTGTGGGAGAAGGCATGGACATTACGCAATGCACTGTTTGGTCTGAGCACACTTGCCATGCTGACAGCCCTGCTCGGTCTGCCGTTTTTATACCGGGCAAGTCAATATAAGATGCTTGAACTGGAACATGCCACATATGCAGGAATCGGTCGTCCGCTGGTGATGCGGTTTTTGCTGCTGCTGGCGGGGGAAACGATCCTGCTGGGAGTGCTGGTACTCAATGTGCGGGCAGCCGTGCCATGGAGCATCGGGCAACTGCTGGCGGTGTTGACCGTGCCATTCCTGACCGCAAACAATGAGCTGCTTCTGCTGCTGCGCTGGGTACGCCCGGAATGGATGATGACCGGGGCTGTACCGCTGTTTGCAGGGCAGCTGTGTTTGCTGCGGTTCGTGCAATTATCGGAACTGCCGAAAGGTCTGCCGCTGGCGGCGGGCGTGCTGGTGCTCTGCATGGTGTTGCAATGCATCCGGCTTGCCGCCCGGTCAGAATATATTGCAGAAGCTTGAAAGGAACAAGTCATGGAACTGAAAATTCAGAATATTACAAAGCGATACCGGGATAAAACGGCGGTGGATGATGTGTCCATCACTCTCACGCCGGGTGTGTGGGGACTGCTGGGGGCGAATGGTGCAGGCAAAACAACCTTAATGCGGATGCTGGCGGGCATTCTGCGGCCCAGCAGTGGCCGGATTTTGTGCGATGGGGTGGAGATTGGGACGCTTGGTGCGGCCTACCGGGAAAAGCTGGGGTATCTGCCGCAGGAATTCGGGTTTTACCCGGAATTCACGGTGCAGGACTATCTGGAATATATGGCGGCGCTCAAGGGTCTGCCGCGCACAGAGGCTGCCCGGCAGATCGACGCACTGCTGGAGCGGGTAAGCCTCACTGAGGTGCGCCGCAAAAAGATCATAAAGCTTTCCGGCGGTATGAAGCGCCGGGTAGGCATCGCACAGGCACTGCTCAACGACCCGGAAATTCTGATTTTAGATGAACCCACGGCAGGGCTGGACCCCGGAGAACGGGTGCGCTTCCGCAATCTGCTGTCGGAGTTTGCGCAGGAACGGATCGTTCTCATTTCAACGCATATCGTTTCGGATGTGGAATACATTGCAGCTGAAAATGCCGTGATGAAGGCTGGCAAAATCATTGCACAGGACACCACCGAAGGGCTGGTAAAGCAGATCGAAGCCAAGGTCTGGCAGGGAAATATCCCGATGGAACAGCTTGCCCGGTGGGAACACCGACTGCGGGTGGTGAACCTGCGCAACGAGCCGGACGGAACGGTAACATTGCGGTATCTGGCGGATGCACCGCAGCTGCCGGACAGCGTCCCGGCACAGCCCCGGCTGGAAGATCTGTATCTGTGGCTGTTCCCGGAGGAAATGGAGGAAGCAAAATGAATCTGTATCGTTTGGAATTGAAACGTGTGTGCAAAACCCGTATGACAGCTATTCTGCTGGCCATTGCACTGGTGCTGGCCGTGGTCATGGCATATCTGCCGGTAACCTTTATCGGCTGGACGGAACTGGATGCCAGCGGAAACGAAGTGCGTTACACGGGTCTGAAAGCAATCCGGAAACGGCAGGAGCAGCAGGTATCCGGTACCATCACGCCGGATGTCATGCAGGAAGCACTGGAAGCCTATCAGCGGGTGTACCTGCAGTATGATGCAAGCTCCATCAACGATATCCCGGACGAGGTATTTTATAAAGAACTTGCCCGATATCGGCCTCTTGTGAACAACGCAAAGGAAGCCTTTGCCGACCCGAAAACCGGCATGGCACCGGGCGTGATGGGGCTGACCGCAGAGGATATGCAGAACTTTTACAGCCAGCTCCCCAAACGGCTGGAATCGGTGATCTGGCTGGAACAAAGCGGAAAGCCCGGCTATGAGCAGGCGCAGGCCATTGCACAGAAAAAGTTCGATGCTGTACAAAAACCGTTCACCTATTCATTTGGAGTCAGTTCAGACGCAATGGATTACCAGACCCTGTTGAGTTTGCTGCTCACCCTGCTGTGCGCGGTGATTGCGGCCCCGGTGTTTGCATCGGATGCACAGACCGGGGCGCAGGACATCCAACTGTGCACAAAAAACGGCGGTCTGCGGCTAGCAGCGGCAAAGCTAGCGGCGGCGTTTAGTATCACAGGGGCGGCGTATCTGCTCTGCGGCGTGGTGTGGATCCTGGTCACGAATGCTCTATTTGGCTGGGAAAGTACCCAAACTTCCGTGCAATGGCTGTTTTCTGTGACCAGCCTGCTGCCGTATACCGTTGGCCAGATGGAGTGGGTCATGCTGGTGGCAAACTTCCTGATCTTCTTTGCGGAGGTGGCCTTTGTGCTGATGGCATCCGTATGGGCCAAGAACAACCTGACCGCTTTGTCTGTGGCGCTGATCAGTGTGGTGGCACCGCTGATTGTTTATATGGTCGTGCCGGGCTCCTTTGGAGAATGGCTGTCCACCCTGATTCCGGCAGGGGGCATTGGGCTTTCCAATGCATTGCTGTATAAAATGATCGGCTTTGATTTTCTCTATGCAGGCGGGCATGCTTTCTTTCAGGCAGATGTACTGCTGGCATCGGCACCGATCAAGATCGTTCTGCTCGTTGGACTGGCAATATGGGGGTATCTGCGAAAGACCAAGGTGGCTTAAAAGGAAACGCTACTGAAAAAGTTCATCGGATGCATAGAAAACTGCATCGGATGAACTTTTGTGTCCTAAGCTCCCTGCCATGAATCATGGTTGTTGATGTACATTTGATGATTGTTGCACATCGACTTTTCTTAATTAAAGCTTATCGCATTTGTAACATTCTTTCCACAACTTTCTCGTATTATCTTTCAATAACAAGCACGAAGGCAGGTACACCATGTTTCCACAGTGTACCTGCCTTTTTCGTCTTTACGGGTTCGGTGTACCTACTACACCAATCCGCCTATTCGATTCTTACACCACACCGCTTTGTAAGGCTCCTTTTCGGGAAAACGTCCCAAAATTGGTGTAGTTGTGGTGTAGTACCGCAGATGTTGCTTGAAATCTGTTCAAAATTTCGTCGTATCTGCGTTTTAATTTTGTATTTTACTGCTCAATCGGCTTCATCGTGGGGATGTCATCGACGAGCAGTTATAAGCCTTTATTTCTTGATACTACTCTACACCGCAAGGATTGAATTTTCCCCTTTCATTTACATCTCTACACAAGCCTTTATCCGAACTGTATCGTTTGGCGTATGAATTGGCGTAAATGGCGTATGGCGTATTTGGCGTATGCTTTATTTTATTCTTCAGGGTCTTTCCACTGTGCGAACTGGCGGTCAAGATTTTCAAATTCGGACTTACGCAGTTCCTTGGTCACATCCGCATAGATGTTCAAGGTCGTGGAGATATCCGAATGTCCCAGCGCATCCTGAATCATCTTGATGTTCACGCCCGCTTCGCACATCCGGGTCGTGAAGGTATGCCGCAGGGTGTGGCAGCTGAAACGCGGCAGGAGTACGGTGCTGTTCGGGTTCTTCGCCAGCACTTCGTCGTTGCAGTCCCGGATGATGCGCCGGATGGCCTTGTTCAGCGTTCCCTGATGCTGGCACTCACCAAAGCGGTTGACAAAGATAAAGTCCGTGTAACCGTCCACCGTTACCGTGCAGCGGATCTCTGCTTCTTCCTGATAGGCACGTTCCTTTTCAAAGGCTTCTTTCACGAAGTCCATCATCGGAACAGTGCGGACACCGGCCTTTGTTTTGGGCGAGTGGCAGTTGAAGTAGCAGCCTTTCCTGCCGCCGTTGTTCTCACGGTGGTCGTAGTTGACCAGCGTGTGATTGACGGAGATCGTGCCTTCCTCTAAATCCACATCGCACCAGCGCAGGCCAGTGGCTTCTCCTACGCGCAAGCCCGTTCCCAGCATGACCGCAAAAATCGGGTACCAGTGCTGGTACTTCGGCGTTTTGGAGAGGTAGGACAGCAACAGATTCTGCTCTGTTACGGTCAGTGCCTTACGGCGGTTGGTTTCAAACCGGTGTGCCTTTTTCAACTCCCGCAGAACATTGTCCGAGGGATTGCTCCGCAGATAGCAGTCATCCACCGCCATGTCCAGCACCTGATGCAGAACCGTGTGTACGCTGTCAATCGTGGAGATCTGCAAACCTCGCTCGTCTGCCAGCGTGTTGTAAAACTGCTTCACATCCGACTTTTTGAGCGCAGACACCTTCGATTTGCCGAAATCCGGCTCCACGAACTGCCGATAAAGGTACAGATAATTCTGAAAGGTGTTGTCCTTCAGACCACGCTTCACCTTTGCCCACAGGGTGAACATATCGTTCAGGGTGACGTACCGTGCTTCTGCCTTGATGCCTTCCAGCGAATCTCGCTGAATGTCGTTTTCCTTTTCCCGAAACTCTTCCAAGGTCGCGGCATAAATAGAATGTCGCTTGCCATCCGGGGAAGTCCAACGGAAATCGTACTTGCCATCTTTGCGCTGGGATTCGCCCTTGCGGAGAACCACACGCGCCTTGTCCTTGCGTTTCGTATTCTGATTTGTTGCCATGAGCGTTGCTCCTTTCTACATTGCGGTACAGAAAAGAGCGTTGTTCTGTGTTCATAGTACCACAGATACGCCATTCTCTGCAAGACGTTTTGAAAAATATCCGGGACATTTTCAAAGCGAGTACATTCGCTCCGTGTATTCATCCAGCTTGCGCCGCTTGATGAGCCGCTTGGAACCCACCCACAACACGAACTGGCAATGTTCGTTATCCGATAATGAACGCAGCTTGTTGATGCCAATGCCAGAGTAAGCCGCAGCTTCTTCCAGCGTCAGATTGCTCTTTTCCCAAATCGGAACTTGTCGGGACTTGGTCCCTCCATCTTGCTGATGCAAGACCGTTCCATCGCTTAAAGTCCCCACCGGGGACTTCATTGCTTCGCAAACGCGAACTTCCTTCATAGGCAGACCTCCAATTCCTTGTAACCGAACGCCTGTAACCGGGCAGGAAAACTCTCTTTTTCTGCACACAGGGCATCCGGTGGGCTTTATACTTTTTCTTATCTTTTTAAGGTTACATGGTTACAGAAAGAGGAAAACGCAGCAGTCATGCGGTTTTTGCGCTGTAACTGAGGTGTAACCGAATCTGTAACCAAACGTGTAACCGGTGTCCGTCAGAAGGGAAAGCCCAGCTGCTGGGCTTCCGCATCCGTTATCTCGGAGAAATTTTCAGCCCCGGTTTTGGGGCTGGTTACATATAAATTAGAGCACAAGAAAACACCCTGCAAGATTTTTAGTCTTGTAGGGCGTTTCATATATAGCATCTCGTGAATCACGAATTGCGGCATTAGTATTTTTTTGATAATGTGTAGGTATAGTAGGTGTCAACAATCAAAAGAATTGCTACGATACTCATTGTCCACCAAAAACAAGAAATGCCTTTCGTCAAAAAGCATACCATGATTATAATAATACCACTTACGATAAATGAAATACCTCCAAAGCGTTGGCTTTTTTTCCACGCTGTTTCATTTTTCATACTCCATACGCTTCTCAGTCCTACAACTGAGTTCATTCGTAGTTTTGGCATAATGTTACCTAATATAATCATTGCAACGCCAAGCAGTCCAAATACAAGTTGATTCAAATCAAGTGCAATGGAAGACAGATTTTCAATCGAATTGAAATCAGCATATAAAAAATAGAATGTCATAGCGTTGAAAAGTGCAAGAGATGCTATTCCAGTCACAATACATACATTTTTGTTATTACTTCCATTTTCTTCTTGTTTTGAGGATAACTTAGCCATGGCAAGCATAAAATAACCAAATAAAACTGTAATTACAGGGAAAATTAGTGTTTCATATTTGCTACCCCAACGTGTCACTTGATTATTCATATCATAATGAGCCGGGATCAGCTCTGGCAAGAACTGTAAGGCAATCAGGACAACTACCAATGGTAAAAACATGAGACTGTAAAAAACGACCATTTTCTTTTTCATTGTTGACCTCCACGCAAATTACTAATCCACATAATTGTTTCATCAAGGATAGATAAATTCAATTCGTAATAAATATAATTTTTATATCGAGTTTCATAAATCAAGTCTGCCTTTTTTAGCTTCGATAAATGGTATGACAATGCCTGTGGTGTCATATCCAATGAGATTGCTAAATCTCCTGAACTTATTTTACCTTCCTGTAACTTTAGCAGAATTTTTCGACGTGTATCGTCTGCTAAAGCAGCTAACACTTCATTTATAGCCAAGCGATCACGCTCCAATCTATTTCAAACAATCTTTAAATAGATTATATCACACATGCGCTCTTTATACAAGGCTATTTCAAAATATTTTTAAATAGCAAAAAGATACCGTCAATGGTCACGATAAACATTTCCTTAGCTTGGCGTGGAAAAACGCAGCAGCGGAGCTGCTGGATCTGCCGCCGTTTTGCGCCAGATAATACCCAGTAGGATATGACGCACAGCATCATATCACTGGGCAAGGCGTTCCCCCTTGACTCCCTTCAAAGGGCTGCGGTCTCGCCTGTCGGCTCGGTCGGTGCTTCAAAATGCCTGCGGCCTTTTGAGGTCGCCACTGGCGACCCGCACCTCTGCACTCTTGCTCCGGGCAAGCTGTCCTGGAATGGACAGCTCGTCCGGCTCCGATGTAACGAGAACTGACAAATTCGTCCGTTTTCGTAATCGTATAGCACAAAAAAGGCGGCCGTCTGCACCCATGCAGACAGCCGCCTTTGGTTTTATGCTGTATTCTATTTGTCAGTCTCTGAAAATCTTATCCAGTTCCCTTTCCATGGTGCCCGCCTTGGCAAATTCCAGCGTATCGGCCTGACGGATATGGTGGGCTGTGATGCCGTGATCCTTTGCAAAGCCCAGAATGTAGCTGATAGCAATGCGGTAGATGATCTCTGTCGGGGCAAGCCCATAGACCTGCTTGGCAAAGATATGTTCCAGCCGGGCGTTATCGTCCGGGAAGGCTTGCCGCATCTTCTCGCTGCGGTAAAGGCGCTTGACGATCTCCGTAATGTACAGGCCGGACTTCATGTAGGGGTCCAGGAAGGTCTTGCCGGGGTCATCGAAGCAGCCGGGGTTTTCCTGCTCCAGCAGGTCTACCATCTTTTTCACCACCCACTTGGGGGTGAAGATCTGGTTGGTTTTCTGGGGCGGGATGTAATCGAAGATATCCTCGGTGCGGCTCTCGTCAAAGTAATCTGCCAGCTTGACCTTCAGGTTCAAGAACTCCTTCACCGAATCGTCAAACACCACCGGGTCGAACAGGTGGCCTGCAAAGTGCTCCTCCTGTCCGGTGGCTTGGTTGATGTACGGTCCGCCGTCCCGCAAAAAGCGGAACTGCTCCAGCGTGATGCTGGTGACCTCCTGAAAGACCTTGTCCGGGATGATTTGGTCAAAATTCGCCAGCGTCACGGTCTCGTCGCCGTAGGCCATAAGGAAGGACGGAATGGTGCGGGAAAAGCCCCGGAGATGGTCACGGACGGTGTCCTCGTAGCCCTTTTTCTCCTGCTCCTTCTGGTTGGTCTCCACGGTGCGTACAATGGTCTGCTGCATCTCCTGCGCCGTCTGCTGGATGGTGGATTGCAGGTTTTCCATCAGGGCGGCGGTGCTCCGCTGCTGCTTTGCGTCAAATTCCCGGTTCACCTGCTGGCGCTGCTGGGCAGTGGTGCAGCTTTGCAGCTGCTGGGTGCGCTGGGTCTCCAACTGGCTCTGGTCGATGCGGTAGTTGTCCACCACCTTGTTCACCGCCACGTCCATCTTGGCTTTGGCGGTGCTCTCAAATCGCTTCTGGTCGGACAGCTTCAGGTCCCGGCCATACTCCTGCTTTGCCTGCTCCACCATAGGGGTGATGATCTCCTTGGTGATGCTCTTTTTCAGGGGTTCCAGATGCTCCTCCTTCGCCGGGGCATCGGTGAGGGTCTGCAAGGCGGTGTCC
>OKSE01001695.1_pt1 | contig 10217 bp, 9 predicted proteins | sample 1633631 | NCBI WGS metagenome assembly OKSE01 (sample SAMEA3541555, study PRJEB24748) | human gut metagenome | biome: human gut; feature: human-associated habitat; material: faeces | place: China | collected 2012 | reverse complement strand
GATGGCAGCCAGGTTGCGGCGGTGCGGAGCAGAAGCCGATGGACGGTATAGAAAAGGAGAGATGACTTATGTTGATGCCTAGTATTTTTGGAGAAAATTTATTTGATGACTTTTTTGGAGATTTTCCATTTTATTATGATGACAGAGCAATGAAAGATACAGAGAAGAAACTTTACGGACGCAGAGCCAGCCATATAATGAAAACCGATATCAAGGAAACTGATAAAGGCTATGAACTGGTCGTAGATCTTCCTGGATTTACCAAAGATGAAGTTAAGGCTGATCTGGAGAATGGTTATCTGACTATCAGTGCAGAGAAAGGCCTGGATAAAGATGAGCAGGAGAAAGAGACAGGACGTTATATCCGCAGAGAACGTTATGCAGGTGCCTGCAGTCGTAGCTTTTATGTAGGTAAGGAAGTACATCAGGACGACATCAAAGCAGAATTCAAACATGGTATCCTGACATTATTTGTTCCGAAGAAAGAAGCAAAACCGGAAGTCGAGCAGAAAAAATATATTGCGATTGAAGGATAATGTAGAAGAAGCAGTCAGCCGGATTGATGGATGCAGTTGTCTGGCTGTAACGTAGAAAAGAGCGCTGCGGCACTCATGGAGCAGTTTTACCAGAAATGGAAAGCCGGTTTGTGAGTGTTGCGGCGCTCTTTTTCACTATTTTATATCTGATTAGTAGTTAATACCCGTGATACCGATAGATCCCTCTTTGTCCAGACCAAAGGTAACTGCCGGTTTACCGGATGGATCGCCTACGATGAAACCTGCCTTGGTCAGTTCGGTGGAAGAAACATCGGCTGTCTTGACTGCCTCAATCAGCGCGTCGGTAAATACTTTCTCTGCGTCGAGAGCCATAAATTCAGTTCTGTTATTTACGACAATCCCGTCATCGATGCCGATGTAGGACGGATAGACAAGCAGCTCGGCTAAATCGTTCATATTTTTATTGGCGATGATGCTTTGAAGGGATCTGGCAAAACCACGGTAAAGTTCTGTGATTTCTTTTTCGCTCAGAGTTTCGTCTTCTGCATGATCTGCATCCGTTGTCTGGGCGGTTTCTTTTTCTCCGGCAGTAGTTGTTTCGCTGGCATCGCTGCTTTCTGCTGATGTATCGTTTTCCTGTGTGGATTCAGCGGCAGTTGTTTCAGCCGTGGTTGTTTCAGACGGCTGGCTGGAGCAGGCGGTCATGCTGGCGGCTGCGATGAGAGTGGAAACCATCAAGGTATAAATTGATTTTCTCATAATTTCCTCCATTTGCAATTAATGGACTCCCGGAAGCTTTCTGTGCTTAATGTTGTAAGATGATTTGCAGGAAAGACTCCGAGAGTACCTATCAATAAGGTATGGACAGTAGGTGTCCTCTGCCTGTATGTTTGGCTGATATGATTATCATATCATAAGGCGATGGGAATGTATATGAGGTTTAATGTAATGCGTTTAAATCCGCCTTTTTTAGCCTTTTATTTTTTATAGAAACAATTCCCACCAACCACCTGATAGCTGGAGTAGCTGTCGTAGTTTGCTGATTTGGTCGAGGTAAAATAAAGGTAGTCGCCTATCTGATTCTCCCCGGCGAGCGCTGCCTTTGCCGCCTTGGTGGCAGTAGAGGACGGTCCTCTATCGAGATATTTGTCAAGCAGGCCGGAGGTCGCGCCTGGGAACTGTCCGTCCGCGTAGATAACGCTGGAGATGGATTTGCCCCATTTGCCAGATTTGACGCGGTTGACGATCAGACTTCCGACTGCCAGATAGCTTTCATAGGATCCGCCGTTGGCTTCCATCGTGAGGCAGGCGGAGAGCAGATAAACGTCGCTCTCGGAGGCGGAGATCACGTAGGCTGATTTTGCGGCTGGTGCAGCCGTGCTCTTTTTCGAAGAGCTTCCAGAATTTCCAGATTTTCCCGAAGTCTGGGAGGAACCTTTAGCTGCGTTTGCTTCTGCCTGCGATTTCGCGGCTGCAATCTGGGCTTCTTCGGCGGCTCTGGATGCCTGCTCAGCTTCTTCAGCAGCCTGTCGTGCCGCCTCCAGCGCTGCCATCTCAGCCTCAATGCTGATTGCGCGTCCTGGCTTGACTTTGATTGGTACATAATCAGAAGAAACGTAACCGGAGGTGTCAACGGAAAGCTGGATTTTGATCCATCCAGTTTCCTGACTCAGTACAGGATAGTAGTCTTCCGCGGCAGCCAGACCGACGATGGCAGAATCCGTGCTGGCTTCCTCACGTACATGGAGTGTCTGTGTGCTGACGGTAGCGATATAGAGACCGAGCTCTTTGGCGAGCGGCTTGATATCATCGCCAAATACAAGATAATCGTCCTTGAGCCATCCATCCAGCCCACCGGAGCGGATTTTTGTCCAGCCATTTTTGCGTTTTAAAATGGTACCGCCGCCTCCGCGGAAGCAGGTGCCGAGTACCTTGGCATCTGTATCTGGTTTTTCTCTCAGGTTCAGCGCATCATCCACATTGGCGACCGCGAGATTTTCATACGGATCGACCGGCTTTTCTTCTTTGATTTTGGCTTTCGCCGTACTTTTAGCATCGGTGCCGGTCTGATGACTGTTTTTTAAGGTGCTGGAAGAAGCGATGGAAGGATCAGAGCCGGCGTTGTTCTTCTTATCAGAAGGTTTAGAGAGGCATAGAAATGCCAGCAGAGCCGCCCCGGCCACAATAAAAAGGATCAGGAAATAGATCGCCATCATTGTTTTATCCATTTTTTTGCGCCTGGAAGAAGCAGGTTTCAAAGGGGAATCGTTCATATCGTATATCCTTTCTGATATAAAAACATCTTGGAAATATTACAAAGATATTACAAAATTCTTCATTTACTATAGCAAATAGGGAAATCCTTGTCAACAAAGGCGGATTTTACGATTAGAAGAGGAGATGAAGCTGAGTAAAAATGATGTTTTTGGAAACACTATTCCATCAGTGACAGCAATCGTTTCGCCGGAATTCACACGAAACAATCAATCAAAAACAATCATAAAAAATCAAAATTGTGCAATATAACCCAAAAAGAGGCAGCATGTTTGTGAATAAGTTTGATTGATTTTGAATGAAAATGATTTTATAATACAGTCAGAATCAATCAAGATAAGAAAGGAATGAAGGCTTATGATTTATACGGTAACCTTTAATCCATCGTTAGATTATATTGTGTCAGTGAGCGATTTTAAGCTCGGACTGACCAACCGGACGGATTCGGAGCTTTTGCTTCCGGGCGGAAAGGGAATCAATGTTTCGACGGTCCTTCAAAACCTTGGAATTGCCAATACGGCGTTTGGCTTTACTGCCGGGTTTGTCGGCGAGGAGGTTCGGAAGGAAGTGGAGCAGCTGGGCGTGAAAGCCGAGTTTATTTCCCTGGATGAGGGAGTCTCCCGCATCAACCTGAAGCTGAAATCCATCGACGGGACTGAGATCAACGGTCGGGGACCGAAGATTCCGCGGGAAGCGGTGGATGCGCTGATGACCCAGCTTGACCGACTGGGGGCGGATGATACGTTGGTGCTGGCTGGAAGTATTCCAGCGTCGATGCCGGATGATATTTATCAGAAGATTATGGAGCGCCTGGATGGCAGGGACGTCCGGATTGTTGTGGACGCGACCAAGGATCTGCTGCTCAATGTGCTGGGACACCATCCATTTTTAATCAAACCGAACAATCATGAACTGGGAGACATTTTCGGCGTGAAGCTCTCGGAGCGGGAGGAAGTTGTTCCGTATGCGAAGAAGCTGCAGGAAAAAGGTGCGGTCAACGTGCTGGTTTCGATGGCAGGCAAGGGCGCGGTTCTTCTGGCGGAGGATGGAAGCGTCTATGCGGCGGAAGCACCGAAGGGAACCTTGAAAAATGGTGTCGGAGCCGGAGATTCGATGGTAGCCGGTTTCCTGGCCGGATACGGGGAGAGCGGAGATTATGAACACGCCTTCCGCTTGGGACTGGCAGCTGGAAGCGCGAGCGCCTTTTCGGAGCAGCTGGCGACGAAGGATGAGATAAAGAAAGTGTATGAGACCTGTAAAATCACAAAAATCGGATGAGGTTGTATGCAGACATTTTTGAAGCTGGCAAAATGTACTGCCGGATATGCAATGCATACCTGACATTCGGGCATAAATAGGGAGGCAACAGATATGAAGATTACTGATTTACTGGATCCGAGAAGTATATCGCTGGATGCGGCACCCACCAGCAAATCGGAGACACTGGACAAGGCGGTAGAGCTGATGGCGGCGAGCGGAAAGCTGTCGGATGTCGAAGCATTCCGCAAGCAGGTTTATGCGAGAGAAGAAGAGAGCACGACCGGTATCGGCGAGGGGATTGCAATTCCTCATGGAAAATGTGATGCGGTCAAAAAGCCGGGGCTGGCGGCGATGGTCATCAAAAATGGCGTGGATTTCGACTCCCTGGACGGCGAACCGGTCACTCTGCTGTTTCTGATTGCAGCGCCAAATACAAAAGATAACGTACATCTGGATGTGTTGAGCAAGCTTTCCGTTCTCATGATGGACGAGCATTTCTCAGATTCCCTGCGAAATGCCTCTTCGGTGGAAGACTTTCTTTCCATTATTGATAAGGCAGATGCAGAACAGGCAGGCATCGATGAGAGACTGGCGGCTGATTCCGGCGAAGAAGCGGCAGATACAAATGGAGAGAATGCCGCACAGGCAGGTGGTCAGGAGATTCAGGCGCAAAAAGCGGGTGCAGAGACGGAACAGACAGCCGGACCGAAGATCTTAGCGGTTACTTCCTGTCCGACCGGTATCGCGCACACCTACATGGCAGCCGAAGGCCTGGAAAAAGCGGCACGCGCGAAGGGCTGGAAGATCAAAGTTGAGACGCGCGGTTCAGCCGGGGCAAAAAATGTGCTGACGGCACAGGAGATCGAGGCGGCGGACTGCATCATCGTGGCAGCGGACGCACAGGTGCCGATGGATCGGTTTGACGGAAAACGAGTGATCGAATGTCAGGTTTCGGACGGTATCAGCAAGGCACCGGAGCTTTTGGAGCGCGCGGCGTCCGGGGAGGTACCGGTTTACCACGCAGCATCATCTGGAAGCAGCAGCCCGGCAAAGGCAGCCTCTGGCGGCAAATCGGGCAGTGTCGGACACCAGATTTACACACAGCTGATGAATGGTGTCTCCCACATGCTTCCGTTTGTAGTCGGCGGCGGCATCCTGATTGCGATTGCGTTTCTGATTGATGGTTTCAGTGTGGATATGAATGCACTTCCGCTCGACCAGCGTGTAAACTTTGGTACGATTACCCCGCTGGCGGCATGGTTTAAAAATGTCGGCGGTGTGGCATTTGGCTTTATGCTCCCGATTCTGGCTGGTTTCATCGCGATGGCGATCGGAGACCGCCCGGCGCTGGCAGTCGGTTTTGTCGGCGGCATGATTGCTTCTCAGGGAAAATCAGGTTTCCTTGGCGCCCTGGCGGCAGGTTTTATTGCCGGATATCTGATTCTGGCGCTTCGGAAAGCGTGCGAGAATCTTCCAGAGGCACTGGAAAAGATTGCTCCGGTCCTGATTTACCCGGTTGTGGGCGTCCTGCTCATCGGACTGGTTATGAGCTTCGTCGTAGAGCCGGTCATGGGCGCGATCAATATGGCGTTAAACAATGGTCTGAGCAGCATGGGTGGTTCGAGTAAGTTGATTCTTGGTTTTGTGCTGGCGGCGATGATGGCGATCGACATGGGCGGTCCATTCAACAAGGCGGCATATGTATTTGGTACGGCGGCAATCGCCTCCGGCAACTACGATGTGATGGCAGCTGTTATGATTGGCGGTATGACACCGCCGTGTGCGATTGCGCTGGCAACAATGCTGTTTAAGAAGAAATTTACAAAGGAAGAGCGCGAGGCAGGACCGACCAACTTCATCATGGGTCTGGCATTCATCACGGAGGGCGCGATTCCATTTGCAGCGTCCGATCCGGTACACGTGCTTCCAGCCTGCATCGTCGGTTCGGGTGTTGCGGGAGCGATGAGCATGTTATTTAACTGTACGCTGATGGCGCCGCATGGCGGAATCTTCGTATTCCCAGTCATGGGAAATCCGCTGTTCTATCTGCTGGCACTGGTGGTTGGCATGGCGATCTCGACGGTACTCTTAGGAGTTCTCAAGAAGAATGTAGAAGAATAGATAAATAATTTTTTTTGACGGAATGTGAATCTTTATTAGAAATTTTTGGTCAAATCAATCAAAATAGGTTATAATGAGAAGGAGAACATCATCATGAAAGAGTTTAAATATACCATTACAGACCCGGAAGGAATCCACGCACGCCCGGCAGGTGAACTGGTAAAGGCGGCAAAACAGTTTACGAGTACGATCAAGCTGGCGAAAGATGGAAAGAGCGGCGACTGCAAAAAGATTTTCGGTATCATGGGACTGGCGGTAAAGAACGGACAGGAAGTAACCCTGACCTTTGAGGGCGAGGACGAAGAAGCAGCTTATGAGGCAGTCAGCCAGTTTATGAAGGAAAATATGTAGTTTAACAAAGATGCCGCGATGTAAGGGATTATTACATGGCGGCATTTTTCGATAATGGATCAATGGAAAGGGGAATGGTCATGCAGACGTATCGTGGAAAAAGTGTATTTGGCGGTGTCGCAGTTGGAAAAATATGTGTGTATCAGAAAGGCGAGCAGACCGTAAAACGGACGAAAATAGAGAATGCAGAGCAGGAAAAAGCGCGGTTTAATGCGGCAGTTCAGGAGTCCATCCGCCAGCTCGGCGAGTTGTATGAAAAGGCGGTAAAAGAAGTTGGCGAGGCGAATGCGGCGATTTTTGAGATTCACCAGATCATGCTGGAGGACGAGGACTATCTGGACGCGGTTCAGAATATCATCGATACGCAGAAGGTCAATGCCGAGTATGCGGTTGCGGTGACCGGTGACAATTTCGCCCAGATGTTTGCGGCGATGGAGGACGAATATATGCGCGGGCGCGCGGCGGATGTCAAAGATATTTCGGAGCGGATTGTGCGCGTTCTGTCCGGAGGCGCAGGTCAGGGCATCCATACGGACGAGCCGGTGATTATTCTGGCAGATGATTTAGCACCGTCAGAGACGGTACAGCTTGAAAAGGACAAGGTGCTATCCTTTGTGACGGTACACGGTTCCGTCAATTCCCACACGGCGATCCTGGCGCGTACGATGAGCATTCCGGCGCTGATCGGAACGGACGTGGCGCTCGATGAGACGGTAGATGGGAAATTTGCGGTTGTGGATGGTACGAACGGAGTCCTGTATGTGGAACCGGATGAGGAGACATTGGAAACAATGCGCCGCCGGCAGCGGGAGGAACAGGAGAAGAAAGAACTGCTGCAAACACTGAAAGGGCGCGAAACAGTCACTCTGGATGGCAAGGAGATCCGCCTGTATGCGAACATTGGCAATAGCAAGGATCTGGCATCGGTCATTCAGAACGATGCGGCGGGCATCGGACTGTTCCGCAGCGAATTTTTGTATCTGGAAAAAGAAACATTTCCGACGGAGGAGGAGCAGTTCCAGGTATATAAACAGGTAGCGGAAACGATGGCGGGCAAACCGGTCATTATCCGTACGCTGGACATCGGCGCGGACAAGCAGTGCGATTATTTTGAACTGAAAAAAGAGGAAAATCCGGCGATGGGCTGCCGGGCGATCCGTATCTGCCTGACAAGACCGGAGATTTTCAAGACACAGCTTCGCGCGCTGTTTCGGGCAAGTGCCTATGGCAATCTCCAGATCATGTATCCGATGATCACAAGTGTCTGGGAGGTCGAGGCGATTGCGAAGATTGTCGAGGAGGTCAAGACGGAGCTGACCGCACAGAATCTCCAGTTTGGCGACCCGAAGCAGGGCATTATGATTGAAACCCCGGCGGCAGTCATGGTAAGCCGGGATCTGGCGAAAAAAGTGGACTTTTTCAGCATCGGAACGAACGACCTGACCCAGTATACGCTGGCAGTTGACCGTCAGAATCCGGAGCTGGATGCATTTTACGATCCGCACCATCCGGCGGTGCTGGCGATGATCCGCATGGTTGTTGAAAATGCGCACGCCGAGGGCATCTGGGCAGGTATTTGCGGCGAATTGGGCGCGGATCTGAGTTTGACAAAAGAATTCCTGAAAATGGGTGTGGATGAGCTTTCCGTATCGCCGGGGCGTGTGCTGCCGATTCGGAAGGTCATTGTCGAAAGCAGCTGCAGTTGATAAGAATATTAAGACAGAGAGAAGTGAAAAATTGAGCTAAAAAAAGTTCAACCACAGCAGAAGATGAAAGGAAAAGAGTCATGCTGACAGAAAAAAGATACGAACTGATTTTGGAACTTCTGGATAAAAAGAGGAGTGTGACAGTTCCTGAGATTAAAGAGGTGCTGGGAGTTTCGGAATCGACGATCCGGCGGGATCTGAATGCGCTTGACAAGGCGGGGCGCCTGACCAAGGTGTTTGGCGGCGCGGTGTCCTCGGACGGGACATTTACGGGAACCGAGCCGTCAGTGGCACAGAAGATGGAATTGCAGCAGGAGGAGAAAAGGAGAATCGCCCAGTTTGCGGCGGGACTTATCCAGCCGGATGATTTTGTCTATCTGGACGCGGGCACGACGACCGGGTATATCTTAGACTATCTTCCGGCGCGCAGCGCCACGTTTGTGACGAATGCGGTATCACATGCCAAACGGCTGGCAGCCGCCGGAAACCGCGTAATTCTGATTGGCGGTGAGTTAAAGGGCACGACGGAGGCGGTCATCGGAAGTCAGGCGATCCTGATGATCCAGAGCTATCATTTTACAAAGGGATTTTTTGGAACCAACGGCGTCAGCAAGCGCCACGGTTTCACGACGCCGGATCCGAATGAGGCATTAGTCAAGCAAGAGGCGATGCGCCAGACAGAGCGCTGCTATGTGCTGGCGGACAGCCAGAAATTCGGCATGGTAAGTTCGGTGACGTTCGGGGGGTTTGAAGAAGCGACGATCCTCACGGAGACAGAGCCGCCGGAAGGATTTAGCGGCAGCAAGAATATCCGGGTGGCAAAGTAGAATAGTGAGCAGTAACAATCGTGTTTTTCTAATGAAATCCTAACATATATACGATTTGACAAACTATTAGAATATTGCTATATTTATAGAAAATCAATAGGGCGGCAAACGGGCAGGATTATGTATGACGATCGGGAGGAACGATGGATCCGAACCGATCGCAGTCAGCATGGATCCTGAATCGTTATGCTGCCCTTGTTAGTGTTTACAGTTATGTAAAAGGAGAACTTTCTAAAAGGAGAATTTACCATGCAGCAATTTCACGGCAGTGACGAATACATCGCTTCGGATGAACTGATCCGCAGCGTTAACATTGCGGCGGCGCTCAAAAAGCCGCTCTTAATCAAGGGAGAACCGGGCACTGGAAAGACGATGCTCGCGGAGGCGATTGCCAGATCCCTCGATATGGAACTTTTGATCTGGAATATTAAATCGACGACCCGCGCACAAGACGGTCTTTACGTGTACGATACGGTACAGCGTCTTTACGACAGCCAGTTTGGTGCGGATGGCGTTGATGATATTGCCAGATATATCCGCCTCGGAAAGATGGGAGAGGCATTTGAGAAGGAAAAGCAGACGGTTCTTTTGATCGATGAGATCGATAAAGCGGATTTGGAATTCCCGAACGACCTGCTCTGGGAACTTGACAAGATGGAATTTTACATTCCGGAGACGGGAAAGACTGTCAAAGCGAAGCACCGTCCGATTGTGATTATTACCTCCAATGCGGAGAAGGAGCTGCCGGATGCGTTCCTGCGCCGCTGTATCTTCCATTATATTGCATTCCCGGAGCAGCCGATGATGGAGAAGATCATCAAGGCACATTACCCGGATCTCGACCAGAAGCTGATCGACGGCGTGCTGGACGCCTGGTGGAAACTGGCGTCGATCTTCAGCGGCGGCATGCTCGGGCTGTTCCTGCTGGGCGTCGTCTGCAAGACCATGCGCCGGGCCCATGCGGTCGTCGCCGTGATCCTCGGACTGCTGACCATCGCCTGGATGAGCCTCTCGCCGCTGATTAACGAAGGTTCGCCCTTCTACCGTTTCCACAGCCCGCTGCACACCTACCTCACCATCGTCTTCGGAACGACGGTCATCTTCCTGACGGGCTTCCTGCTCACGAAGCTCACAAAAAAGGAAAATTGAATCGAAATTTCACCCAATCATGAAAAATTCAC
>OKSE01001687.1_pt1 | contig 10251 bp, 10 predicted proteins | sample 1633631 | NCBI WGS metagenome assembly OKSE01 (sample SAMEA3541555, study PRJEB24748) | human gut metagenome | biome: human gut; feature: human-associated habitat; material: faeces | place: China | collected 2012 | reverse complement strand
GATGCACATGCACGAACAGTCTTTGCACCAGCCTGCTTCATGATGTCGGCAGCCTTCGTGATAGTACCGGCTGTATCGACCATATCATCAATGATGACAACATTCTTGTCTTTTACATCACCGATGATCTGCATGCTTGCTACTACATTGGCGCGAGCACGGGTCTTGTTGCAGAGCACGAGAGGGCAGCCGAAGTACTTAGCATAAGTGTTGGCACGCTTAGAACCACCAACGTCTGGAGAAGCAATGACCATATCCTCGAGGCGCAAGCTCTGCAGGTATGGCAAAATAACGCCAGATGCATAAAGGTGATCTACAGGAACATCAAAGAAACCCTGAATCTGGTCGGCATGGAGGTCCATTGTAATGAGACGGTCGATACCGGCAACGCTGAGCAAGTCGGCTACCAGTTTAGCGCCGATGCTGACACGTGGTTTGTCCTTGCGATCCTGACGGGCCCATCCGAAGTAAGGAACGACAGCAATAATATGGCGGGCAGAAGCACGCTTTGCTGCGTCAATCATCAGGAGCAACTCCATCAAGTTGTCTGAATTAGGGAATGTGCTCTGTACGAGGAATACATCGCGTCCGCGGATAGACTCCTCGAAAGATACGCCAAATTCACCATCAGAGAACTTGGTTACAACCAAATTACCCAGTGGGCAACCTAAACTAGCGCAGATTTTTTCTGCAAGGTATCTCGAGTTAGTACCAGAGAATACCAAAAAAGAGTTCTTGTCACTCATTTCTATTAGTGTTTATGTGTATTAATAGTTATTTTTATCTATTTTCATGTAGGGGGATGAATCTTTTTTCGGGAACCTCAGTATTAGCTGATAGCCTTTCTCAATTTCTCGAAGTGAAGAATCAACTCTTTGAAATCGCGCTCGTTGTGAATGTCGAAACGGTTCCAGAGATCTCCACAGATTACTACTCCTCCAAATCCGAGTTCCTTGGCAATCTTGAGATTTTCCAGACTCATGCCTCCCAAGGCGTATACCTTCTTGTCTATGAGTCCTGCCTTGGCTGCATTCTCAAGCTGCTGCAGATTGAAGGAAGACCTTTCATCTTTAAACTCAATACAGTCGAAGATGTTTTTCAGAAACACATAGTTTGATTTCTTCTTCATCTCTTTCAGCATCGAGAGATCTGTGCAGGTGCGACTGAACTTGCCTTTGTATCCATCCGGTACCGGTGCTAGCGGATCGTCAATATGGATTCCTGCTAAATCATATTCCTGTTTGAGGTAATAATGATCATGAACAGTAATCTTGCGAAGATAGTCTTCAGGCAGTAACGTGAGCAGTCGCTCAGCATACATTGGTGACGAACCTGGCTTGAAAAGATGCAGGTTGTCCATGCCCTCGTCGAACAGCGAGGATAGTATTTTATCTTCTTCCACAAAGAATGTGGACTTGGTCATTATCGCTAATTTCATCGTCAAAATGATTTTTATGATGCAAAAGTATTAAAAAAAACGCAAACTAGCAATTATATTCGGGATAAAAAGCTATCTTTGCACCATAAAATTAATATTTATCAAGTTATGCAAGTAAATTTAGCGAATTTTAATGAGATTCATCGACCAATTTACGTTTTAGAGGAAGAACGTTTGCGACACAATCTGTCGCTCATCAAGAGTGTGGCTGAGCGTGCCGATATGGAAATTATTCTAGCTTTTAAGGCTTATGCTCTTTGGAAGACATTTCCGATTTTCAGAGAGTATATTTCTTCGACCACGGCCAGCTCTCTTAGCGAGGCAAAACTGGCGTATCATGAATTTGGCAGTAAGGCGCATACTTTTTCGCCGGCTTATACCGATTATGAGATTGATGAGATAGCTCAATGCTCAAGTCATCTTACTTTCAACTCGCTTACGCAATATGAGCGATATCATGAACGGGTTCGTAGGGCAAATTCTGACATCAGACTGGGATTGAGAGTAAATCCTGAATATTCTGAAGTCGGAACATTGCTGTATAATCCGTGTGCACCTGGAACCCGATTCGGTGTATCGGCAGATAAATTGCCTCAAACTTTGCCTTCAGATATAGAAGGATTCCATTGTCATTGTCACTGCGAGAGTGGGGCAGATGTCTTTGAACGTACGTTAGCTCATATCGAAGAGAAATTCTCTCCTTGGTTTCCGCAGCTGAAATGGATCAATTTCGGTGGAGGTCATCTGATGACCAGGAAGGATTATGATGTGGAACACCTTATTAATATAATAAAGGGATTTCATCAGCGTTATCCTCATCTTAAAATTATCATGGAACCTGGTAGTGCCTTTGGGTGGCAGACCGGGCCGCTTGTAACTCAAGTAGTAGATGTGGTTGAAGATAAAGGTATCAGGACAGCTATCATAAATGCCAGTTTTACCTGTCATATGCCCGACTGTCTGGAGATGCCGTATATGCCAGCTGTCAGAAATGCAGAAACCCTGGAGGTTGATGATCCGACGAAGGCTCCTGAGGGCGCACATATATATAGAATAGGTGGCAACAGTTGTCTGAGTGGAGATTTTATGGGCTTTTGGAAATTTGACCATGAATTGCAAATAGGCGAGAATGTTATTTTTGAAGATATGCTGCATTACACTACGGTAAAGACAAATACCTTTAATGGAATCACTCATCCATCAATAGGAATCGTACATTTAGATGGAAAATTGGAAACTCTAAGAGATTTCAGCTACGAAGATTATCGCAGTAGGATGGATTAGTATAATTTCCATTTTCCCGATTTTTCTGCCGGATGAGTTTAAAAATCGGCAAAATAAGGCTTAAAATGTGTGTTTTGCTCACTAAAAAGGGCAAAATGCACATTTTTTTTCAAAAAAATCGAAGAAAAGTTTGGTAATTCAGAAAAAAGTAGTACCTTTGCACTCGCATTCAGAGGAACGCTCCTAAGTAATAGGAAAAACTGCGGAAATAGCTCAGTTGGTAGAGCACAACCTTGCCAAGGTTGGGGTCGCGGGTCCGAGTCCCGTTTTCCGCTCTTTTTTTTTGAACTCGAGAAACATACCCATTTATGAATTTATATTTAAGATATTTTGATCAGGAGACATTAGTTACTAGTGTTGATGATGCTATTGGTTTTTTAAAGAGTATTCCTGAGATTGAGATGGATGCAGAGCTAGAGGCAGATGTTCGTGAATATGCCGCTAGCGATTTGACGTATCCAAAAAGATATAAGGTACGCCCACGTGTTTATTTTATTGTGATAAAGACTACGGCGCAAACTATGCAGGATTTTAAGGATAAGAAAGCATTGCGTACTCCTACTCCTGCAGAGAGAATGGAGAATCCTGTTGTTGCCAGTTTGGCTCAAGAGGCTCCAGGCTGGTATGAAGGATCACTTGATTTCAAGCGTGTTGTGATGGTACCGGCTACTGGAAAGTTTGAGTACCGTGATACTCATTTCGTTGCGGATGTTAAAGCTGAATCAGGTTTGGATTGTTACAATCGCATCGTAGAATATCTGCGCGATTGTGTAGATTCACGCAGCCAGTTCCCATCTGCAAAAGGTAAGAATTTCCATTTCCGCTATCTGGGAATGTGGAAATAAAATATTCAGAAATTTAAAAGATTCGTGTCATGAACAAGGTTATGCTAATTGGTAATGTAGGTAAAGATCCTGACATTCATTATTTCGAAGCAGATCAGGCAGTAGCTCAGGTCTCTCTCGCAACTACAGAGAAAGGATATACTTTGCCTAATGGTACCCAAGTGCCAGACCATACAGATTGGCACAATCTTGTTTTTTATCGTGGGCTTGCAAAGGTAGTAGAGAAGTATGTACATAAGGGTGACCGCCTTTATGTGGAAGGAAGAATCCGCTACCGCTCCTATGATGACAAGCAGGGTAGAAGACAATATATTACAGAAATCTATGTAGATAATATGGAGATGTTGAGTACTCGCCCTGCTACTAAAGAACAATAATTATTAATTTTTAGCTCAGAAATTGGATATATCCACCATAACTGATGCCTTCGGTGATGTGATGCTGATGCAGCCTTCCGCCGGGGTTATTGTAGCTGCTGTACTTGCAGCTATATTGTTAGGCATGTCTGCTTTTGCCAGTGGTTCCGAAATTGCTTTTTTCAGTTTATCACCAACTGATGTTGCGGAACTTGAGGATGAAAAGACTGATGCCGATAAGAAAATACAGATGTTGCGTGATGATTCTGAACGTACGTTGGCTACCATTTTGATAACCAATAATTTTGTGAATGTCACAATCATCATGCTCCTTAATTATGTATTCGCAGGAATCGTAGAGTTTGGTCCTAAAGCTTATTGGCTTCAGTTCCTGATTATTACGGTTATTCTTACTTTCTTGCTTTTGCTTTTTGGTGAGATTATGCCGAAAGTGTATGCCCGCCAGGATTCTCTGAAGTTCTGTCGCCGGTGCGTAGGGGGAATTCTGTTTGCCAGAAAGTTGTTTTGGCCTTTAGAAACTATCTTGCTGAAAAGTGGAATTCTTGCAGAAAAGATTATACAGAAGGAAAATCATGTGCTGAGTGTTGATGACTTGGAACAGGCTCTGGAACTGACTGATAAGAATGATATCAAAGACGAGCAGAGCATGCTGAAGGGTATCATCCGCTTTGGCGATGAAACAGCCAAGGAGGTGATGACCAGCCGACAGAATATTGTTGACCTGGATATCCGTAGTTCTTATCCAGAAGTATTAAAGTGCATTGAAGAGAATAATTACAGTCGTATTCCTGTTTATCAGGATAATACAGATAATATTCGTGGTGTACTGTATATCAAGGACTTATTGCCTCATCTTACGAAGTCTTCCAACTTCCGTTGGCAGAGTTTGATTCGTCCTCCTTACTTTGTACCTGAAACCAAGAAGATAGATGATCTGCTTCGCGAGTTCCAGGACAACAAGGTTCATATCGCCATTGTGGTAGATGAGTTCGGAGGAACATCGGGTATTGTTACTCTCGAAGATATTCTGGAGGAAATTGTAGGTGAAATCAATGATGAATACGATGAGGAGGAGAAGTTCTACTCGAAATTAAATTACAATACCTTTGTTTTTGAAGGTAAAACGCTTCTTTCTGATTTCTGCAAAATCCTGAATGTAGATGACGAAGAGTTCGAGGAGGTTGAAGGTGATGCTGATTCTCTGGCTGGTCTGCTCTTGGAAATCAAAGGCGATTTCCCAAGTATGCACGAGAAGATAGATTATAAGAACTATACTTTCGAGGTTATGCAGATAGAGGAGCGTCGCATCAGCAAGATTAAGGTGACGGTACATCCTTTGAAAGATAACGTGGAGGATTCTTCTAAGTAATCATCAGTATTCATCAATATCAGAATATAAAAAATATGGCAGTTGTCAATATACGAGAAGTTTATCCGGGAGTGAGTCTTGGTTTATGGCAGATGGATGAAACTGTAGAACAGTTGTTCGAGCAGTATCCTCATCTGCAGGCTTACCGCTCTCAGGTGGAAGAGAAATATAAGAACGATGGCAGGAAACTGGAGTTTCTTGCCATTCGTGCATTAATGTATGAGATGCTCAAGACGAACGGGGCTTCCAAGGGCTTGCTTTCTCATGCAGGTGACATTACCCACAACGAGGCTGGAAAGCCATTGTTCCGTGGTTATCATATCAGCGTTTCGCATACCAAGGGTTATGCTGCGCTTATCCTTTCCAAAAATCAGGAAGTGGCGGTGGATATCGAATACTTCAGCGATAGGGTAGAGCGCATCGCATCCAAATTCTTGCGCAAGGATGAGAAGGCGGAAGATCTGGATGCCAAGCTGGTGCATTGGTGTGCCAAGGAAACGGTCTTCAAGTTATTCTCTGAAGAAAAACTGATGTTTGAGGATATGCGGGTAAAGCCATTTAATACGATGGCAGACTGGTCGTGTGATGTGGAGAATCTCAAGAGCAGGAAGATGGCGCATGTAGATTTCGAATTAACCATGGAGTTTGTTCTTACCTATGCTGCGTTGTAATATCCTGACCATCTTCCTGGCATTCAGTCTGTTGGCTGGAGCACAGGATTGGAAAGTAGTGAGAGAGAATCCCCAGAAGGCTTTTCCGAAAACCGTGGCTGCGGGCAACTACAGTGGCATTGCTCATCTGCATGATGATATCTATGCGGTGGTAAGCGACAAGTCGGATAGTGCCCTGTACTTCAACTTCCGGATTCAGGTGAATCCCAAGACCGGCGAATTGGAACAGGTAGAGAACCTTGGGTTTACCGAGAGAACAGATGGAACGCTGAACGACGGAAAGTTTTGGCAGGGGCAGGAGAAAGGCTTTGACCACGAAGCCATCGTGAAGGCTTCTGATTCTACCTTGGTGATAACAAGCGAAGGATATTGCCGTTTAAAGGAGTATCCTGTTCTGCCTACTTCGGTTAATGCTCCCAAGATTAGCTATCAGCAGAACCTTTGGGAGAGCAGATGGCCTTCTTCTGATTTTTATCCAAATTATAATTTTGAGTCCCTGGCTTTTGATTCCGTCCGTCAGTATCTCTGGACGATTTCTGAGAGCACGCTCCGCAAAGACGGACAGCCTGCTACTCCTCAAAACGGATTGGCCAACCAGCTTCGTTTAATGAGGTTTGATTGGGGAAAGATGAAGGAAAATCGTAACAAGGAAAAGTATAGCGAGCAAGTGAGTAGCGAGCAAGTGAATAGCAAGCAAGACTCTCGTTATATGGCGACCTATGCCTATCTGATGGATCAACCTTCCATCCATAAGAAAGCAGATATCTATGTGATGGGGGTAAGTGAGCTTTGTGCCTTGCCCGATGGTCAGCTTTTGGTTCTGGAGCGTGAGGCTTTTATTCCGAAAATCAAAATCGGTGCTTTCTGCAAGTGCAAGCTCTATCTAATCAATCCTTTGAATTCAGGAGAGTTTTCTACGGATGAGAAGTCTTCTATGAAAGAGAAGTTTTCATCAGATACTCCTTTCTTAAAGAAGAGATTACTCACGGAATGGAAAACTGGTTTATCGCTTTCCAAGCGTTCCTTTGCAAATTACGAAGGTATGTGCTTGGGACCTAAATTGGCAGATGGTTCTCAGGTTATCATCCTGCTTTCCGATTCGCAGAATCAATACGCAGGCGTGTTGAAAGACTGGTTTAAGACGATTGTCGTCCGACAAGAATAAAGCTCCAAAACAGCGTATATGGCAATAAAGAAAGGGCAAAAGCATTGTATTATATATGATGCTTTTGCTCTTTTTACTAGTACATTTTGATGTCGTGTACTATTTACATTGTATTATGTTGTAATCCTCAATCTCGTCCATAACCATCTAGGAATGAGTCGCCAGAGGAAGACGAGGATATCATATCTCCAGTCTATCACCTTAACTTCCTTTCCGTTTTCGATGGCATTCACGATATGCTTTGCCACATCTTCCGGTTTGAGCTGCAGTGGATAACTGCTGCCTGCGATAAGGTCGGTCTTTACGAAACCTGGTCGGATATCTGTGATGGCGATGGGAAGATGGCGCATCCGTGCCTGCTGCGACAGGCATTCCAGATAATGGTTCTGGAATCGCTTGGTGGCAGAGTAGGCTGGGACGGCACCGAGACCTTTGGTTCCGGCGATGGAAGTGATGCAGGCAATGCGGAAATTCTGACAGGTATGGTTTGCCTTCTTCTTACTTTCAGAAACAGAAAGTTCACTCTTATTGGTTGGAGTAGAAGACTGGGCGGCAAACCAGTTGAATGCCGTATCCACCATTCTCGTGAATCCTAAGCCGTTGGTTTCTAGGGTCTTCATTTCCTTTTCTATATCCAGCGAGTTGTTCTGCCAGCCAATGCCGGAACTATGGAAGTAGAGGTCCAAGCCTCCCAATTTATCGATGAGTTCGAGAAGTTGGGCAGGAGCATCGGGAGAAGTCACGTCTATTTGCTGGTAGCAGGTAATTCCGCCCTGCGAAATCAGCGCCTGCAATCTTTCGATTCTTCTTCCGGCGATTCCTACCTGCCATCCTTTTGCAGCAAGCAGTTTCGCCACTTCCATTCCGATGCCCGATGTGGCACCCATTACAATTGCTTTCTTTGCCATATAGTCCTATTATTATATAAGGTGAAGTCTTGATATTCCTATTTTATAAAGGTGAAGTCTTGATAGTTCTTATTTTTATATAAGGTGAAGTTTTGTCTAACTCTATCTAAACATCTAAATCGCTTTTACTCTTCAGCAGAGCTTCCGCCTTCTTCACGCTTCCTGCTTTCAGTATCAGTTGCTTCACTTCCTCGTAATTCGTGTATTCCGGATTGCGTTCCATGAAGATACGGCAGGCGCGGTCGATGAGTTTATGGTTGATAAGCTTGGCGTTCACCATCTTGTTGCCTTCCACCCGTCCTTGTCTTATCTGAAGGGAAGTGCTGATCATATCCAGAATCATCTTCTGCGATGAACCGGCTTTCATGCGGGTACTTCCCGTAACAAATTCCGGTCCCGTGATGACTGCTACGGGATAATCGGCAGCCTGGGCGATGGGAGCGTGGGGATTGTTGACGATGCATCCTGTAGGAATACCTGCCTCCTTGCAATGCTGCAAGATGGAAAGCACGAAGGGAGTAGTGCCGCTTGCCGAGAAACCCAGCACGAAATCCTGCTCTGAGATATGCTTGTCGCAGAGCTGGTGCCAGCCATTCTCCAGGTCGTCTTCTCTTGATTCCCTGGTTTGTGTAAGGCAGCCGATGCCTCCGGGGAAGATGGCTTGTATCTGCGAACCGTCAATGCCATAGGTGTTCTGCACCTCGATGGTATCGAGTGTAGCCAGTCTTCCGCCCGTTCCGCAACCGGCATAGAAGAGCCTTCCGCCCTTCTTCAGCTGCCCTTCGATGGCGGAAATCAGTTGGTTGATGGCAGGCAATGCTTCTTCTATTGCCAGAGCCACCTTCTTGTTTTCTGCATTGATATGAGCGGTGAGTTCAGCCACGCTCATCTTTTCCAGATGTTCGTAGAGCGAGCTCTGCTCAGTTATTCTCTTTTCTTCTTTATTTGGCATATTATCCATCAATCCAAATGCTTAAAGCTTTTGATAGTTTGAACTCTGGCAGTTGTGCTATGATGCAACGACGCAAGAAATTAAATAATCCGTTATAATATTCCATTATTATCTTGCCATCCAAACTCAAAATGGCATAAGTATTATAGATTGGTACTTCGTAGATCCAACTACCATTTACTCGATGGTAGTCATTATCGCTTCCCATTTGATATGTTTGGAAGCTTTTCTTGCTTAGTAAAGCTAAGCGAGATGGAGTGTCAGGAATACTGTTTAGTTCTTCCAATACATCAGGCGCATCATAGTTGTCACCATCTTGGTATCGCAATTGATAGAACTTCTCCAAGAAAGGGATGAACTCTTTGTCTAACAACTTTTCGTCAAGTGTGTAAACATAATAATCCTCTGTTTCTTGGCGAACGTAAATGTCTTCAAGGTGATATTCTTTTTCTATCTCCTTGAAAATGTCTTCGAGTGGCATCTTGTCAAGATGCTTCGATATTTCTTTCTTTCCAATGGCTGTTTTTATCTTCAGCCCGATTGCTAAATAACATCCCATGATTTTATATTTTTATGTTGTGTTAATGAGGTTAGGTTGTTACCTTGTTATATGGCAATTCCTTTCCTTGTTATATTATGATTAAACCATATCTATCAATATTAATATATGTGTTGCAAAAATACGAGTTTTCTTTCTAATCACCAAATTTTTATAATAAAAGAATGCTAAAAGCGGTCTAATATCTTTTTTTAAAAATAAGCGTTTGATGTTTTTTGCTTTCACGCCCATGTTAACTCATTGTGACGTAGTGGTTTGAGGGTGAAAGGAGAATAATGAATAGAGAAAATGGTTGTTACGTGGAGAAGGATGATTGATAATGATGAGTGGGAGTAGCTAGCAGGTAAAGAAGGACGGAGAATACTCTTCTCGTATCGGTTGACTCAAGCAATCTATGTAGCTGACTAGAGTCATTCATATAGCTGACCCGAGTCATCTATATGGATGACACGGGTCAGCCGATGCTAGATAGTGTCTTTTGCTCCTGTTGGAAATATCAGCTCCCCCTATGAATACTATCATATTCTCTGCTTATAAACTGCCTTCACCCTAAACTTGTTGATAGACAGCTGTTTAAAAGAGCTGTGAAAGCAAAAAGAGTAATAAATCCTGTTACCCCATAGATTTTATTCTTTTCATCACCAAATCAGCGATTATTGCGCTGATGTATCCAGGAAACTTAA
>OKSE01001683.1_pt1 | contig 10260 bp, 9 predicted proteins | sample 1633631 | NCBI WGS metagenome assembly OKSE01 (sample SAMEA3541555, study PRJEB24748) | human gut metagenome | biome: human gut; feature: human-associated habitat; material: faeces | place: China | collected 2012 | reverse complement strand
ACCTGCACGTTCCAGAGGTTGTTGCTGCCGAAGATCATGCGGCCCTTTTGGCCGCTGCGGGTGAGGCGCTCGATGAGGCCCCGGGCGTTGTCCTTTTTGGAGAAAGCGCCGATCTGGACGAAGAAGTTGCCGCGCACCACATCGCCGTCTTCCACCTGGGGCACGTCACCCAGGCTCTGGATGCGCACCCGCGCCGTGCCCTTGCCGATGACGCCCAGACGCTGGGCGGCCCCGCGCGAAAGGTCGATGACGCGGTCGTCCACGAAGGGGCCGCGGTCGTTGATGCGCAGGATGAGGGAACGGTGGTTTTCCAGGTTGGTCACGCGCACTTCCGTGCCCAGGGGCAGGATCTTGTGCGCGGCGCTGATGTTATACTGGTTGAAGCGCTCGCCGCTGGCCGTCTTTTTGCCGTGGAAGCCCGGGCCGTACCAGGAGGCCACGCCCTCTTCCACGAAGCCGTGGGCCGACTTGAGCGGATAATAGGTCTTGCCGCGCACGGTATAGGGCTTGGAGCCCGGCACGCCGCCCTTGCGCCAGGAGGTGTCCTTGCTGCCGCAACCGGCCAGCAGCACGGCCGCCAGCAACAGGCAGAAAAGGTTCACCAGCAGACGGGGAAAGGAAAACTGTCGCGCCATCATCGCCCCTCTTCCTGCAGTTGTTCCAGCTGCCGCAGCAAGGTCAGGCTCTCGGCATCCAGACGGCCCATCCGGGCGGCGCATTCCAGCATGCAGCGGGCCTCCTCGCTGCGACCGGCCTCCAGCAAATCCCAGGCCGCCAGCATGTACAGGCGCTGGGGCCGGCTCCCGTACAGGGCGGAGAGCAGGTCGTCGTACAGGTCGGCAAAGAGGGCCCGGGCCTCTTCCATGACCAGCCAGCGGGCCAGATGGGTGTTGTCCTCCTGCCCTTCCAGATAGCGCAGCAGCAGGAACAGGCCATGCCGCAGCACATGCAGGATGCGCTGCAGCTCGCGCGCGGAGCTCTCGGCGGTCTGTTCGCCCAACCGGCGCAAAGGATCGTAGAGCTCGGCCGTCACGCCCTGGTGGCGCCCCAGCTGGGCCAGACGGTTGGCGTAGTGCTGGCGCTGGAAGGCATCCTCGCGCAGCTTGGCGCACTCGTGGAAGGCGTAGCCCACGCACCAGTCGATGAGGGCCTCCACCGGCTGCTGGCTGACCAGGCCGTCGGGATGACGGCTGCCGGAATACTGCCAGAGCAGGATGGCGTCCTTGTCCGGTGTCTGGGACTGGCTGTTGCGGAACAGATGATGCGCCGTATCCTTGAGGCGCCAGAACACGCCCTTGCGCATGGCCTCGCCCAGGAGGTCACGGATGGACGAATAGGAAACGGCGCCTTCGTGATCGAAACGGCGGCGCTGTTCTTCCAGCCCCTCATAGACCTGGCAGTAGTCACGCACCAGGTCACGCACTAAAAAGGCCTTGCGTTCCGGCGACCAGCGCCCGTTCACAGACCGGCCTCCTCCAGCAGGGCGCGGGCCACGGCCGCATCATAGAGCTTGAGGGGGTCGGCATCGGCGTTGCGCTCCTCGCGGTAGAGGCGCGCCGCGTCCTCGATGACCTGCAGATCCAGCCACTGGTGGCGGTCCCAGACCTCGGGATGGTCGGACTGCCAAAGGCGGAACTGCACGCCGCCGTCCTCACCGCGCCGCACGTACATGCGGGCCCTGCGGTCCGCGGCATTGGGGAAATAATACAAACCACGCTCGTCTTTCATGCTTTTTTCCTTGCTGGGCCGCTCCCGGCGGCACTGTGAAATACTGCCCGAACCATAGCCGCTAATACCTTTTTTGCCAAGGCGACCACAAAAGGCGCTCCTGCGCAGGACGGCGTGCCCTGCTGACGGAGGGGTGCGGCAGAGGACCGGCCGTGACTGCACCATGCGGCATCATGGCGGCATAGCGTGTATTTTTGGGGATTTGATATGACATTTTTTTCACATAGTTATCCGTACCATACAAACAACATGGCCGCGCGGCCCGCATTGTGACTGTGCTGTGAAAAAGCGGTCAATCACAAGAAACAGCGGTTGTCATCGCCAAAGAAATACGCTAAAAGAAGCAGAACTGCATTGCAGCCCGCAGTGTCGGACGTCCAACAGCGTCTGCCGCTGCGCCTGCGATCCCCCGTCTGACTACGCCGGACAGGGAACAGCACCTGGGGCGGCACACTGATGTGTGCAGGCCGCAAGACGAGGCCGCCCCGGCGGCGTTTTGTCGTGTGCGGTTCCGGGCTACTCCGGCCCCAAGCGTCATGACGAAGGCACATCACGCGATGTGATACAACAAACCATGTGGAGGTATGGCAATGGCGAAACATGCAACCCCCCTGTTGGACCAGCTTGAAAGCGGCCCCTGGCCGAGCTTTGTGTCCGACATCAAACAGGAAGCGGCTCACCGCGCGGCCAATCCGGACGGGCTGGACTATCAGATCCCCGCTGACGCCCCCGAAGACCTGCTCGGTGTGCTGGAACTTTCCTACGAAGAAAAGGAAACCCACTGGAAGCACGGCGGCATCGTGGGCGTGTTCGGTTACGGCGGCGGCGTTATCGGCCGTTACTGCGACCAGCCCGAAAAGTTCCCCGGCGTGGCCCACTTCCACACCATGCGTGTGGCCCAGCCCGCTGCCAAATACTACCACACCAAATTCCTGCGTGACCTGTGCGACATCTGGGACCTGCGCGGTTCCGGTATGACCAACATGCACGGTTCCACCGGTGACATCGTGCTCCTGGGCACCCAGACCCCGCAGCTGGAAGAGATCTTCCACGATCTGACTCACAAGCTGCACAACGACCTCGGCGGTTCCGGCTCCAACCTGCGTACCCCCGAAGCCTGCCTCGGTCAGTCCCGCTGCGAATATGCCTGCTACAACACCCAGGACATGTGCTACCAGCTGACCCAGGACTACCAGGACGAACTGCACCGTCCCGCCTTCCCCTACAAGTTCAAGTTCAAGTTCGACGGCTGCCCCAACGGCTGCGTGTGCGCCATGGCCCGTTCCGACTTCGCTGTGGTGGGTACCTGGAAGGACGACATCAAGATCGACCAGGACGCCGTGAAAGCCTACGTGGGCGGCGAATTCAAGCCCAACGCCGGCGCTCACGCCGGTCGTGACTGGGGCAAGTTCGACATCCAGGCCGAAGTGGTGGATCGCTGCCCCTCCAAGTGCATGAGCTGGGACGGCAACAAGCTGTCCATCAAGACCGCCGACTGCGTGCGCTGCATGCACTGCATCAACACCATGCCTCGCGCTCTGCACATCGGTGACGAACGCGGCGCCAGCATCCTCGTGGGTGCTAAGGCCCCCGTGGTGGACGGCGCTCAGATGGGTTCGCTGCTGGTGCCCTTCATCTCCTGTGAAGCTCCCTACGATGAAATCAAAGAAGTCATCGAAAAGATTTGGGACTGGTGGATGGAAGAAGGCAAGAACCGCGAACGCGTGGGCGAGACCATGAAGCGTCTTTCCTTCCAGAAGCTGCTCGAAGTCACCGACACCGAGGCCGCTCCGTACCACGTCACGGCTCCCCGTTCCAACCCGTACATCTTCTTCAAGGAAGAGGAAGTGCCCGGCGGCTGGAACCGCGACCTGGCCGAATTCCGCAAACGCCATCAACGCTAGTGTAAGGGAGAAAGACCATGGCTTTTATTTCTTCCGGCTACAATCCGGCCAAGCCCATGGAAGGGCGCATCACCGATATCGGTCCCCGCAAGTATGATGAGTTCTTCCCGCCGGTCATCAAAAAGAATTTCGGCAAGTGGCTGTACCACGAGATCCTCGAGCCCGGCGTGCTGATGCACGTGGCCGAAGGTGGCGACAAGGTGTACACCGTCCGCGTGGGCGGCACCCGCACCATGTCCATCACCCACATCCGCGAACTGTGCGACATCGCCGACAAGTACTGCGGCGGTTACCTGCGCTGGACCACCCGCAGCAACATCGAGTTCATGGTGGAAGACGAAGACACCATGAAGGCCCTGCGCGACGAGCTCAACAGCCGCAAGTTCGACGGCGGTTCCTTCAAGTTCCCCGTGGGCGGCACCGGCGCTGGTATCAGCAACATGGTGCACACCCAGGGCTGGGTGCACTGCCACACCCCCGCCACCGACGCCTCCGGCCCGGTGAAGTGCGTGATGGACGCCATCTTTGATGACTTCAAGGATATGCGTCTGCCCGCTCCCGTGCGCATCGCCCTGGCCTGCTGCATCAACATGTGCGGCGCCGTGCACTGCTCCGACATCGGTCTGGTGGGTATCCACCGCAAACCGCCCATGATCGACCACGAATGGGCTGACCAGCTGTGCGAAATTCCTCTGGCTGTGGCCGCCTGCCCCACCGCTGCCGTTCGTCCCACCAAGGTCGAACACAACGGTCAGAAGGTGAACTCCATCGCCATCAAGCAGGACCGCTGCATGTACTGCGGCAACTGCTACACCATGTGCCCCGCCCTGCCCATCGCCGACCACGAAGGCGACGGCATCGCCATCATGGTGGGCGGCAAGGTGTCCAACCGCATCAGCATGCCCAAGTTCTCCAAGGTGGTCGTGGGCTACATCCCCAACGAACCGCCGCGCTGGCCCACCCTGACCAAGACGGTGAAGCACATCGTCGAAGTCTACGCCGCCAACGCCAACAAGTACGAACGTCTGGGCGACTGGGCCGAACGCATCGGCTGGGAAAGCTTCTTCAAGCTGACCGGCCTGAAGTTCACCCACCACCTGATCGACGACTTCCGCGACCCGGCGTACTACACCTGGCGCCAGAGCACCCAGTTCAAGTTCTAGGCCGGTCTTGAAAACGCCCCGGCGGCGCTCCGCAGCGTCGCCGGGGCCAGGAGAAAAAACATGGCTGATGAAAAAGACATCATCGTCGAATTCCTGAAGGGCAAGTCCGCTTCCAAGTCCAAATTCTACTTCAAGGACTTCACGGAGCTGTTCCCCGACAAGGGCCCCCGCGAAGTGAAGAAGATCCTCACCAAGCTGGTGAACGAAGAAGTGCTGGAATTCTGGTCTTCCGGCTCCACCACCATGTACGGCCTCAAGGGCGCCGGTAAGCAGGCCCACACCGAGGGCGAAGATTAGCTGCCGGGCGGTCGTGCCTCCCGCACCGGCAACAGTCCGCACCCCACGCAGTCGGGACCGCGACGGACGAGATATCATACGGTATGCCGCCAAATACCGTTCAGGAGCATGTGCCCTGCCTTACCCCACAGAAAGCCCGCGAGCCATCGCGGCATTTCCGTTTTCGCAGGGAAGGGGCCTCCCCTGCCCGCGCCGTATCCGGCAGGGCGCTCTCCGCAGCGTCTCCTTCCCCTGTCCTCTGCACGGCAGGGCCACAGGCACCGGACGCTCACGCCGAAAAGACAAAAACAGCGGGCTCGCGCATGATGAGGACGCCGGTCCCCCGGCTTCGGTCCCCGTGGCCGCCGGGCACGCCTCTTTTGCCCGCATCCTGCCCCTCCGGCTTGAATCCTCCGGCTGCCCCGCCTACACTGAAGACATACTGCCGCGACCTGCCGCCCCTCACCGCTCCCCGGGTGAGCATCCGGCGGCCGCGAGCCCACCGGGACAGCGCAGCTTCCTGCGCGCCCGTTACGGAGGTCTGTCATGGGCGTCGCCTTTTCCCTCAATGACGAAGAACGGCAATGGCTCTCCCGCCTGGCCCGGGAAAGCATCACCACGGCCCTTGAGGGCCGGGAGGACGTCCCGCCGCCCCTGCCGCCCGCGCTGTCCGGCGGGACGCTGGCCCAGTCGCTGGGCTCCTTCGTGACCCTGAACAAGGGTGGCGACCTGCGGGGCTGCATCGGCAATATGGTGGGCCGGGAGCCGCTCTGGCAGAACGTCTGGCGCATGGCCCGCGCCGCCGCCTTCGAGGATCCCCGCTTCCCTGCCCTTGATGCGGCGGAATGGCCGCACTGCAGCCTGCACATCTCCGTGCTGGGCCCCCTGAGCCCCTGCCCGGACCCGGCGCGGATCGTCATCGGCCGCCACGGCCTGCTGCTGCGCCTGGGCATGCGCCAGGGCGTCTTCCTGCCGCAGGTGCCCGTGGAACAAGGCTGGGATCTGGGGCAATATCTGGAACACCTTTGCCGCAAGGCCGGCCTGCCCGCCGGCAGCTGGCGCGATCCGCAGGCCCTGCTCTTCTGGTTCGAAAGCCTGGTCTTCGAGGCCTGAGGCAAGAAGCCTGGGGAGGGCTTTCCCTTGGCCGGCGATGCCCTGCTTTTTGTGCTGACGGGCATGGACATGGACAAAAGCCCGCTCCCCGGTACGCCGTCACCGAAAAAGCCCCCCACGATGCTCTTTTCAGGGAAGCCCCTCCAGAGACGGCAGGAGGGACTTCCCTCTGCATTTTATCCCCGCCGGGGGCGGCATCCTACCTCCGTGGCTGCCGGTAAACCAGATCACGGTCGCGGACACCCTGATGCTCCACGGGCACACTTCCTTTCCCCACCTCGCCCACCCCAAAAGGCACAAAACAAGCTCCCAAAGCATCACGCCTGACCGCCGGGCTCCTGTCTCCGGGTACTTGACCAAAACAAAAGGGACGCTCCCCGTACGGGAGCGTCCCTTGTTCTTTTATCAGCTGTGTCCTGCCCCTCCTTCCCGCCTGATGGAATGCATGGGAAAGGCCGGGAATCGGAAGGAAGGCCCCCTTTCTGCGTCAGGCAACGGGGCTGCCCTCGAACATATCTCTCCTACGACGTGGGCGGCACGATGGGATCGCCGTACAGCTTCCAGGTCAGCGGGCGGTAGATGGAGATCAGGGCCATGGCGAAGATGATGGCCACCTGGACCAGGCTGGCCCAGAGCTCTTCCGGCAGGATGCAGGAGCGCACGAAGCGCAGGGGCCAGTCCAGCCCCATGGGCGTGAGCCATTCGATGCAGCGGTCACCCACGGGCAGCCAGAAGAAGGTGCCCCAGAATCCGGCGCAAAAACTGATGATCCACTTGAACGTGACCCAGGCGAATTTGAAGAAGCCCAGCGAGGTGAAGATGGAATAGAACAGGCCGGTGAGCACACAGCCGATGAGCCCGGGCATGACCACCCAGGAGTCCACGATATAGCGGCAGTATTCCACCAGCTTCACGGTCGCCGGATCGTCCATGCCCAGTTTGAGGAAACCAAGGGCCTGCATGGAAAAGGCGCCGCCCGCCCAGGCCAGGGCCGCCAGCAGGTGCAGGGCCTTCATGCCCTTGATGATATGGTTGTCACGTGCGCTCACGCCCTTGCCGCGCGAGCCGTAATTCCTGACCCGTTCGCTGAACACCATGACCTCCTCCCGCACGCCCCCTGCGGGGCCTGCTCCGCGGCGCGTCCTTCCCGGGGGCAGCCGCTCTTTTGACGCTACCCAGCGGAGCCTGTTTTTTCAAGCCCCCGCAGGGCGGCCGCCCCGGGGCGCAGGCATCCGGCAGGCCGAAAGGCCGGCATGAGGCACACGCCCCGGCCGCAGGCAAGACGCAGCCCCCGTGTTTTCAGGCACCCCATCTGCCGGCCGTATGACGGGCCCCGAAATAAAAGGCCGCCCTGCGCCTGTCCGGCAGGCACCGGGCGACCTCCGCGGCGCAGGGGAAAGCCCCCTGGGCACAAGGCCCGTCCGCCGGCTACAGTTCCAGCAAGGCCCGCCAGCGGGGCAGCTCGGGCTGCAATTCCAGATAGTCGTCCGGCAGGGCGGGCGGCGCGGCCTGGGCCAGGGCCCGCTTCACATCGTCCAGGCTGCCGGTGCGCAGCAGGCCGGGGACGTCCTGCAAGGGACAGAGGTCGAAGCCGTCCGAGGGCAGCATGACCATGACGGGCAACTTTTTGAGGGCCGCTTCCAGGACCACGGTGGTGGAAGCCGACGACCAGACCACGGTGCCGGGCACCAGATGGGTGGCGATGGGGCCGTCGGCAAAATGCAGGCGCCCGGCCTGGGCCCCCAGCTCGTGACGCAGGTCGGCCTCCACGGAAAGATACGGATGCGGCTTGACCACGATCTCCCAGCCGTCCAGCAGGCCCGCGTGTACGGCCTGGGCCAGCAGGCGCACATGGTCGGCGGTCTCGTCGGCAAAAAAGCCGGTCACCACCAGCAGGCGGTGGTGCGGCCGGCCTTCCTGCGGCGGCACGGCGGACTTGCGGGCATCGACGAGATACATGTAGCGCAAGGCCTCCACCAGCTCCAGGCGCTCCTGCGGCACGCCCGCGGCCTGCCACTGCCGCAGGGCCCCCTGCCCGTTGGCGCAGATGCGGTCGGGCTGGAAGGCCGCGCAGGCGCTGTCCGTGAAGGTGGCCGGATCGTCGAAATAGCGGAAGTCCGTGGGCCGGATGGTGGAATGCTGCGCCCCGTACACGGGCCCGCCCGCGCCGGGCGTGGTGTGGGCGGCATGGGTCAGCATGCGTTCCCAGGGGCAGTTCTCCAGCGGGAAGGTGAACCAGCGCTGGGGCCCGGCGGCCTTCACATAGTTGTCGATGCCGCGCTGCTGCAGGCAACGCTCCAGACAGCGCCAGCCCCGGAAGGTCTCGGCCCAGTCATCGGCCATATAGGCCCAGAAGTTCAGGCGGGAGCCCTCGAAGCGGCAAAGCTCGCGCATGGATGCCTCCAGACGGCGGCTGGTCCAGGCCAGACGCAGATAGCGCTTCCAGGCGGCCCGCAGGTCGGCGGTCGTGAGGAACTCCTCCAGATAGTGGAAGCTCACGCCGTCCTGCCGTGCAGCGCGCAGGCGGTCCCGCATCCTGATGCAGTCGCCCAGATCCATCTGCGGCGAAGGGAAGCGGATGAACAGCCAGCGCACGGGCGTCCTGGCCGCCGCCGCGCACAGGGCGTCGTGCAGGCCCTCCCAGTAACGGGAGCGGAAGCGGCCCGCCGCCGCGGCTTCCATGTCCACATTGGGGAAATAGGTGGCGATGGTGCCCGTGGTCACATGCGCGGGCGGCAGAGCGGGCAGGGCCCCGCCCCTGGGCCGGAGGGGCAGGCGCACCCGGAACCACCAGTGGATGAAGCGCCCGGCCGCGCGCAGCAGGGAGGGGCAGGCCTCGTAGATGCGGCGCAGCCGGCTGCGCCGGCGCCCGTCACGGCATTTGGGATCGTGGTAGTCCGCGAACTGCCGCCCCGTGGCCTGGCAGAGCGCCAGCAGGGTCTCGCACAGCCGGTCGTCGCCGCCCACCAGGCGCAGGGCCGTGAAGCCGCCCTCATCCAGCAGATGCTCCAGGGTGCGCAGCTTGTAGATCTCGTAGAGCAGGGGCGTCATCTTGGGATGGCGCTCATAGAGCAGCGAACACCACCACATGGACAGCTTTTCCCCGGCCTGGAAATGCTCGTGCAGCAGCGCCCCCTCCACGGGCCTGAGGCCCGTCCGGCAGGCCCATGCGGCGTGCTCGCGCCGGATCTCCGTCAGCCGGGCATCGCACAGGGCAGGCAGCGAGATATGGTCGCCGGGCACGTCCCGCAGGTTCCAGTGGGCCACGGCGGCGGACGTCTCCAGATGGAAGGCCAGCGGCGCTCTGCTGTCGGCCAGCAAGGTCAGTTCTTTCATGGGCGCTCCTTTCCGGACAGGGGAAGAAAAAACGGACGGCTGGTGCCGTCCGTGCCGGCTCAGTCTTTTAGGGCCGCGGCGATGGCCGGGCCGTAGGGCGCGCGCAGGACGCCCTTTTCCGTGATGATGCCCGTGATGCAGTCAGCGGGCGTCACGTCGAAGGCAAAATTGAAGACCGGCACCCCTTCGGGGACGATGCGGGTCTCGCCCACATGGGTCACTTCCCGGTCGGGACGTTCCTCGATGGGGATGTGCGCGCCGTCAGGAGTGCGCGGGTCGATGGTGGACAGGGGCGCCGCCACATAGAAGGGGATGCCGAAATGTTTGGCCAGCAGGGCAACGCCGAAGGTGCCGATCTTGTTGGCGGCGTCACCGTTGGCCGCGATGCGGTCGGCACCCACCACCACGCACTGCACCAGGCCCTTCTGCATCAGCAGGGCGCAGGCATTGTCGCAGGCCACGCGCACGTCGATGCCGTCCTGCTGCAGTTCCCAGGCGGTCAGGCGCGCGCCCTGCAGGAAGGGCCGCGTCTCGTCGGCGATGACCCGCACCTTCTTGCCCGCTTCCAGAGCGCCGCGGATGACGCCCAGGGCCGTGCCGTAACCGGCCGTGGCCAGGGCCCCGGCATTGCAGTGCGTGAGCAGTGTCAAAGGGCGGCCGAGCTTTTCCAGCTCATCGGCGCCGAACCGGGCCACCATTATTTTTTAGGTTTAAATTTTAATCAATTTTCTGTAGAATAG
>OKSE01001676.1_pt1 | contig 10282 bp, 8 predicted proteins | sample 1633631 | NCBI WGS metagenome assembly OKSE01 (sample SAMEA3541555, study PRJEB24748) | human gut metagenome | biome: human gut; feature: human-associated habitat; material: faeces | place: China | collected 2012 | reverse complement strand
ATGGTTATATACATAAGGTGGACGGAGTCATTGAGGGTTACGACAACATGGCAGAAATATTGAGGCAGCATCCGAACATGTCATTGTGGTCGCATCTCATTGACCGTTTCAGTGCACCGTATTATGACAAGTATAAGACAGAAGAGTACAATCGTCTATATGGGCGCGATGTCGACTCCGTGTTCACCCTGCGTTATTTTGCCGATTCCAGAAAAGATGGGCTTGCCGTGACTACATATCCGTTGACATCTGGAAATCCTGTAGAGGAAAAAGTGCCGGCTACTCTTACATTTGATCCGGGGTGGAATCAATATATGTATGAGAACACCAGTGGTTATGACCTTCACTATGACGCAGGGGCAATGCTGGTGCCGAGCAACGAGGCTTTGCTGAAGTGGTGGAATGCCGATGGTAAAGTGTTGAAAGACAAGTATGGATCTTGGGATAATATACCTGAATTGGTGTTGTCAAAGTTGCTCAGGGTAAATATGCTCGGAACCTTTACCGATGCCATACCTTCAAAATTCTCATCCATTGTCAACGACGCCAAGGTGTCAATGGGGGTCAAGGTCTCTGATGTAGACAGTTGTTTCATTGGTTGCAATGGCGTTGTTTACCAGACTAATCGTGTGTTCAGTCCGATGGAATACTCAAGTGTTTCGTTTCCGGCCCTTATCCATCAGGATCTCATGAGTGTAATATATTGGGCTATTGACGAACTGGAGTTCACCCCATATCTAAATTCAATGGACTCATATTACAGTCTGATGTTGCCAACAAACACGTCGATGCTTACCTATGTAGACCCATGTACATACGGTGATACCCGACAGACGCTTCTCGAGTTCTATTATGACTTAAGAGAGAAAAAAGTAAAGGCACATCGCTATTTATGTACCATTGGCGATGATGGAGAAATTGTTATTGGCCAGAAAATAGTTGAGAACGTTCCGGAAGCCCAGGTGAAGAATCGTCTTAAGGATATAGTTAACCAGATGATTGTAGTAGGCAACATAGAAAACGGATATAGCTATTATAAGTCAAAGAATGGCACCATGGTAAAGGTTGCCGATGCTGGGAAGCCCGGGCAGATGACCGTATCGGGTGGCTGGCAGTTGGAGCATGGCTTAAGTGTCAGGGTAGATTCCATTTATGATATGTCAACTACCGGCAATGGCAAGTCGTATAGCATTTCCAGCCAAGTGCCCATGCCTGCATCCAAATCTGTTTATCAGACACTTCTTGAACATGAAGAGTATTCGGAGTTCTTGAAGTTGCTGGTAGGATCACAGTATCTGGACAAGGACGATATAATACTTTCAAGCAGCGTCAAGCTGGGTGACAACAAATACAGTTGTCTGAATCCCAATAGCAACAGTAACATAAGTTTGTTCGGAACATACAACTATACTGTTTATGTTCCAACGAATGAGTCAATACTCAAGCTGGTTAATGACGGGGTTCTGCCCACGTGGGATGATTACGACGAACAGTTCTTGCTGTCGGAGAATGCGCCTTCGCAAGAAGAACGCGATGCAGCCAAGGCGGCATGCACAATGATTAAGAACAGGATACTTGACTTCGTTAAATACCATATCCAGGATAATGGTGTCGCAGTGAACGGAGCGCCTGAAACAGGCGAGAATGGTGTTGCCATATTCAAAAACAACTACGAGACGATGGTGCTTAACGCGGAGACGAACCGTTACTACCCGGTTGCGGTTGACGTTTCAAACAAAGGGCTGAATATAACCGACTTGACAGGAAATGTCCGCAAAGTTGTTAAAAACACAGGCCTTTATAATAATATCTGCCGCGAGTATTGGGTGTCAGGTTCTGGCTACAACAAACTTCTGTATACTTCGGCCGATGCCGTGGTTCATCAGATAGACGGACCATTGTTCTATAGCAATAGCCAGAAGACATTGTGGAAGAATGAAATATCGAATGCAAAATTAAGGAGGAGATAATTTTATGGAATACTATAATTGTAAAATGCAGGCACGAGAGATGCGTCGCACAACCAATAGCTTGCTTCGGGTCATACTCTCGATGCTTCTTATTGTGTTAAACTCTCCGGCTTTCTCGCAAACAACAACTGTTCATGGAACATTGTCCGACGAAATGGGGCCGTTGATGGGTGCAACCGTTTGCGAAATAGATGTGAACGGGCGTATCATTAATTCAGCAATCACCGACTTGAATGGTAATTTCACAATGTCAGTGAAGAGCGACAAGAACATGCTTTGCAAAAAAAATCACTCGGTAATCGCTATCTTGATAACTCCGTCTAATCTGTTTTCGAAAATGCGGTAAGCTTCCTCGATATCCGCCAGCTTGAAGCGATGCGTAATCAGCGGCGTAGTATCAATTTTGCCTTCTTCAATCAGGTGCAGAATCTCCGCACAGTCGCAGCCATCCACGCCACCGGTTTTGAAAATAAGATTTTTGCCGTACATATCGGGCAAAGGCAGGCTCTGCGCTTCATCGTAGAGCGCCACAACCGTTACGATAGCGTTCGGACGCGCGCATTTCCACGCGAGCTGGAAGGTGTCGCGACCGCCGGCAACCTCCAGAACAACGTCCGCACCGCCATGGTCGGAATGCTCCTTAACAAAGGCTTCGCATTCCTCAGGCTCGCAAAGCAGTACATCGGGATAATGCTTTCTGACAAACTCCGCTCTGGCTGCATCTTTTTCGCAGATGATGATGCGCTTCGGCTGCTTCAGCATAACACACAGCAGGGTGCAGATACCCGTCGGTCCCGCACCGATAATCAGCACCGTATCCTCCTCGGTGATTTCCGAAATGCGTGTTGCCCAAAAGCCGGTAGCAAGAATATCACCTACAAAAAGTGCCTGCTCATCGGTAACGCTGTCGGTAATTTTGTTCAACCCCTGGTCAGCATAGGGCACGCGCACAAATTCCGCCTGTCCGCCGTCAATGCGGCAGCCAAGCGCCCAGCCGCCATGAGGATCGGTGCAGTTGTTGACAAAGCCCTTCTTGCAGAAGAAGCATTCGCCGCAGAACGTTTCTACGTTTACCGTCACGCGGTCACCGGGCTTCACGGTTTTTACGTCGGCGCCGACCGCTTCCACCACGCCAACCATTTCATGGCCCACGGTAATTCCCGGCACAGCACGCGGTACCGAGCCATGCTTAATATGCAAATCACTGGTGCAGATGCTTCCCAAGGTTACGCGCACGAGAGGATCACGCGCAGAAACAAGCTGCGGCTTGGCCTTTTCCTGCAGAGCAAACTTTCCGTGTTCAATATAAGTCAATGCCTTCATAAATTTGCAGGCCTTCTTTCTCTATTTTTGCTTCAATAAAGCTCATATCGCTTCCCTCATTATATCATAATATTGACGCTGTGAATAATGACATAAGCAACATGTCACGCAGTACTACCTTCGCTGTTAAATTCAATAAGCTTTCTAAATAAAGAAATCACAACTTTTTCGCTGATAAAAATGCCGGAATGTGTTAAAATATTAGTTAGATTTTTTAGGAGGCTTTATCCATAATGCATCAATATCTCTTTTTTATCGGCGATTTTCCCATACGCATGTATGGTCTGATGCTCTGTACAGCAATTTTTCTGGCCACCGGCACTGCCTACTTTTTGGCTAAGCAGGACGGACGCTGGCACGAGCACATTTTAGACATCGGTATCTACGGCGGCTTCGCAGGCCTCATCGGCGGCAGGCTGTGGGATGTTTTCTTCTTCGACTGGGATTACTACAGTCATCATCTTCTGGAAATCCCCTTCGTCTGGCAGGGAGGCATGGCCGTGCAGGGCGGTATGCTGGCAGGCATTGCTGCCGGCATTGTTTACTGCAAGCTGCATAACATCGACTGGGTAGCCTTGGCGGATATCGTTTCGCCTTCTCTGCTTATCGGCCAGTCCATCGGACGCATGGCCAACCTGCTCAACGGTGACGCCTTCGGCACACCTACCGGCGGCAGCTTCGGTATTCTGTACCCGGAAGGTACTCTGGCCTACAAAACCTACGGCCCTGTCCCCCTGTGGCCGGCGGAGGTCTGGGAAGGTCAGCTGGATATCGTAATCTTTGCCCTGCTGCTTTTATTCCGCACCACCAAGCATGCACGCGGTCAAGCTTTATGTATTTACGCCATGCTTTATTCCGTAGTCCGCTTCTTTTTGGAAATGCTGCGCGGTGACTATGCCGAACCCTGGATGTTCGGACTGAAGTCCGCTCAGGCAACCAGCTTAGGCTTCTTCCTCGTTGCCTTAGGCTTCTTCATTTACTGCGGTTGGCTGGAAAAACATCAACCTGTTGCCAAAGAAAAAGCTGTCGGCAAAAAATCTAAAAAATAATTGCAAAAAAGTGTTGACAAGAAGCGTACTTTTCGCTATAATATCATTGTTGCTTGAAACAACAGCAACGCTGATGTGACTCTGTAGCTCAGTTGGATAGAGCGTTTGACTACGAATCAAAAGGTCGCAGGTTCGAATCCTGCCAGGGCCACCAATTGAAACTAAACTCTGTAACTTTGGTTACAGAGTTTTTTTGTTTTTGCGTACAAAATATATTCTTCCGCTAACCGGTACTCACCCGCTTGTTAGCTCTACCATTCAGTCTTATAATAAAGATATATAATCAAAACCGTGAGGTAGACCTATGAACGTAAAATATTCTACAATAGCCTGCATCATCCTGGCGTCCGGCGTAGGCCGCCGCTTCGGTGTCAACAAGCTGCTGACAGCCATCGACGGAGCGCCCATGCTGCAGCACATCCTTGATATCAGCCAAGGACTTTTCGCCAAGCGTATCGTTGTTACACGCCATAAGGAGGTTGCGGATATCTGCGCGCAGCAGCAAATCCCCTGCCTGCTCCACGACAAGCCCTATCTGAGCGATACCGTGCGCCTGGGCACAGCTTATATAGAACAGCACCTGCCTCAGGCCGAAGGCCTGCTTTTCGCCGTTGCCGACCAACCGCTTTTACAACAGGCTTCGCTCATCCGCCTCACCGAAAGCTTTTTAGCGCAACCGCAAAAAATCCATCGCCTGTATTACGAAGAAACTCCCGGTAACCCCATCATCTTCCCTGCAAAATTTGCCGACGAGCTGCAGCAGCTGCCGCAGGACAAAGGTGGTTCCGTACTGACAAAAAAATATCCTGAACTGGTAGTAAAAGTACCGGTTCAGGATATCAACGAGCTGCTGGATATCGATACCCAGCAGGATAAAATTACGCTTGAGCGTCTTCGCCCCTATTCAGAATAACATTCAGCAGAATTGCTACAAAGGCTGCCGGAACGATACCGGATTCACCGAACATCATGCGCATAGCCTCCGGGCAGTGTGCCAGAATGCCGGGTGTAGCGCCCATGCCATAGCCAACGCCTAAAGCAACGGAAATAATCGTCAGGCTGCGCGGGTTAAGCTTCTCTTTAGTAACCAGCTGAATACCGCTGACAACAATCGAGGAGAACATCATTACGGCAGCGCCGCCCAGAACGGATTGCGGCATAATGGAAACCAAAGCGCCCAGCTTAGGAATCAGGCCGCAGAGAATCAAAAATACCGCACCGGTTGCCAAAGCAAAACGGTTAACAATCTTCGTCATCGCAACCAGACCGACATTCTGAGAGAAGGAAGTATTGGGCAGTACGCCGAAGACAGCAGCAATAGCAGAGCCGATGCCGTCACAAATAACGCCGCCGGACAATTCCTTGTCCGTAGCTTCACGGTTCAGACCGCTTTCAACAACGGCGGAAATATCACCGACAGTTTCAACCGCAGTAACAACAAACATAATCAATACAGGCATAATAGCACGCATATCAAATACGATATCAACAGGCATAAGCTGAGGCACAGCGAACCAGGAGGCGTTCGCTACCTTGTCCCAATGCAGTACCCAGGATTTGGTGTATTCCACTCCGTCAGGCGTAACTGCAGTTGTAGGCAGTACAAAGCCCATGAAAATAGCAGCAATGTAACCGGCGATAATACCAAGCAGAATGGAAGAAGAACTCAAAAAGCCCTTGGTGCCATGCTTGAAGAAAAGAATAACGCAAAGCACAAACAAGCCAAGCAGCAGGTTTTCAATAGAACCGAAATCCCTCGTCTTGAAGCCGCCGCCAAAGGAATTGATACCTACGGAAATCAGCGACAGACCGATGGACAGTACAACAGTACCGCAGACAACAGGCGGAAAGAAACGGCGGATACGCTTGAGCACCAGACCAAGCACTGCTTCAAAAACACCGCCGATAATCGAAGCACCCATAATAGCGCCATAGGCGACAACACCGCTTCCCAAGGTTGCAACGATACCGGCAAATACGCCGATAAAGCCGGAGCTTGTACCCATGATAATGGGCACCTTGCCACCGCAGGGACCAACGGAATATAATTGCAACAGAGTTACCAGACCTGCAACAATCATCGCATTCTGAATCAAAACAACCTGCAGCTGTTCAAAACCGGCACCGCCGACAATGCCGCAGGCACCACCAATAATCAGAACCGGTGTAAGATTGCCGACAAACATAGCCAAAACATGCTGCAGACCTAAAGGAATAGCCGAGCTCAAAGACAGCTTGCCTTCAAACTTATAAGCTTCCTCAGACAGTTTAACAAACTTAGACATATAAGCACCCCTTCATTTTTCATGCATATATTTTATCGCATATCAGGCAATATTGTAAAGAAAATTACAGAGAAAATCCGTATAAATTTTATCAGATAGCCTTTTTCGTTCGCAATTCAAAAGAGAAATATAAAGATGAGCACCGACGACGTACTTTTGCTACGTCGAGATGCTCATTTTTATATAGATAAAGTATGTGGTACATTCCCCTTTACTCATCAGCAGAACGCAGAAAAGGTACCAGAACGCTTTACTATTTAAACAGAACACGAAGAAAATATTTGATACCTTTACCATTAAACAGAACGCGAAGAAGGTATCAGAGACGAAGAAGGAGGCCCGACGGCGTACTCCCGTTACGTCAAAGGCCTCCTGATGAAAGTATATGATGCATTATACTTTATAATCAACAGAACGCGGAGAAAGTACCGGAGACGAAGAGAGAGGGCCGACGACGTACTACTGCTACGTCGAGGCCCTCTCGATAAAGTATACGGTGCTTTATACGCGTTCTGCCCTAGTTTGGATCAATTGTGCTGCCACACTCACCGCAATCTCCGCCGGCGTCTCACTGCCTATGTCGATTCCGATGGGCGTGATAACACGCGCGAGCTGCTGCTCGCTGTAACCGTCCGCCAGCAAAGCGGCTCTGCCCATGGCTGCTTTATTTTTACTGCCCATAATGCCGATATAGCCGACAGGCGTAGTCAACAGATAGCGCTCTACATTGGCGTCATGCACGTGACCGCGCGTCATAACTACCGCATAATCCTTTGTCGTCAGGCTGCAAACCTCCTGCAGCTTAGTAAAATCAACCTGCTGTACATGCTCCGCCTGCGGAAAGGCTGCCGCATCCGCAAACTCCGCCCTGTCATCCAGCACGATGCATTTAAACCCGAGATGACTCAAAAGCGGCACCAGCTCACGCGCAACATGACCTGCGCCAAAAACATAAACCGAACCGTCATAATCATACTGCTCCGCATAATAAGCGCAGCCATCTATACTGATTACACCTCTGCGACCTGCAAGCTGCAGGTCTTTTTTTATTTGCGGCAGTGCGTTGCCTTCACCCAAAGGCAGTAAAAACCACCAAGGAGCACGCTGCTTCATTGCACTAAGAGCTTCCTCTGCCAAGTCCCCCGTTTCTTCCCCCACAGGCAGGTAGCAGAACTGCACCTGACAGCTGCCGCCGCAGGCCATACCTGCTGCCGGAGAAAGGTCAAACGTTTTGACAAAGCTGCCGCCACCGCAACGCAGACGCTGCTGCGCCAGCTGCTGCGCCGCGTATTCCATACCGCCGCCGCCGATGGTTCCGTAAAGCAAACCCTTTTCTCCGACCAGCATATAGGCGCCGCTGGTGCGCGGAGTAGAGCCTTCACTCTCAATCAATGCAACAAGATAGCAAGGCTGCGAATCCAAAGCCTGCACCTGTATTTTTTTCATTAAATCCTTCATTTTTATTTCTCCTGTGCATAACGGCAGACTAATTCCAGAACGCTGCCAGCAATGCAGCGCGCCTTATCCGAAATCGTAAAGCAGTTGGCCAGCTCCTCCTTACGTGGGTCGATATCGGCAATTTTAAAGCCCTTGGTAACAGCAAAGCCATCGCGAATCATGCCGCGAATCAGACCGGACAGTGTTGCCTTTACCGCCACCTGATTACTGCCATCGGTAATAGTTGCAATAGTTTCGCCCTTTTCCACAATGCTGCCAATGTCATGAACAACGTGCAGAACACCTGCGCAGGGTGCGTGCAGCACACGCTCCTTGCTATAGCCTGCGATATTACCGGGCACACCGCTGTTAGGCGCTGCACTGCCGCTGCGGATAATGCGTCCCAGGTTATGACCGCGCTTCGTTTCTACAATTACGTCGGCATCTGCGCCCACGCTGAAGCCGGGGCCTAAAGCAATAACGAGCGGTGCCATTGCGCTGTTCGTACCCAAATTACGCTTGGCGATAATCGCATCAATCACAATATCAGGCGCAAAAGCATGCACACTATCCGCTGCTTCATCAACCAACACCGGTACTTCATCATGCTCCCAGACAGCATCTGCCTCCGCAAGAGAGTTTATCAGCCTTGCAGTCAGGCCTTCTACCTGAGCGCTGCCCTGATACACCGCTTCGCACAGCGCTACCTGTCGACGAATCGCCGCAGGCTTAGCACATTCCAGCACTAAAACTTTGAAGCCTGCTCCCCACAAGCGATGGATAACGCCTGTTGCCAAGTCACCGCCACCGCGTACAATAATCTTCAGCATTTGTTATTCTCCCCTTTCACGAAGCCATATTCTATGCTCGTCCATTCCTGCACCCACTAACAGCCGAAGCATTTCCTCCTGTTGCGCTGCTTTTAGCAGGTCGCATTTATTCAAGACAATATAATAAGCGCGTACGACGACACTTTTGCGTGTCCCCTGCTCCGAAAGCAGCAGCGAAGCAAGCATTTGCGCATCAATGATTTTTTCTGCGCTGCAGCATAAAAGCTCTGCCGCCAGCTGTGGACGCTGGCAAGCCTGCTGCAGCGAATTGCCTAAAGCATCCATACCGGCAACAGCAAGCACTATGTCACTGTCAGGCAAAATTACAGGCTCATACTCCGCAGGCACCTTGCAGGGATGATGTCTGGAACCATCGGCCTCACACAAAATTACGTCAGCCTGCAGGTGCAGCGCTTCATACACGCTTTGCGGCGGTAACGTCAGCTTACCGGTAGCAAACTCCGGTGTACCGATAACGGCATAACGCCCCTGCTGCCACAAATTTTGCACCGCAGGCACATCGCCAGCAAAGCTGCCATCTGCAGGGCACAGGATATGCGTACTCGTCAGCACCAGTACCCTGCGTCCGCAGGCTGCCCAAGCCGCTGCCAGCTCGTACATAACCGTCGTTTTACCACCACCGCCGACAAGGCAGATATTATGTTTCTTTCCGTCAGTAAAAAAATCAAAAGGACAGTGCGCCATCAGCTTCACCTCGCAAAAATGTACTTATATTATATCACACTCACTAAAAAAGGCTGTCGCTTGCCTGCGACAGCCTTCAATAACATTAGCCTTTATTTGCCTTGAGCAACAGCAGCGATAACTTCTTCAGTCAGATCCTTGCCGCCGAATACAACAGCACCTGCATCAACTACATTAGCAATGCCATGAGCTTTTGCAACCTGGCCGATAGTTTTGCGGATTTTTTCGCGGATAGGATTCAGCAGGGAAGCTTCCTTCTTATCTACCTGAGCGGATAATTTTTCGCCCAGTTCACGTCTGCCCTTGTCATCAAGGTTCGGAGCCTTTTGGTTGAATTCATTTTCAGCCTTTTGGCGCTCCAGATTGATAGCGCTCATAGTAGTCTGAATATCAGGATAGCTGCGGAAAACACGTTCAACATTTACATAACCCAAATCTTCCGCAAAAGCACTGGTTGCGCAAGCTAAAGCCATAACCAAAGCCATAATCAAAGTCAATAAGCTCTTTTTCATTAAAACAGTAACCTCTCTTCTTAAGATTTTGATACTAATATTATCTTACACTATTTCCTATAGAAAAGCAAGCTGTTTATAATTGGCCGCTCTGCCACGTACGTTTGCGCAACGGCGGCTACCGCCAGAGCCGTAGCAAACTTACCAAACTCAGCCGGTTGCAGTCGGAGC
>OKSE01001674.1_pt1 | contig 10295 bp, 12 predicted proteins | sample 1633631 | NCBI WGS metagenome assembly OKSE01 (sample SAMEA3541555, study PRJEB24748) | human gut metagenome | biome: human gut; feature: human-associated habitat; material: faeces | place: China | collected 2012 | reverse complement strand
ATGGCGGTATCAAAGCGACTGAAAAAGCTGCACGAAAAGCTGGGAAGCTCTGTCTCATGACAGGGCTCCCCAGCTTTTTTGAAAAAATTTCTGTTCTCTGGTTTACAAACGCGCTCTGAGTGTCCTTATAGGTGAGAGACAAATTTTCCGACTGGGTTGGCCGCAGTCATGATCGTCTCACCTGAACACAAGGAGCGTGTATGACCATGAATCCATTTGAACAAAGCACACAGCAGCTTCTGCGCTTCCTGACCTCCCACGCTGAGTGGGAGGTCATTGACTACATCCGGCAGGAAATACAGCATGACGCACCGGAGAGTGTCCCGACCGCAGATGAACTGCTCACTTTCTTCCAATCCCCGGATGCGCCGACCGAACTGGACACCTACCAGCAAATGCTGGTGACCGATAAGCTGCTGGAGTATGCGGAGATCAGTCTGCGCACCCTCTGCGACCTGATCCGCTATCAGCAGCTCAAGGAATTGGGCGTTGTCCATTCCGCAAAGGAGTTCATTCAACTCTTCCATCCCGACGAACAGGAGGACACACCATGAATCAATTTCCCAGTAAAAACTATTTTACACTGCCGAACGAAATTTTTTCGCTGGGGCTGGGCGCAGGTGAGATCGTGGTCTACGCCTACCTCCGCTGTCTTGAGAACCCCAGTACCTACCAGTGCTGGCCCAGCTACGCCACGATTGGAAAAGCTATTGGCCGTACAAAAAATACGGTCATGCGGTACGTCGATGCACTCGCGGAGAAAGGTCTCATCTCCACAGAGCCAACCTCTGTCCTGACGCGTTCCGGCATCAAGAAGAACGGCAACCTGCGCTACACCATCCGACCGATCCGTGAAGCCATAGAAATTTTTCACGCGCGCCAACTATCTGCGGTCGAGCGTGCAGCAGAACGGCAGCAGATCCAGCGCAAGTTGTCCGCGATGAATCTGCTGCCCGGTGCATGAGGAGAAAGGGAAAGGGCAATGAAGCATTCCACCTACACAAGCTATGATGATCTGCCGCTGATGCTTTCCGTTGCAGAAGTCGCTGCTGTGCTCGGGATCTCCCGCGCCGGTGCTTACGAGCTGGCACGAAGCAGCGGCTTCCCCGCGCTCAAAATCGGCAGTCGGATCGTCGTTCCGAAAGACAAGTTCCTCGCATGGATCGACGCAAACAGCGGTCCCAAAAACGCACCGCTGTAACTAAAGAAGAAATCCTTGCACCAAGGACACAACTCACACCACAAACAAAATCACAACAGTCACGTTAACAAATTTTTCTCTCTGCCCTTCGTCGTAGTGATAACGAACCGCGAAGCTTACCGGTGCAGCGCAAGAAGCAGCAGTGGAGCAGCGCGGTCCTGCGGGACCGCGACGCCTCGGAACGGAGACGCGCACAGTGCGCGTCTCCGTTCCGAAGGCTCTCTGCTTCTCTCCGACGTTCCCTCGGTCCATGCAAAGATGGCAAAGAATGCTCTTCTGACCGCTGCGCGCGCAGAGGTTCCGGACCGCGCAGCGCACGATGAGGGTAGTGATAGCACCCACCATCTGAATACCCCCTGTTTACCCGTGTGAGCCGCTGTGTGCGCTCTTGTGAGTGAAGACGAGTGTGTACCCGATTTCGAATATGAAAGCGAATGTGAGCCGTTTGTGAGAGTGTGATTTGAACCCCCTCTGGAGAGGCTATTCCCTCGCCGTATGGGACACACCTTCAGCGTATTTCGGGCAGATTGAGCAATTACCGGGGGATTTTATCTATAGCAGGATAAAGGGCTGGCGTCGAAACCGACGCTCCGCCCGGTCACTTCTGCCCGCAGTGCGGGCAGTTGACGAGGTTTTCAGCGCAGGCGGTTGTGGCGCCTTTTGACGGAAATTTCAGAACGGCTGGCGTCTTTGTTCCCGCAAGCGCTGGTGTTTCAACGAAAACAAGCGTGCCTTACGGCAGATTGGAGGGAATGATGAGCAAAAATGAAAACAGGCTGAACTTCCGTATGACGGATGAAACGGCCTCAAAAATAGAGCGGTGGTATCAAGAAGATAACTGCCGCAGCAAAAATGAGTTCATCGAAAAGGCGGTGAACTGCTACGCGGATATGCTGGCCGCAGGCGAAAGCACCACGCTGCCCCGTGCGGTGCAGTCTGCCATCGACGCGCGGTTGAAGATCTTCGAGGATCGTATCGCGGCACTGCTCTACAAGCAGGCGGTGGAGATGGACATGGCAATGTCCATCCTCCTGCAAAGCCTCAACGTGAGCGAGGAAGTGCTGCGGCAGGAGCGGGCCAAGAGCATCGCCGCCGTCAAGCGCACCAACGGTCAGCTTCGGATGGAGCAGAAGCTCCGAGACATGGAGAACGAAGCATGGCAAGGCTGATCGTCAAGAGTCCGTACATCAAGTGCGGTGGTGAGCAAAGCGCCGGTGGGTATCTCGAGTACATCGCAACGCGGGAGCGTGTGGAGATCATCCCGGATGACCGTCTGCCCACCAACAAGCAGACGCAGCTTATTGCAAAGCTGGTGAAGGATTTCCCTGACGCAAAAGAACTGATGGAGTACGAGGACTACCTCTCACACCCGACAAAAGCGACGGCGTCCGCGCTCATCACGCTGACGCTGGAATCGAATTGGGACAGGCTCTCCTCGATGGAGGGCTACGCCAAGTACATCGCCCTGCGGCCCAGGGCGGAACGGTTGGGGGAACACGGTCTCTTCGGTGACGATGATGCCGTTGACCTCGCCGCTGTCGCGGATGAACTGGATCACTACACCGGCAACGTGTGGACGCACATCATCTCCCTCCACCGGGAGGACGCGGAGCGGTTGGGGTATAACCATGCGGACGCATGGCGCACATTACTGCGTACCCACCGCAATGACATCGCCGCGGCGATGAAGATCCCGCCGGAGGACTTTCACTGGTACGCCGCCTTCCATGACGAAGGGAATCATCCCCATGTCCACATGATGGCGTGGTCGGCAAAGCCGAATCAGGCATACCTGTCCAAAGACGGTATCCGCCAAATCAAGTCCACGCTCACCAATCAGATCTTCCGCCAGGAACTGCTCCATGTCTACGAACAGAAAAGCAAATCGCGAGACGAGTTGGTGTCAGAAGCACGAAAAGCCATGCTGGAATTGGCGAAGGCCATGCGGGAGATGACCTGCATCCACCCGGAGGCGGAGCAGATGATCTGGGACCTGTCGCGGCAGCTCGGTCAAGTCGGCGGTAAGAAAACCTATGGCTATCTTCCAAAGCCAATGAAAAAGTTGGTGGACGAGATCGTCGACCAAATGGCGAGACTGCCCACCGTGGATGCGTGCTACCAGACATGGTGGGAACTGCAATGTCAGGTGGAGGATTACTATTCCGAGGGGAAGAAACGGCTGCGCCCACCGCTGTCTCAGCAGAAAGAATTCCGCCAGATCAAGAACGCCGTCATCAAAGAGGCGGAGCATATTCGCATGAACAAATTTTCCTTTGAGGATGAGGAAATGCAGGATGACGGCGAGCGGATCAGCACCTATGACATGAGCTACGAGTGTCAGGATCTGCAAAGCGTGGCGAACGATGAGAGTTTTCCTCTGGGGGAACGGGATGAGGCGGCGGAGCAGTTGGAGCAGTTTGCGGAGGACGGTGACGTTTATGCGCAGTACATCATCGGCACGGCGTACCGTGACGGCGGACTGCTGATACTGGACACAGCCAAAGCGCAAAAGCTGTTGGAACGCGCAGCCGAGCAGGACTTGGACGCGGCGCAGTATGCCCTCGGCAAGCTGTATCTCTCCGACGATGCCGACATTCACGATCCCGCCAAGGGAATCTATTGGCTGAAACGCTCGGCGGACAACGGCAACGATTTCGCCGCCTACCGGCTGGGCAAGGAATATCTCAGCGGCAAAAATGTATCAAAAGACACTTCGACTGCGGTGAAATACCTGCGGCAGGCCGCGGATAACGGCAGTGCCTACGCCCAGTATCTGTTGGGAAAGCTGACCCTCATGGGTGAGGGCGTTCCGAAGGACATGGACGCCGCCTACGAATGGTTCGCGGCGGCGCGGGATAACGGCCATGCCTACGCGGAATTTTTCATAAAACGCATGGAACGCGGCGAACAGGAGCCGCCCTCCGTCCTGCTGTCAGCCACCCGGCTGCTCTACCACATGGGCAATATCTTCCGGGACAATGCACCAATCCCCGCTGCCAACGGCGTTCAAATCGACCGCAAGCGGCTGCAACGCCTGCGGGAAAAGCGTGTCGCCCTCGGCCACAAGCCGGACGACCATGAGTTGGAGCAGCAACAGGGCTTTTCGATGAAATTCCATATGTAAAGCAGGCCGAGATGTTCAGTTTTTGCGCCGCAATAGTCAAAGAAACATTTCAGAAAACAGTAGCTTTGTGAGCGGAGTTGTGGTATGTGTTGTGGCTACCAAAAGGAGGTGCCACAATGTATGACTACATGAAAGCCCTGCAAAAGCGTTTCGACCGTCAGGAACACGGCGAATTAGACGCTCAGATTGATTACGCCCAAGTGGAACTGCGGCGGGACATGGACGCCACGGAGCGTAAGAAACTACTGCGGCTGTTGGACGCACAAAACACATTGCTGGTTGAATCCAAGCTGATGAGCTTCACGGCGGGCTTCAAGCTAGCAGCCGGTATCGCCGGAGAACTGGGAGCACCCTACTCCTTCGAAGCCGATGAAGAGCAAAAAGCAAAGGAGATGATCATGAATGGCTAAAAAACGCGCCAACGGCGAGGGCAACATCCGCAAGCGTGCAGACGGGCGTTGGGAAGGCCGCTACACCGCAGGCTACCACCCCGAAACAGGAAAGCGCATCATCAAAAATGTGCTGGGTAAGACGCAGGCAGAATGCAAGGCGAAGCTAAAGAAAGCCATTGAGGAGAGCCAGTCATTGGACGTCGGCCGCGCCGATGAATATACGGTTGCCGCTTGGCTGAGAACATGGTTCGAGCTCTATTCCAAGCCGCATATCCGCCCGTCTACCATGAACTACTACCACCGAAATATCGAGCAGCATGTCATTCCCGCTATCGGAGATATTCTTCTGAATAAGCTCACCACCCGTGACCTGCAAAAACTCTACAATGACCTACAAAGCAATGGCAGGCTGAGAAAGGTGCAGAAAAAGAAGAAGCCAGGATTAAGCAACTCCACTGTGCGTGGCATTCACATGATGCTGCACAATGCTCTGGACCGGGCGGTGAAGGAAAAACTCATTCTCAGCAATCCCACAGAAAACTGCATCATCCCCAAAATTGAAAAACAAGAGATGAAAATCCTTCACCCAGACCACATCAGCGCGTATCTGAACGCCGCCGAGCGGCGTAATGCCCTGCCGATGTTCTATCTGGAACTGGTCAGCGGACTGAGAAAGGGCGAGCTGGTCGCGCTCCAATGGAGCGACCTCGACGAAGCCAACTGCACCATCTCCGTCAGCAAGCAGGCCAGCTGGGACACAGAGCACCAGCTCATTCTAAGCCGCCCCAAAACCGGCAACTCCATCCGCGAGGTGTCTATCCCGCAGGATGCCGTGGAGCTGCTGAAGCAGGAGCACGCCAAACATCCCAGCAATCCGTGGATGTTCCCGTCCGGCAGGACCGGTGAAATGTATCACCCCGACTCGGTCGTAACACTCCACAAGCGAATCCTCAAGGACGCGGGACTGGAGCATATCAGGTTCCACGACCTGAGACATACGTTCGCGACCTTGGCACTCCAAAACGGTGTGGATGTGAAAACAGTATCCTCAATGCTGGGTCACTACGACGCGGGCTTCACCCTCCGCACCTACACCCACGCCACAAGGCAGATGCAGCAAAAGGCCGCGGAGAAAATGGGCCGTTTCATGGCACAGATCATGTAAGCAGAAAAAGCAAAAATACCGGAGAGAAGGCAAAAGCTTCCTCTCCGGTACTCTTTGGATCTATCGGGATATTTCCGCGTGTGGGTCACGGTGTGGGTCAGGCAGTTGACCCACATTTTGACCCACACCATTTTCAGCGTTTTTGCAACAAAAAAGCATCGAAAACCGAAGTTTTCGATGCTTTTTGGAGCTGGTGGTGTGACTCGAACACATGACCTGCTGATTACGAATCAGCTGCTCTACCGACTGAGCTACACCAGCGCATTTGTTCAAATGCAAATGGAAGTATAGCACAAAGATTTTTTCGCGTCAAGCGATTTTTCAAACTTTTTGAAAGCGGCGGCTTTGCCGCCGCTTTTTCATTCTTTCCGCCGTCTGCGGCGGATGCGGTTGATGTGGCGCTCGAAGTCGCCGCTGCCGATGAGCTCGGCAAGCACATACTGCTCAAAGACCGGCACGGTGCAGGAATAGAATCCCACCTCGCGCCGAAACTGCTCGGAGAGCGCGGGCGGCAGCACCATGTAGCCCACGCGCATCGACGGCGCGATGGTCTTGGAGAACGTATTCATGTAGATGACCGAGCGCTCGGGTTCGAGGGCGAAGAGCGTATCCTCGCTCTTGCTCGACACGCTGAATTCCGAATCGAAGTCGTCCTCGACGATGTAGCCGCCGCGCTCCTCCGCCCAGCGGAGATATTCGCGGCGTTTGCCCGCGCTGGCGGTCACCTGGCTCGGGAAGCTGTGGAACGGCGTGACATGCAGCACCGTCGCGCTCGCGCGGTTGAGCTCATCGGAGCGGATGCCGTCGCTGCCGAGGCGCAGCATCTCGCACGTGACGCCGTGCGCCTGATACACCCTGCGGATCTTGTCGTAAGACGGGTCTTCGAGCGCAAACACGCGCTCGCGCCCCAAAAGCTGCACGATGAGTCCGTAGAGGTATTCCGCGCCCGAGCCGATCACGATCTGTCCCGGCTGGACGCTGATGCCGCGCGAGCGGGAGAGATACGCCGCAATGGTGCCGCGCAGCTCGGCGCAGCCGTTGTTCGGCGACTTGACGAGAATACTCTCGCCGTACTCGCTGAGTACACGCCGCATCGTCTTGGCGAGCGACGGGAACGGAAATTCATCCTCCGTCCCGTGAGAAACGGTCGTGCGGCGCTCGGTCTCCGTCTCGGAGACCGGGAAGCAGTCCGCCGCGGCGAAGCTCACGAAAAAGCCGCTGCGCTCGCGGGATTCCAAATACCCCTCGTCGCATAGGATCGCCAGCGCGTGCTCGACCGTGATGACACTCACGCCTGTCTCTGTTGCGATCAGGCGCTTGCTGGGCATCTTCGTCCCCAGCGGGTAAACACCGCTGACGATGTCGCGCCGCAGCTGGTGATAGAGCTGTAAATACGCGCTCTGCGCGGCGGTTTTGTCGATGTGATAGTGCATAGAGCTTACTGCTTCTCGTCCGGCGCGGTAGGCTCAGCGGCGGCTTCTTCCGCCTCCGTTGTCTGCTGCACACGCTTGACAAACAGATTCGACCCGTCGGCCTTTTTGACCTTGAACTGATAGACGAGGATCCCTGCGCACACGAGCACCATCACGAGCGACAACGCCTGCGACACGCGGATGCGCTGACCAAACAGCGTCCAGTGGAAAAGATACAGGCTGTCGGTGCGCAGCCCCTCGATCCAGAAACGGCCGAGACCATACCAGATGAAGTAAAAGCAGGTGTTCTCCCCGTCGAAGCGGCGGGCGCGGGACACGACAAAATAAAGCAGCAGCAGACCGATCACATTCCACAGGCTCTCATAAAGAAACGTAGGGTGTACATCCATATACGTCGTGGCCGACGTCCAGAGCCGCATGCGCCAGGGGAGCTCCGTCGCCGCGCCGAAGGCTTCCCGGTTCATAAAGTTGCCCCAGCGGCCAATAGCCTGCCCAATGAAAAGTCCCTGCACGCAGCAGTCCGCCAGCGCCCAGAAGGAGATCTTGCGGCGGCGGCTGAAAAGATACGCCGTCAAAAAGCCCGCAATGACGCCGCCGTAGATGGCAAGGCCGCCGTCCCAGATGCGGTAGGTCGACGACCAGTTGATCGAGCCGTCGCTCCCGCGAAACAGGTCGAGGTAGAAAAGCACATAGTAAATCCTCGCACCGATGATGGAAAGCGGGATGACCCAGAGCACCGTGTCGATGATATTATCCTCGCTCAGGCCGTATTTCGGTGCCTGCTTCATGCAGAAATAGAGTCCCAGCAGCATGCCCGCGGCAATGATGATGCCGTACCAGTAGATGCCGTTGCCGATGTTCAATGCCTTGGACGGCACGGTGAACTGCCAGTCGCCGAAAAGGCCGGGAAAGCTGATGGGCGCGTCGGAAAAGCTCATGGGATCGTTATCCTTCTTTCTTGGGTTCGATGATGGAGATGGCGCGGCGGCTGTCCGTCAGGTTTTCGCGCAGGAAGCGCTCGACATCCGCTTTTTCGATGCTCGCGTACGCCTCGGGGAACCGGAGCGCATCGAAGCCGCGGAAGTAGCCGTCCGCCATGGAGATGGCGATATTTTCAAACGAGTTGAGCGCGCGCAGCGTCGCGCCGAAGCTCGCGCGGCGGATCTGCTCGAAAAAGTCAGGGTCGATGCCCTCGCGCGCGAGGCGCTGCGCCTCTTCCAAGATCGCGTCGCTCACTTCCTGCGGCTGCCCGCTCTCGCCGCCGGCGCACAGAACCGCGACGCCCGGCAGCTGGTCAAAGCCGCCGCCAAAGCTCGAATTGATGAGTCCCTCGTCGTAAAGGCGCTGGTAGAGCGGCGACGAATCGCCGAGCAGCACGTCGCTCGCCATCTCGCCGATGAGCGACTGGCGCAGGAGGTCGCCCTCGTTCGTCTCGCACTTAAAGCCGACTAAAAACTGCGGCAGCGCGACCTCCATCTGCGTGACGGTCTCCTTCTGCGCGGCAGCGTCGTCCTCTTCTTCGCCATAGCAGCGTGCGATCTCCTCGCCGCGCTCGCGGGGCAAGACCTCCTCGGCCAGCGCGATCACCGTGTGGGGATCGACGTTGCCAACAACGCACAGCGCCATATTGGACGGACAGTAGAACGCGTGGTGGCAGTGGTACAGCGTTTCCGCCGTGATGCCCGCGATGCTCTCGACCGTGCCGGCGATGGGCACGCGCGCAGGCGACGAGCGGTACAGGCAGGCAAGGAGCCTTTCGTAGACCTGCCAGTCGGGCGAATCCTCGACCATGCGGATCTCCTGACCGATGATGCCGCGTTCCTTTTCCACGCTTTCGTCCGTAAAGTACGGAACGGAGACAAACGAGAGCAGGATGCGCAGGTTTTCTTCAAAATGCTCGGTGCAGTCAAAGTAATAGCCCGTCATCGCGTTGGAGGTAAAGGCGTTCGGCTCTGCGCCGTTTTGCGAGAGTACCTGTAGGGCGTTGCCGTCCTTCGTGTCGAACATCTTGTGCTCTAAATAGTGCGCGATGCCCGCGGGCGTGTCGCACTTTTCGCCGTTTCGGATGAACTGCATGTCCATCCCACCGTAGCGCGTGGCGAAAAAGGCGTATTTTTTGCGGTGCTGGGGCTTGGGGACGATGAATATCTTCAAGCCGTTCGGCAGCGTCTTTTCCAGGACCGTTTCCCCGATGCGGGGGTAGCTTTTCTCATTCATCCTTGCTGTCCTCCCCTGTCAGGAAATACACCGTGTCAAGCGTCATGCTCTGCGCGGCCTCGGCGATGCGCTCGTTCGTCACGGCGCGCAGCGCCGCGATGAGCTCATCCGCCGTCTCGCGGATGCCCGTGGCCGCCTGACCGAGGGCATTTTCCTCCATGCGGCCCGCGCTGTCGCCGCGCGATTCGAGCGACGCGATCAGGCACCCGTGATCCTCGACATGGGCCAGCGGCATGGCTTTCACCGAGCCGAGGCTCCCTATCGGGCGCTTCCGCGCTCCTTCGACGGGCGCGGCTACCAGTTCCAGCGAATTCCACGCTTTGCACACGAGGCATTGCCCCCGCCACAGCGGCGACTTTGCCCCGCATTCCGCACACACATATGTTTCTTTAATCTTGCTGGCCATGAAGAAACCTTCTGAAGAATGGGAAGACGAATACTCTTTATGAAATGTAGGATTTTTCCCCTGAGAAGGAAAGCACCACCCGATCAAACGAGACACAGGGAACGCGGCGAACAGGGATTCGATAAAGTCAAAAGTCTTGGGAAGGAGAGAGGAGGGGACCGGGGGGAGGGGAGGACGGCCGGATGGCGGCCCCCTTCCCCGGTATACTCATTCCCCCAGCTTTTCAGACAATAGGCACCCCGTTTTCGAGACAGGGGCAAAGCGTGAAATGCGTGTGGAAGGTCTTCTTGATCAGCTTGTGGCTGCGCCCGATCTCTTCGATTTCGATGGGGCAGACCTCGGAAGCACGAAGGCACA
>OKSE01001670.1_pt1 | contig 10306 bp, 9 predicted proteins | sample 1633631 | NCBI WGS metagenome assembly OKSE01 (sample SAMEA3541555, study PRJEB24748) | human gut metagenome | biome: human gut; feature: human-associated habitat; material: faeces | place: China | collected 2012 | reverse complement strand
GAAAACTTGCAGCATCTGGAAAAAAGGCGGTCTGGTACAGAAAAATGAAAGACCGTCAGGGAAGTGGGGTGAAAATCCCCCGCAGCTGCCTCTACTGTAAAAACGGGGACAAAGGACAAAAAAGTCACTGCGAAAGCGGGAAGACGTCCGGAGGATGAACCATAAGCCAGGAGACCGGCCGGATGTCTGACAGAGGAATAGTCTGGGACAGGGACTATTACCTTTCAGTCTGCAAATACATATGCACTATATAAATGTGCAATTTTGTAATTTTGCGGAAGATATGGCTCTGTTATGCAATTTATGATGGAGAGCATATTTTATCCTTGTGCAAAAAGCTGTATATCAATAGATAAAAACAGTAAAAGGGAAACACACAGGATAGCAGACTGAAAGGAGACATAAAAATGAGAAACAGCAAGAGATGGCTGGCAGCGATCTTAGCAGGCGCAATGATCGCAGTAACTGGTTGCTCTGGTTCTGCTTCCAAGCAGGAGACCACAGCAGCTGAAACAACAGTAGCAGAGACTACAGCGGAGGAAACAACCGCAGCTGAAACTACTGCAGAAGCAAAAGAAGGGGAAACAACTACATTCGTAGATGACCTTGGAAGAGAAGTAGAACTGGAACTTCCGGTCACCCGCGCTTGTGTTGCAAACCGTTATAATAATGAGCTGATCCGTGCCGTAGGCGCTGGTGATGCAGTTGTTGGTGTAGATCAGTACACCTCCCAGGACCCTGTATACTGGCCACAGTTTGGCGAAGATGAGACCTTTGGAAAAGATGAGTACGATTATGAGAAGATCGTTGCATTAGATCCTCAGGTACTGGTAGTTCCAAAGAACGGTAAAGTAGAAGAGTCTGTTGAAAAATTAGAGTCCTTTGGTATCAAGGTAGTTGTTATCACAGGTTGGGATAACTCTGATGTTCCGAAGCAGATCCGTCTTTGCGGCGAGCTGTTTGGAAAGCAGGAGCAGGCAGAAGAACTGGTTGATTTCTACCAGAAACCAGTTGATTATATCAATGAGCAGTTAAAGCAGGTAACAGACCGTAAAAAAGTTTACTGGGAGTACGGCGATGATTACAGCACCTGTATCCCTGGAACTTCCAATGACGGCTGGCACAACATGATCCTGATGGCTGGCGGTATCAACATTTTTGGTGATGCTTCTTTAGCAGGTAAGGACATTGATCCAGAGCAGATCTTAACCGAAGATCCAGACCTGATCGTAAAGATCTACGCTGGTAAGAATGTAATCGGAAACAGCGGCGTATTTACAGCACCTCCACAGGAAGAGTTTGCAGAGAAAGCAGATGAAATGCTGAAGCGTCCAGGCTGGAAGGATTTAAAGGCTGTTAAGGAAGGAAACTTCTATCTGAATACAGCATTTATGAGCGGCGGCCTTGGAAAGATGATCGGTGCTGCTTACATGGCAAAATGGCTGTATCCGGATCTGATGACCGACTTAGACCCAGATGCAATCTTCACTCAGTGGATGAAGTATCAGGGATTTGCCGTATCTGCATCCGTTCCCCGGCTCCCTTGCCGAAGCGGTAGATGGAAGACACGGTAAAGTAGAGCGACAAGACGGAAAAGAACAAGAGCAGCGTGAGGATCACGATAATCCGCTTATCGGGCGAGAGCGCCCCGCAAGCGCGGCGCAGGTGGTCTTCGACCCACTCCCCGAAAGCCTTTATTCTCTTCTTTGCCATAGCCTTATCTTTTTAATGTACGTAAATCGCGGTTCTCCAGAATCTCGAATTTCTCCATGATGAAACCCTGCGGGTTATTGTCCGAACGCCCCGAGTTGATCAGCTCGCAGCGCGTGACCAGCGAACGCTCGGTGATGTTGCTCTCGCGGACAATCATTTGCCGGGCATAGGTCATGGCCCGGTAGGGATAGGCGTTGAAGTCGCACACCACGGAGTCCACCTCGATACGCTGGCTGATGTTCCCCGACACCACACGGTTGTAGTAACCTTTCTCCTGCATGTCCTGGTAATAGGCGAAGGCGCTCTTATCGACCAGGAACAGCGCGCGGTTGATGTTGCTCTCGATGGCCGCACGGTCGGGCGAGAGGGTGAAGAACAACTCGTGAAAACGCCGGATATGTTCGCGCGCCTCCACGGGGCGGTTCTGGCTCAAATCCTGCGAGAGCGCCAGCATCAGCGACTTGCCCCCGTCCAGGACGTAGATCTTCTCGCGCTGCTTTTCGGCGAAACGGAAGCTCGCGACCACGCTGAACACGGATACCAGCGCGCACAGGCAGAGGAACACGATACCGAAAAGCCGAATCTGCCTGAAACTTGTTTCGATGTTTTTTAATGACTTGAATTCCATTGTCCAAATTGTTATGAATGATTATTGTTACCTTGTGTTGCCAGGTTGCGCCCGTTGGGGGCACTGCCCGAAGCCGGGCCGCCAACGCCGCCGTTACCGGAGGAGGAACCGCCACCGCCGCGACGCCCGAACGTGCGGCCGATCATGTTGCCGGCGATACCGCCCGCGACACCCGTGGCGAATGCCCCGGCCTTGTTGATACCGCCCATAGCCCCGCCGGCTCCGCCCGACTGGATCACCCACTCGGCAACGGTGGGGATCGTGAAATAGCCTATGATACCTATAATCAAAAAGATAATATAGACACCGCTGCCGCTGTCGGGAATGTAGTTGGGGTCTTGCAGGGCCAGGACGTCCGCCTGGAGCATCAACGTCTGGATCTTGGCCAGCACCGCGGAGAACAGGTCGGCGATGGGAAGCCAAAGGTACACGCTGATATAGCGGGAAATCCAGCTCGCGAGCGTCGAGTGGAAGCCGTCGTAAATGGAGAGGGCGAACGACAAGGGCCCCAGAATCGACAGCACGACTAAAAAGAATGTCCGCAGCGTGTCGATGGTAAGCCCCGCGGCGTTGAACAACAACTCGAAGAAGTCCCGGACAAGCTGCCGGAAACCGGCCTTGATGTCGTACCACGTGCGTTCGGCCCACATGCTGATAATCTCGCCCAAGTCCGTGATACCCATATCCGCAAGCCGTTGTTCATACACCTCGTCGTCCACTAACCAAGCCTTGCCCTCGCGCCTGCGGGCCTCGGCTTCCAAATCGTCCTTCTGTTGCTGGTATGCCTGCAAATCCAATGTCTGCCCCTCCAGTATGGCGTGCGTGCCCTGCACCACGGGCGACATCACGGCGTTGATCGTCCCCAGAACCACGGTGGGAAAGAACATCACGCACAAGCCGATGGCGAAAGGCCGCAGGAGCGGGAACACGTCGATAGGCTCCGCGCTGGCCAGTGCCTTCCATACCCGGTAAGCCACGTAAAAGAGCGCACCCAGGCCGGCGATACCTTTCGCCACCCCGATCATGTCGCCGCATAGCGGCATCATCTCCTGATACAGGTTCCGGAGAACCTGGTGTAAATTGTCGAAATCCATGACTGCCTCCGTTTTCAGGTTACCAATATCTGTCGTTCGGGTTCCCGTAAAGTGCCAGCACCCGGTGCGCGTCGCCCTTTTCGCGGCTGCGGATGAAGGACACGGAGATGGTCTTGCGCGTGTAATAGCGCGTGAGGTTGCGGTACTCCAGCATCTTCGTGTAAACCTGATCCACCACGTCCATCCGCTCCTTGTCCGAGAGCGAGAGGCCGTTGCCGCCGGTTATGACCGTCTTGAGTTCCGCCACCAGCGCACCGCCCTCCTCCAGCAATCGGGCGTAACCCGCCGAGATCGCCGCCAGCTCGTCCACCGTGAAGTTCGGGTCTGAAACCATACGGTTGAATCCCGAGGTGTAGATTTCCGTGATCTCGCTGACCATTTCGAGCGTCAGCTTCACCTTCCGGGCATCCTTGATGATGTTATGCACCGATTTGAGGGCGTCGTAGTAAGCCTTGCTCTGGTTATAAATCTTGATACTCTCTTGCAGCGACTTGACCATGTTGGTCGCCGTGGTCGAGCTTTGAACCGCGCTCTTGATGTTCTGAACGAGGTTCGACGGGTCGATGACCGTCCACTGCGCTTTTGCCTGGTACGTGAAGCAAAGAAGCCCCACGAACAGCGTTAAAATCAATCGTTTCATCCTTTTCATTATTTAATTCGTGAATACTTGGGCGGTCATTCCGACGCCCGATAATAATCCCCGTAGGCGGAGAGCTGGAGCACCTCGCGCCCCGCATCGTAGGCCAGGGCGACATACCCGTAGAGGTCGAAGTAACGGATACCTCCCCAATACTTCCTCACGGGACGGGAGAAGCGTGTCCCGTCCTTGTAGGACACCTCCACGTAAAAACCGCCGCCCCGGCGTCCCGGGTTGCGGTAGATGCGACCCCGGGGAGAACCCGAGCGGCTTTCCCACTCGCCCGCCACCTCGTACAGCGCGAAGTCCAAACGCGCCGCCGTGGGGTCTGATCCGATACACTTGCGATACATGGCCTGCCCTCCCTTTAACGTTTGCCCTCGGCGAGCTGCCTGATCGCCAGTTCCATATCACCGCCCAGCTCCCCGGCAAGCCGCTGTACCTCCACTTTCTCCGTTTCCTCGGTCGTGTAGGCCAGGTACTCCGGGACGCTGACCTCCGTGGCATAGACCGCCGACTGAACGCCGCCCAGACCGATCCAGACCTCCTTGTATTTACGGGAAGGGTCGTTGGACTGGTTGATCGAGAGAATCTGCGCCTTCTCCTTGTCGGTCAGCCCCAACAAGGACTGAATTGCGTCGAAACGGTTCATGAACTTGCGCTGGTCGAGCAGGATCTTGCAGTCCGAGTTGTTGATGATCGCCTCCTTGACCACCGGGCTGGAAATGATGTCCTCGACCTCCTGCGTCACAACGATGGCCTCACCGTAGTATTTGCGGACGGTTTTATACATATAACGCAGATATTCAGCCATATTGGCCGTAGAGAGCGCCTTCCAGGCCTCCTCGACGATGAGCTGTTTGCGTACCCCCTTGAGCCGTCTCATCTTGTTTATGAAAGCCTCCATGATGATAATGGTGACCACGGGAAAAAGCTCCTTGTTTTCCTTGATGGAATCCACCTCGAAGACCACGAAGCGCTTCGAGAGCAGGTCGATGTTGGCCCGGGAGTTCAGAAGGAAGTCGTAGCGTCCGCCCTTATAATACTGCCGCAGGGTGATGAGCATGTTGTCGATGTTGAAATCCTCGCGGCTGACCCGGATCTCCCGCTCCTCCAGCTCGCGGCGGTAGTCGTCCCGCAGGTACTCGTAGAAACTGTCAAAACACGGCACGATATTCCGGTCGGCGCGGATACGCTCGATATAGGCGTTCACGGCACTGCCCAGCTCGCCGCTCTCGGTCTTCGTGATCTTGTCGTCCTCGGTTTTCCAGAGTGTCAGCAGCAGCGTCTTGATGCTGTCCTTCTTCTCCACGTCGAAATAGTAGTCGTCGGTGTAGAACGGGTTGAAACTGATGGGATGTTCCTCGGTATAGGTAAAATACACGCCGTCCTCACCTTTGGTCTTACGCCGGATCAGCTCGCAAAGACCCTGGTAGCTGTTACCGGTATCCACCAGCACGACATGCGTGCCCTGCTCCCAGTATTGGCGGACTAAATGATTCATAAAGAATGACTTGCCTGACCCCGAGCCGCCTAACACGAATTTATTCCGGTTGGTAATGATCCCTTTTTTCATCGGTTCGTCCGAGATGTCCAGGTGTAGGGGCCTGCCGCTTATGCGGTCGCACAGCTTGATGCCGAAAGGACTGGACGAGGATTTATAGTTGGTTTCCTCCGTGAAGAAACAGACCGCGGGCTCGATGAACGTGTAGAACGATTCCTCGGCGGGGAAATCCCCCGCGTTGCCCGGCATACCCGCCCAGTAGAGCGTGGCGGCGTCCACGGTGTTGTGGCGCGGGCGGCACTCCATCAGAGCGAGCTGGCTGCCCACATCATTGCGGATATGCCGGAGCTCCTGCACGTCGTCCGACCAGGCCAGCACGTTGAAATGGGCCCGGACGGATTGAAGACCGAACGAGTGCGCCTCGTTGAGATACTGGTCGATGTCGAGTAGGTCAGCCCCCTTACGGGAGCTTTCCCCTCTAAGAACCGTACGTGAGAGTTTCCCCTCATACGGCTCAAGCAATTCAAAACTTTTATTTGTAACTAAAAGCCGGCTCATAGTAACTTCCATTTATTTCTGTTAGTAATTCGGCTGCAATGATCATGTATTAGGACTTTCGCCTTTCTACTGCTCCCTGTCATTTCAGTAATTTTCCAGGGAGTTTCCCGTGTGATGTGCTTGCCACACACAGGGCAACATTGCATTTGCTGATTCCACAGGCGATAGATATATTGCTTGCCGTCTAAGTGTGCAAGCATTCTTCGGGTCTTGTATTGATCGAAGAAATCTTTCCAATCGGCATCATATGGGTTGGCCTCACTGCGGATTTTGATATGTCGCTTTATTTTCGTATCCGACAATCTCACAAGAGTGTGGTATTTATCCACTTTCCTGTTTTCAAGCGGTACGGCAAAAGTCCAGCTTCTACCTCTTACAGTGTGATAATACTTGTTGGCAATCCATCGTTTACCTTTTTTGGGATGTCTTCTGCGAGACCATCGCCATAGTTTGTTGAAAATTTGTGCATCTGTTTTACGGAAAGTTTCCGATGCAGAACACCCCTTGTAGTAGTTCGCCCATCCTCTAATGACTGGGTTTAGCAATCGTATCAAAGATTGTTGCTTAGAAGACTTGTTCTTGTCCACTATTTCACGAACCTTATCTAAAAATCTCTTTCGACTCTTCTTGGATGGTTTTGTGATAAACTTGCCTTTATATTTTCTGATATTGAACCCAAGAAAATCAAACCCTTCTTCTATATGAGTTATCTTAGTCTTTTCTTCTGATAAGGTAAGCCCTCTTGCTTGAAGAAACTCAATGACTAATGGTTTAACATGGTTCTCCAACAACTCCTTACTCTCTCCTGTGATAATAAAATCATCCGCGTAGCGAACAAGATTTATCATAGGAGTATAGTAATTTTTCTTCGAGCGGTTTATCGGAAAGCTATCGGCAAGCAGTTTTTCCAGTCCGTCCAAAGTCATATTTGCAAGAGTTGGGGAGATGATGCCGCCTTGAGGAGTTCCCTCCTCTGTCGGAAAAAGTTGCTTGTTGAAAATAAATCCACTTTTCAACCATTTACGGAGCAAAACTTTATCCATAGGGATATTGTCAAGCAACCATTCATGACTGATATGGTCGAAACAACCTTTGATATCACCTTCTAAGATCCATTGTGGGGATGTCGTCCTTGCCAGGTCATTGAAGCATTGTTGAACGGCATCTGCCGTGCTCCTTTCTTTTCTGAAACCATAAGAATTGGCATCAGCCGTTGTTTCAGCTACGGGAGCCAGTGCCATCAGATACAATGCCTGCATAGCCCGGTCTTTCATAGTTGGTATACCCAATGGTCTTAATTTCCCGTTACTCTTTCTGATATGTACTCGTCTCAGAGGTTGGGGTGTATAACCTCTCCTTTTCAGTTCGGTTATTGCACACACTTTAGCATCTGGCGTTTTCCATGTTACCATATCGACGCCAGCCGTTTTACTCCCATTATTGGAAGTTACACGTCTTACCGCTAATGCTTTAGCGTAAAACGAGTGGGTCAGTGTCCACTGCAAGGCTTTGACCTTGTTGTGGCGACCCTCTTTTTGAGCCTTTACAATACGCGCTTGTAGCTTTTGAACCGCAGCTTCGCATTTGAGCCAATTTATACTGTCCCATTTGCTCTGCGTTTGGTCAGTCGATGCACACGATTTTTTAATTTCGTTCATTTGCTTTTCTCCTTTTAAAAGTTCTAAAAGTTTCTTGTAAAGAATCACCTACCGCAGAAGTCAGCCTGCTTTCGCAGCGGGATGATGTTTCAATCCCTATTCACCCCATTACAGGGTGGCATTCGCTTTTTCTGCAATCCTATACCCGCACTCCATTCGGCATTCCTTACGGTCTGCTTACCTGTCATTGGCAGGAGAAATACGGGCTTACTACGTTCCGTGCAAGTAACTTATAAGTGGGTTAGGTTCTGTCTATTACACCGGCAGTACTCTGTTCGTGTATTCCCAGAATGGAGAGGAATAACCGACTGCTTCCCTTTTGGGCTGAAGCCTATCAGTATCTTTGGCTTCTTCAACCTTACGACGTTTAGACGACAGTTCGCTTACGCTAACCATACCACCCAAGCCAAGCTCCCTGACTGTATGATACTAACAGCCATTGTCTTTCCCTCACGGTTCTGACTGCTCCTTTCGGAAGGGCTACCTTGTCTGGACAGCTTTGATACAGTATATTACTATTGGTGCATCTGTCCATAGGCTACCGTTGACGAAACAACGGGTTAAATCTAAGTTTAACAATTACTTACACAGCGACGTATCGCACCCACTCCTTGTTTATCTGGTTCCCGCGGGAGTAGCGGGAAAGGGACTGCATGTTACGCGCACGTTTCTCGAACATACGCAGGTTTTCGTCGCTGTCTTCCAGGAACACGTACTGGTTGTAAAGGTGGTCGCAGGAAAGCAGAAGCCCCACGGGGGCCGCGAACGAGAGCAGGCAGTCCGAACGGTCGGTGGAAAGACGCTCGTAACGGGTGTCCGTACCCACGCGCCCCGGCAGGTCTTCCGTGTCCGAGAGCGTGTGCAGGCACACCCGTTTGTTACCCACGCGCAGAACCTCGGCCCCCAGCTCGATGTCCTGAAGAGAAGTCGTCTCCGAGAGCGAGAGGGAAAAGTACCGCTCCAGCAGGCCCGGACAATCCGCCGTACCCGTGATCTCGTCCCCCGTGAGGCGGACAAGGGCCAAGAAACCCGAATCGTTCAGAATACGCTCGAACTGTTCCGCCGCCTCCAGGAATTTTGTCGCCGATTCCCGGTTTACCTCTTTGGGAATGATGTTGCCCCGGCAGAGGGTCGAGAAGTCTGAACGCATGTGCATACGCTCCCTCGTCGTTTTCGTCAGGTAGAGGAAGCAGGCGTGGGTCAGGAACGGACGCTCGTTGAAATGCCGCTCGTAACTGCGGGAGAGGAAACTCATGTCCCCCTCGCCCGTGGCCGGGCGGTAACGCTCGCGGATGAACCAGTCCTGCTTGTGTACCACGCTGTATTCGGGCAAGACCTTCAGGGCCTTGCACCAGGCGGCGTGGATCGCCTCGTACTCGGCGGACGTGACGGTGAACAGCTCCGGGAGTTCGACCCGATAGACGACCGTTATGTCCGCGTCCTTGCTGATGATACAACCGCCTTCCACGGCCAGGAGCGGGAACTTGCTTTCCAGCGTGGTGGCTTTCAAGAGGTTTCTCATACGCGGCCCCCCTTTCTTTTCAGCAACCGGCGCAGGGACTTGCGGTTGAGCAGGTAGCGGGGATGCCGGCGCGCGGCGAGCAGCTTCATCAGCCCGTGTTCCCCGTAACGGGTGTTCAGGCGGAAGGTAAGCCAGACCAGCACCGAAGCCGCCGCAACGCCGAAAGCGATACATACCCACTGATCGACCCCTGCCATGTAGAGGATGACGAACACCACGAAGACGGCCAGCAGGCCGCCCGCGAAGATGAAGAGGTACTGCGCCTTCAGGCCCCGGAACTCCACGCTCTTGCCGATTCCCTTGTTGATTCCATATTCCATAATTATTTGCATGACAGGTTGGACTACAAGAAGAAAGAGCGTAGGATCGTCGCGGCGACAATCAGGAAAATACACGCGCCGAACCAGCTCGCGGCGGTCTTCGACGTGTCGGGGTCGCCGCTCGAGTCGAGTAGGTCAGCCCCCTTACGGGAGCTTTCCCCTCTAAGAACCGTACGTGCGAGTTTCCCCGCATACGGCTCAAGCAACATGACCGTTACCGACTTTGTTATCGGTAGAGCCATCTCATTTTCGACTTTCATATTCATAATCTACTTTGCATTTTACGTTTACAACTGGTATGTACAAGAGTTCTTACCTTTCGTCCACTGACTATTTGTTCAGTGATACTCCAAGGTCTTTCCCTGTCAATACGCTCTCCACATACAGGACATACTTTATTCTGTCGTTTCCAAATGTTTATTAGAGATTGCCTGCCTTTCAGCGTTTGCTTCATTCGGTAGGTTTCTCTCCATTCGTAGTACGATTTATCTGATGGGTCATACGGATTGGCATAATGCCGAACCTTGACGAATTTCTCATGGTGGATGGTTGGTAGATAGGTCAGTTCGAGATAATCAATCTTATCTTTCTTGCCCATATCTGCCGCAAATCTCCACGAGTGCCCATTTAGTGTTCTGAAATACTTATCCTTTACCCATCCTTTACATTTCT
>OKSE01001664.1_pt1 | contig 10341 bp, 11 predicted proteins | sample 1633631 | NCBI WGS metagenome assembly OKSE01 (sample SAMEA3541555, study PRJEB24748) | human gut metagenome | biome: human gut; feature: human-associated habitat; material: faeces | place: China | collected 2012 | reverse complement strand
GGCCACTGTGCAGGGCCTCAACGGCATGCAATACACCAACCGGCTCATCAAGCTTGTCGGCTCAATGTCTGTAGAGGGCAACTGGCTTTCGTTCGGAGGCACATCCGTTTGGATTGACGACGCATTCGGAGTGCTACCGGCCGACTACTCATGGCCTGCCAACATAGGCAGCATCCTTGCCATAGGCGGCTCTGACGGAGCAGCCCAGGAGGTTTACCCCGTAAGCGCCGACGACATCGTTGACGCAGCCAACGTACAGCCGGAGGTGGCTGCCAACATTGCAGCACTGAAGGACATGCCAACCGGCATCGACGTTGAGCTGAAGCTCGAGGGCGCCGTTGTTACGGTTGACGAGACCGTCGAGGCAAGCACCGAGGAGCCCGGCGGCGACGAAGAGCCCGGCATCTATGAGGGCGAAATCACATTCGTGGGCGAAGTGGGCGATCTTCACTTCATCGTGTTAAAGCGTCTCGGCGCAGATTGGGACTTTGTCAACGCCAAACGTCTCTCTCCCTACACCGACGGCGACCCCGCCAATCTTGACAGTGATATTCCTGCCATGGCACCTGATGTATCGCCCGGCGCATGGCTCTTCTCTGGTGAGCCTGGCACCTACGACATAAAGGTGGACCTCACAAAAGGCAATGGCGTGATACGCATCTCTGCCAAGGGCGCAACAGGCATCACCGCCACCACAGCCGCTCCTGCCACCAAGAACTACTACTACGACCTCAACGGACGATTCCTCGGCAACGTGGAGCCGCAGAAGGGAGTGTATGTGGTTAAAGGTAAAAAGGTAATAAAGTAAAAAAACAGAAAGGTAAAACTACCCCTCTCCAGCTCTTTATCTCAAGTAAGTCCACCCTCTACGTGGTGGGGTGCACTTTAGGAGAGCTGGAGAGTTTTTTTATTGCCGTCCGGTAATAACTCAGAAATGAAAATTAGCATAAGAAAAAGCTCTATTTTCTAAAATTTTTAGCGCTTTTATGCGCTATTCGCTTTGATTTCTGTCAATATGAGCCTGAATGCTTACACTTTATTTTTACCGGACGGCAATAATTATTTACTGGGTCCACTTTAAAAGTCGTTTTTGTTTTTTTATCCTACAAAACGCCATTTGATTATCAGATGGTTACATTTGAACAATTTCTCAAAAATTACTTTTTCAAGTGGGCTTAAGAACTTATTACAAAGGTCTCTTTTAGTAAATAAAATGCAGTTCCAAAACATAAAAGCGAACTGCATTCCGTACTCAATTCACTGTCACATTCCCCAACATCATAATGAAATGGATGGAAGAACACCATGATATTGAAGTGAATTATATCGAAGGAGATGATGTTACTCAAGATGTTACTCAAGGTGAGTCTCAAGGTGGTATTCAAGGTGTCCTCCAAGACGGAGAATTAGATGATTGGATAGAAAAACAGATAAAAAAGAATCCAAAGATTACAGCAAAAGAACTAGCTTTATTATCCCAAAAAGGATTAAGTACCATCAGGCGACGCATCGCCAAACTTCCTCATATACAATACGTTGGAAGCGGATATAGTGGACAGTGGATAATCAAGAAATAGGAAAAACAAAGAAATGCAGCCTCTCGATTATATAAAGAGAGGCTGCATTTTTCTTATGGTATCCAAGATGGAACTCAAGGTGAATCTCAAGGTGTTACCAATCTTGCCCCAAGCGACCGATGACGGTGACACGAGTTTTACGAAGACTACTAAATACCAACATCCTTAACGGATACCACGGAGCAATCATTCACTTGCAACAACACCTGCATGTCATCAGCTCCTTCCTGGTCAAGTCCTTTCATAAGGCAGGTTGGGCATGACGACACCTGACGCCTGGCTAGTTCCTCGCTATAACCACTTATACGACTCAACTGAGCGACTAAAGCCTCAGCATCGTTCACTTGCTCCAAGACCACAGAGTAATTGCCCAAATTGAAATTCGGATATCCCATTTCCATGGTGATGTTCTGTACAGACCTGCTGGACTCCTCTTTCTCCCGATGCTTGTCGAAAATGCGCAAGCAGAACTTGACGACATACCACAGGACGACAAATACCAAGACCACCATGCCTATCATACACCCGACTGCCTGAACAGCCATGTTACCAGAGCCCCACCCTCTAAAGCAAGACCCTACAAATCCTTTTCCACTAAATATTCCCATAACTACTCTATTTTTTATGATTAATAATGAATAATCCTCCTTGCTAATCTACCCGATGAAGGTTTTCAAATCCACTCTCGGCATAGATATGTCCATCACTACCCTTATAATAGGTACGTTGTGCCAAGGCAGAAAGGGCGATGATACCGGCTATGACCATCAGCACCTGAAGGATAATCTTCAGAAGCACGATGATAACTCCCCAGGCAGCAATCAAAAGTCCGACGAGATAAATAACGCTAAAGATGGTGACTATCAAGCCCTTGCCTGCGCCCAGCGCCTCGGCATTCTTCTTGACAGAGATGGCGATACCCGAAACCAAAGTGCCCAAGAAAAGGATGAACATGATGGCATCGCTTACCACCCCTTGCCATCCAAGCCACAACTGCACGATCATGGCATAGGCTATCAACACCGGTAAGCACGCGGCAAGACTCACCATAGCAGGCTTAAGGCTAAGCTTCCCCTTCTCCTCAGCAGGAACATCAGCGAAGACCAAGGTCTCAAACATCTTAAATGTGTAGAACTGCAAAGCCACTACTGCGCCAAATGGGATTACCCGGAATAAAGAGCCAAAGAAGCCATAACGGTCGTTGTCGCACCACCAAAACATATCGCCACCAAGAACCTTGTAGCCTACCACTTCTATGATGGATATGAGAAGCATGCAAACCGGTATAACCTTCAGAGCCAAAGGAACAGCCGGCGAACTCTTGCGAGCCACGAAGAAAGTGGCCAGAATCATACCCATCAATATAAGTACCAGCACAGCAGGCGTATAGGTGGCATAGAAATGCCCCAGGGCGGAGTGTTTCTTCACCGTGTCCTCGCTCAATGGATTGACCGTGTCCTCAGGATTGTCGGCGCTGAACTTCAGATCTCCCATATACGCCATATAGGATGCGCCATCCTTCTTGAATGCCACATAATATCCGTTGGCCTTTCCGCACGACTCGATTTCCATCCCCTTCGGGAATTTCACACTTTGGATAGGCTCGCTTATCTTCCAAAGTGAATCGGTCTTCGAGGCTACCATACACTCGATGGAATCTCCCCAAAGAGGATCCAGTTCAAACTTTTGAGCCGAGATAGACAGACAGCTCAATAACGCGATGAAGAATAAAGCTAAACGATGTTTCATAATAGTTTGTGATAATTAAATGATAAACTAGGGAAATAGTAGCAATATAAAATTGCCATACGTTTGCAAAGTTAGCCTTTTTTTCTGTACCAAGGGGAGTTTTCGGTAAAAAAATAGTTTCATTACGTAAAAACATGATGATTTTTACGCAATGAAACTTCTGGGAAGCCGAGAAAATACAGTTTTTCTTGCCAAGGTATCCCTTACCCCCCATTTTCTATTCTATCACTACCACTACCTCGCTGCCCCTGACCATCGCCTTCTTCACGCGGTCGAAGAGTTGGAGGAAGAGTTCCTGACTCTTGAGTACGAAGCCGGGAGCATGAGCCTCGCCGATGAGGATACCGCCCTTGCGAAGCCGGAACGGACCATTGCCCGGCTGCATCATGGGACAAGGAAGGGCATAAAGTTCTTCCAGACACCCGAACTCATGACTCTTGCGCTCCATGCGGCAAAGCTTGCAGGTTTCGGGGAGAGGCAGAGAGGAAGATGAAGAAGAATCATCCCTTACCGGTTCGAGGAAAAGCATCTGGCGGGCGAAGCATTTGCATTTAGCCACCATGATGCGATTTTCACCCGGCTCCAGACAGCCACCCTCGCGCTCCATCGTATCACAAATGTACTGATGGCCTACAACGATACCCTGGCGATTAACTACTTCCTGACTAAGGCGACCTACAATGGCGCCATGATCTCTACGAAAACGATTTAAAAACAACTTCATCATAACACGCAACAACTTAAAAACAACAATAGAAAAACATTTGAAATTCACATTCACTTTCACATTTTCTGAACGTAAAACGACTGGTAATAATCAGACAAATCCTTGCAACCTTCCGGCAACTGATGGTACACCAGCTGAGGGAACATTTCCTTCAGTTTCATATAAAGACCGATGCCCGGTTTGTCCTGATCAGGCCACATGTGAAGATTCCTTCCCGCTAAAAGATTGCGACATTCTTCATTACAAAGCGTAGCACTCGGGATGGCTATTGCCTTGTAACCCATAGACATAGCGCTCCAGCAGTCGGTACATCCCTCGGTAATAACCAATGGCTCTTTTTCTGTCACCTGCGGCAAGATCTGCATCCCATATACCATCGGCTTGCTACCTGGTGCAAACTTAAACCGCGGTTTTTCTTCAGTCTTATCTCCCAGATATCTGCTCTGAACCGTCAGCAGATTGCCATGAACGTCATAATAGGGAATCAACAGGGAAGGACCATCAAAAAACTTTCCACCAAAGCGATAGCCAGCAATGGAGAAATCTGTGCTCACCACTCTACACCAATAGATATATTCCGGGCGCAACTTTCTCTGATAGAACAGGAAATCCTTGGCTTTATCTGTCAGTTTCTTACCCATGAGCATACGCATCAGATAATCTACGTCAGGCTTATGCTGAAACTCGCCTCTGAGATTGAGTCTGTCCGTATCACATTCAGATTTTCTATGCCCAGCAACAGTTTTATCCCGATGAAGCACATCCTTACGGTTTCCCGCAGAATGATTACCGGCGCTGATATTGAATCTTCTGCACAGCCATTGGCAAGCCTCCGAAAAAGAGAGATTCTCCCGTTTCATCACCAGGTCGATATTATCTCCACCCCACCCGCATGCAAAGCAATGACAAGTGTTGGTGGAAGTCCAGAAATGCAAACTCGGATGGGTATCATTATGACTGATACAAAGGGCATTATGATACCGCAAACCCATTCCCAATTCATCAGCAACCTCCAGGATGCTGATAGCTCTAAGTTTAGAGAGCGTATTTGAATCAATATATTCTGCCATCTTCTAATTGTCTTTTTTAATATTACCATCACCAATAGTGCCTTTCTGCTGCGTCTTTCTAAGCACCTTTCTATCCTCGCCCTTTGCAGGTTTTTCGAGCCATCCCCATCTGCGCCAGTTGCATACCATGTTGCGGGCAGGCGTCTTGAGCCCCTTCTGCTTCAGAAATTCCTCCAGGAACTGATAAGAGAATTCCTGCGGCAACTCGCTGAAATAGTCTACAGTATGATAAGGCTCTCCTTCGCCCTCGGCAGAAATCTGCTCGAAAGCCTTGCCCCACCGCTGCAACATATTCTGCAAGATGCGGTCGGCACAAGCCAGATAGGTCTGCCTAACCAGTTTCCGGATTTCCTTCTCGCTCTTCTTCCCTTCCACTTTGTAAAGCACTTGCATGAGGGCAGCGATGCGGAAGGCTGAAACCGAACTGCGCTTGTAGAAGACATCCATCGACTTGGACATGGTTTTCACCACCTGCTGGCGGCAGTCGTTACACCATTTTACCACCGTCTTGTAGAGCCAGCTCATATCTTCCTCTATCTCCTGATGGAATTTTCCATCTTCCTCGTAGCACAAACCGAAGAGCTTATCCAACGTATTCTCCAGCTCATTACGCTGCGTATCGGTCAACGCCTGAAACTGTGGCGGATTGTCGCCCAGATGACTGATGAGCGGGCATAAGATGGTTCGGGTTACAGCACCGCCCTCAATGGCAGCCTTGTTCATATATCTGCTCACCGCACTCTGAGTGCCGCAGAAAACGAACGACAGCAAGGCATCTACCATGGCACTATAGCTGGATTCGCTCATGAAATCCTGACCATATACGCTGCCCAGATCGTAAGCCGTCTTGATAACCTGCGAGAGGTCGGCAAACTGGCGCTTGGCAGAATGCACGATGGCAGAAATCTCATCGGCAAATTCGAAGAGCGTCTTCGGAGCACCATAGAGCTTGACAGCTGCATCGCATCGCTTGATGAACATGGTGAGCGATACGGTTTCGGGCAGGATGGTGATGTCGGTCTTCGGTTCGGGTGGCAGCTTGCCGTCCTTCTTTCCCTGGCGTCGCTTCAGGGCAGCATACTCCTGCTCCTTGGCTCTCATTTCGCTGTCGCGCTCGATGAAAGGTTTCATCAGGGTACGCATGATGTATCTGGCAAACGACTTTCCGCTCGACTGCTCGCCCTCTACGATGACCTGCAACACGATGGCCGATTTTTCTCCCTGATTATCATACACATACTGTATTCTTACACGTGTAAGATAAACGCTGAGCATGGCAGCAGCCACCACCAGCGTAGGATACTTGAGGTCAGAAGGCGAAGTGGTCATCCATTCTCTGATGCCCGACGGATAATCCTTATCGGCAATCAGGTGATGCATGGGCATCTCTTCATTCTCTTCAGCCTGTTCAGCCAGCTTTTTTCCTATCAACCCAGATGATACCTTGTTATTGATTCCGCCCTTGGTATCCTCAGGCTTTGCCACTGGATTAGTCTGAGACGCTTCCTGTGGAGGTATTTTCTTTCCTTTTTCCATAATCACAATCATTGATTATTTCTGAATGCAAAAGTAAGGAAAAAAAGCCTCCCCGGCAATAGGCGTCCTGCCGGTTCGCCTCCTACTAAGCCTCATCGCCGGCAACTAAGCCTTCCGCTAAGCCTCCAGCTCATCTGAAGGCATAAAAAAAAGCACTTTCTGCTTGCAAACGAAGCAAAAAGTGCTGATACTGTATTATTTCTAAAAAATCTTCTGTTCAGATATGTTCCTATTCTTTTATATTATCACCCCCACTGACATAAGAAAGAACCAAACGGCGAACCACGGCATGAATGTCTTCATTAGGGAACTTCTGGCGATATTTCTCCGTAAGGTCTTCGTAGAAATACATCTTGCTATGAACCGTAGAAGCAGGAATAGGTTGCTGTATAAACACATCGTATGTTGCAACAGGCTTGCCATCCTTTGTGTCGACAGGCACAATATTCTCCTTATACCAAGCTAGTCCAGATGCGGTAGGGAACAATCTATAATTGTCCTTATACTCCACTTTACCAGCGATGTCCAGTATATATCCGTCAGCAGACTTATCGTCCTCAGGATTCACCGCATATAGCATATATAAAGGAGAAAGCGTCGAGTAGCTTTTTATGATAAACTGATATTTTTTGCTTCCTCCAAAAGGAGGGTTTGCCTTCAAATCCTGCTCTATAGCCTCACGAATTTGTGGCGCATTCACCACAAACTCTACTTCGCCAGTATAATTGACGACAGATTTCGATGACTGTGGATTGGGCGGAATAACTTCACCATTGTCATTGCTGTTGTCACACGCACAAAAAGCCAAGACTACCAACAGTAGTAAGACTGATTTTTTTACCAGATACTTCATATCCAAATTTGTTTATTAAACCTATTCAATTATTAAACGTAGAATATGCCTAAAGCTTGCACTATTTTACGTTTTTAACATTCCATCTAAAACTTGCCAACACTCACAAGAAGCAATCATTTCCCCGCTTCCTACTGCCCCTTACGGTAGATGGCGACAAAACGGTTAGCGATATTGATGAGTTTCTGCCGGGCATTAGGATCACTTACATCATCAAAACTCCAGTTGGGAAATTCGCCACGCATCTTGGAGAAGCGCTTGGAGATGGCACTGGCATTGGTCAGGTCGGAAGGCATGCCAAGCTGCTCTGTAAGATACTTGCAGAAAGATGCGCCATTATCAAATTTGCCTTCAAAATCGTTGATATCAGAGAGCGCCACCATAATCAGGGCATAGTCTTTCTTCAAAGGAATAGCCTTCTCGTCTATCATCTTCTGCAAGGCTCGCTTTACTCTTTCTCCCTGGCTCAAGTCGCCCCATTCCTTCTCATTATCTTCTTCCGTTTTTTCCTGCCCGCCGTTTTCCTGATGCTCATCGTCTGTCACTTCCAATTCCAATGTCCTCTTCTGTTCAGGCTCGAATCCGTGCAGATAATCTTCATCATTGTTCTGGCGCATCAGTTCATTGATCTGAGATGAAACGAAGAAACCATCCTCGCCATAATAACCGATATTGGCTGCCAGCCGCTCAACCACCTCATGGTTCTTCACGACTGCTCCGAGGCACCGCTGAGAAAACTCCTGAGTTACGTAGCCTCTCCATTGCCCCATAATCATTGAGCAAAATTGAAACACTTTCGACTCCAAAGGCATCATCTGAAGTATCACAGCTGCCATATACAGGATGACAAATACGATTCTCTGCCGCTCGTCCTGAGCTGTAGCATACTCATCCTCGTCAACATAGTTTTTCTCATATTGCCCTATTCCTTCCACAAAGGCAAGGCGGCTCTCCGTATCGGTATGCGAAAACATCATTTTGTCTACGATGCAGAATACCTCATAAAAAACATCCTCGCATGAACATCTGGACGTAGGAAACCACGTCTTATCATTGAAGATATCATGGGTGATGGCTCTGAAAACCTGATAAATCATGTGTTGCGAAAAAGATTTATCTACCATCTGTCTGGTCTTCATCTTAAATAACCTCATCGTCGTAACCATTTAAATCATCAAGAATCACATCAAGAGAATTGATCAAAGCAAACTGAGAATTCCCATGACAATCGCAACAGACAGCATCTCCTATAACCAAGGCGGAAATCTCTGCATCGGAGATTTTCACCTTGGTTCGTTTCAGCGAACGGGAAGAGGTGCACGGACCTTTCCAATAGTATACCTTGATGCCGTAATCTTCTTTACTGCACAGGTTCACCAACATGGCAATGTCTCGGTTTGCCTTGTCTAAGTGCAACTGCTTACCTTTATCTGTACCAAATTTTACCTCATACATACTGGCATTGAGACACTCCATTAATGACTGCTGCATCTGTAATTGCATGACAAAGGAATATGGCGCATCGCTGAGAGACTGATGGCGAGGAAAAGAAAACACCACAGCCCTTGGCCTGCAGCCAGCCTTGATTCTTTCAGCCACGGCATCAAAGAAATCACCAGGTGGCAACTTGGCAGAAATCACCATATTCCAGCCATATTGATTCGCCACCCTGTTGATATTATCACGCAGAAGAGCCACCACCTTGTCCTGTCCCCTTTTGCCGCCAAAGATTCTAGATTCTTCCACAAAAAGGAAACCTCTGTTGGGGCGATTATCAATGATTACCTTACAGAAAGGCTGGTTGTGAATTTCATTCTCCTTAAAGTTACTCCAATAAAATTCTTTTTTGTCTGCGCATACATCCAGCACAGCCACACCTTCGCGAAATCCCAATATTCGGTTGTCGTGAATAACATCTTCCTCATTCTTCCGTGATTCCACCAAAGTCATTTTCTTGCTTTTCAGCAAACTGTCCATTACCTTCTCGAAACCAGTCTGACATTCCTGATATTTTTCAGGCGATGACATTTCGAGAAAATCCAAGGGTAGAGTACCCTCGATACTTGAAAGATTCCGGCTTTTGCAGAAATCATACTTGAAGACAACAAAAGAAGTCTTTTCTGTGCTGTTTTTGATACGTCCAGTCATTGGCTTGCGATTTAAGTTATACCATGAAAGTTATTTTTCATAGCATCTACAAAAGTAATACTTTTTCCCCGAATAAACAAATAAATTCTATATTATTTTTTATCAAATTGTCTTTTTTTCATAAAACCATCAAAACAAAATGTGAAAGTGAATGTGAATTTGAAATGTAAATCAATGTATCGGGTTGTTCCATCCATTCCTTTAATTGGATATTGTGAATGAAATTCAGTCCTCGCGCGCGTACCTTATTATATATATAATATTAACCTATTATAATGGCTACTATTACTTAAACACGATTATACGCTTCTCCTTCAGGTAACATTGAAAAACATTTCAAATTCACATTCACATTCACATTTTTGCCTTTCCTCCTATCAACCAGCTAACCCACATAGCAAGTAACTGTGCGCCCGATGCGCCTAAAACTGCGTGGCGACGCGCCGCCATCTGCGTCCCGACGCAGCCACCAGCGCAGATGGCGATACGTCGGGACGTAGCGCCGACTGCATCGGGACGCAGTTGGATAGGCAAAACATGCCATATAATGTTAACGGATTTAACATTTAATTTAATGGCCATTAAATTAATGGCGGTTAAATTAGGCGGAAGAGAATGGGATATGAGGGAGGAATGCACGTGATTCGGGACATTTTTTGTTCAACGGAAATAAAACATGCT
>OKSE01001662.1_pt1 | contig 10349 bp, 9 predicted proteins | sample 1633631 | NCBI WGS metagenome assembly OKSE01 (sample SAMEA3541555, study PRJEB24748) | human gut metagenome | biome: human gut; feature: human-associated habitat; material: faeces | place: China | collected 2012 | reverse complement strand
GAGTAGCCTTGAGACCCTCGTCGCGAGAAAAATTCTCTCCGGCGACCTTGACGCGGATTCGACCATAACCGTTGATGTTGAAAACGGCGAGCTCGTCTGCAAATAACAAAATTATAATGCCCGGCTGCATAGTGCAACAACTGTGCAGTCGGGCAGTTTTTTATATCTAAATGCCGCTTGACCAAAATATACCTGTATGTTACACTGCAATTGATGTAAAAAGAACCGAAAGGGGTCCTGATATAAAATTTTTCAAAAAAGTCGGAAGCGCGATAAATTCCCGCGCTTTCGCCTACACGAGCTTTGTGCTCAGCGTCTGCGCCGCAGTATTTTTGAGCAGTGCGACATGGACATACGGCTGGATAGCAGATCTCTATCCGCTCGGGGACAAATTCGTTCCAACTCTTCTCGGCGTAATATGCGCGTGCGCGGCAGTCAATCTTATTCATCTGCTCATCCGTGCATTTGCCGGAGATAAAAAAGACAGCCTATGCCCTGCTCAGCGGAGCGGGCGGAGTTATGGTTTTCCGAGTAGGATGCAACAGGCTTATAGACGACCAGAATTCCGTCACCGGCGGCATTGAAGACACGCTCAACAGATATGTAACAGGTTGGTAAAACCAAAAGCAGGCGAGAATTTATCTCGCCTGCTTTTTATATACGCAAAAAGCAGAGGACTGCCGCCGCTTTCACGGTGACAGTCCAACTGCTAAGAGATATGAGAACAGAGGTATTCAAAATTAGTGGTATCGTTCAGGCGAGGCTGAAATCGAATTTCATCGCAAGAGTCTCGAAGAGCTTTTGCATCACGCCGTCTGCGATACTGCGGATATCAAGTGAATTGACGTAGTCAACAACCTGATTCTGCTTATCTTTCGGGATATCAAATGAATTGAGAGTCATTCTGAGAAGTTTTTCGAGCTTTCTTTCGAGCGTAAAATACTTGTCGCACGGGCGAGCCATATAGGCGCGCATTATACCGGCGTTGCCGATATCCGACTCATAGAAATCACTCTCCGAATATTGCGGCATTATACCGCCGAATAATTTATAAAGCTCGGAAGATGTCTTTTGGCATATGTATTCGTTTATTTTCGGCTGCGTATAAGCTTCGACATATATCTGCCTGAGATTTTCATTCAGCTCCGCAAGAGTCATCTGAACCGCCAGTTCAACCGAATACAGAAGCACGGGATCGCTGCTTCCGCCAACAATGCTTTCAGCGGTACTGAACTGATTGTCAAACATGACATTGACGAGTTCTGTGAGTACTCCGTCCTTGGTACGGAAAATATTCTGAAATGTTCCCGCCGAGACTCCTGCTTCTCTGATTATATCAAGCATGGTGGTCTCTTTGTAGCCCTTTTCTATGAACATTTTCACGCAGGCAGAGAGTATTCTGTTTTTTGCTTCGATAACACTGCTTCTCTTTGCCAAAGATTTGCGCTCCTAACGCTTTCCTGAGTTGCAACCCAATTATAACATAAAATATTATTGATACAAGTCGTTTGGAGCAAAAAGGACGAAAAAGCCGGAGTTTATTCACTCCGGCTTTCGCTTATTATACTATACCCTCAAGGAAGTTCGTCTCTTTTACATTGCCGTCTTTTGAAATGCGGAATGTCATTATCTCATTGTGACCGAACTCGGCTTCAAAATCGGCATTGAACGATTCGCAGATAATATGCGCTTTTGTGTCCTCACCGCGAGTCTCATAGAAACGCATGATGCAGTCGCCGCTGCCGTCCTCGCAGAACTTGAAAGCGGTCATTATTATATTATCCTTGTCAACCGACAGATAGCTCTTTCTCTGCGGCAATGTGCCCTTGTGGAAGCTTTCCGGAACAGCCATGAGACGGATATTGAACTTTGCCGCCTCGTTCATAATTCCGCTCTTCTCGGCCTCACCGTCACAGACGAAAATGCCGTATTCAAATCTCTGCATTCCCTCGTCGGTGAAATTGAAGTTTGCCGCAGGGCGATCCGAATAGTGATCGGCAAAGATAACATTTCTGATAACTGTAAGGCGCAGGTCATTGTCGGGACAATCGTATGAATACTTCGAGTCGTTGACCACGGCAAGCGTTCTTCTGCCGCCGTCATCAAAACTTATCGCACCCCAGCGTCCCGCAGGCTCTTCCTCGCCGTTTGTCGGGCGTTTGATATATGCGCCGGGAATCTCATAAGTATTTATTCTGTTCTCTCCGCCGACCGGGAAGCTCATCTTGAGCAATGTGAAATCTTCCGTCCAGAGTGCTTTGCATTTGGAACGGAGAACCTTCTGTCCGCTCGCAAGAATGAAGTCCTGAACAAGATACGACCCGCCGAAGCTGTGGCGCGTTCTTATAACAGCTCTTGCGTTACCATTCTCAATAAGCTCAATTTTTTCAAGCTTCATGATGCCTTTGATATCATGAAATCTGAACACCATATGCGCCCATGTGTCGGTCTCGTGGTCATCTATAACAGTCGGCACTGCGATGGGTTTATCTGCGGATGCGTAGTCATATCCGCTTATTTTATCGACAAGCGAAGTTATAAATCCCGTCTGCTCGTCAAACTTGACTTTGAGATACTTGTTCTCCATCGAGAAGCCGGAAGCGGAAACATCCGTATCGATATGTATCTCCGGCAGGTCGCGGTTTTCGTCCCAGCAGGATTTGAGCCAATAGACGGCATAGCCCATTGCGGGGACATCGGAAATGAACACCGTGTCAAGATGGGAGTCGTTGGAGCGCGAGGAGCGGACATTGCTGAAAATCACACCGTTGCCCGCATCATCGGTCACCTGCTTTGACGGGTGATATGTTCTGACCGGTGCTTTGACCGGGAAAGAGAGCGGGTTGAACACGACAACGGGACGCGGGAACTTGCCGCAGGAGTAGCCTCTGACCTCGCAAACGGGGTCAGAAACGCCGTCAATCCAGGTATCTATTCTGCGTGCAATGCGCAGGAACGCCTCATTCTGTATTCTGTCTGATATCGTCAGCGCATGACCCATAGAAGCATTAACATCGTCATATGCCTCCATTATCGAGCAGCCGCAGAGTATATCGTGGAATTGATTGAAGCAGACATCGAGCCACGCCTCTTTGAAATCTTCGGCTCTGTCGCGCATACCGGCGGTCTTAGATGCGACAGTCGCGAAAGCCTCTGAAAAATAGAGTGAATTCTCGAGCTTTCTGTTGAGCTGCTTTACAAGGCTCGTTGCGGAATAGCAGCCGCTCGCGTGGTGCTGGAGATCGTCTTTCCAGACCGGCAGCTCGACTTTTTCAAGACAATGTGCCTCAAAGAAGGCATCGGGCGAAGAAAACACCATATCATGATATCCGTCTCTTTTGAGCTGAGTCTGAACATATTCGATCAATCCCCTCGTCGGACCGCCGCCGTGGTTGCCGACGCCGTAGAAGATCATCATGCCGTGCCCCTCTTCGTTTATCAGCTTTTCCGCGAGGTCGCGCGATCTGTTTATAGCTTCTGCATTGCCCGAACCGTATCCGCTCGCGTCCGGGATATGGAAAGTCGGTATCTGAGTGCCGTCAAGGCTCTCCCACATAAACATATTGGGTATCTCGGCGTTTTCATGAGCACCGGGGCGCATCATAACATATGCTGTCATACCGCCGTTTTTTATAATCTGAGGAAGCATTCCGCTGTGGCCGAAAGAATCCACGTTGTATGCGGTTTTACATATCCTGCCGAATTTTTCGTTGTAATAGAGCTGAGAATAGAGTGCCTGACGGGCAAAGCTCTCCGCCGAAGGCATATTGCAGTCCGGCTGAACCCACCAGCCGTTAACGGGCACCCAGCGTCCCTCTTTGACTCTCACTCTTATCTCCGCGAACATATCGGGATCGATTTCTTCGACCCATTTGTAGTACGCCGCAGACGAGCAAGTGAACACAAAATCGGGATATTCATTGAGCCTGTCGAGCGCACTGCGGAAAGTCTGAAGTACCTCCCCGCACCCCTCCTGCCAACGCCAGAGCCAGATAGGATCAAGGTGTGCGTTACCTATAAGATGAACTTTAGGTTCATTTGACATATATTTTCCTCCTCAAAGAAATTACTTCTTTTTATGAGTACGGTCTTAGCCGTTTATTCTGTCTATAAGCGGACGGGCTGCAATATCGGGCTTGTATTTTTCCGACTCTTTGAGCGCAGAAAGGCGCATTGAGTTCCATTTTTCAGGAGCAGCCGCAATATTTATAAGCTCCTCGGCAAGCCTTTCGGCATTGCAGTTTTTTATTATAACTCCTGTCTTTCCGGGAACGACAAACTCGGGATTATATTTCCAGTCGCTCGCTATCACCGGCACTCCGGCTGACATGGCATCGATAAGCGTTCCGGCAAAGCCCTCGCCTTTATAATAGGTCGGGAACAGCAGAGCAAAATATGATTTCAGCGTTTCAACGCTCTTATTCGCTTCAATAGCTCCGCCGTAGCTGATATAATCCGGGAATGACTTTTCAAGCTGTGAAAATCTTTCTTTATACTCGACATCAACCTGACCGAAAATATCGAGCGTGTATACCGTTCTTCCGAAATGGGCATTGACGCTCTCGACCGCATTTATCGCGTCTTCTATGCCCTTTTCTTTCATAACACGTGAAAAAGTACAGAGCTTATATGGTTCGCTTTTGGGATATTCAATATCGCTCTCTGCCAGCGGCTCAAGTTCTTTGAAATTGTACATAACAACCGCATTTTCAAAGCCTCGTCTCTGCAGAGCGGATTTCATCATATCCGATTCCACATATATAGCATCAAATTTTTTAAGCAGTCTGACAAGCCGTTTATGCTCATCCAAAAAAGAATCGAGCCATCCGCCGATGACCACATAATGTATCCTGCGGTGATAAAACTTGTTATAGAACAAAAACAGCGGTGCAAAAACGCGCAGTCCCCTGTTTGCGGGCATCATTATTATATTTTCACAGTTTTTGAACAGCCTTAAAACATCGATTGCCATTCGCGGCATGGCTTTTATCCCGCCGCAGCTGTCAGCAACAGCCACCTGAGCACCGCCAAAATATTTTTGGAGCTCGTCGGTCACATTTTTTGTTTTCACTGTTTGACCGTTGAACAAGCTGCACCCAAATCCGAAGTGGCCGCAAACACCCGCTTTTTTCATTGTTACGCCATATCCTTTCGCCGTCAGGTAAAAGCCTGCGAGTTTTCCGAAAATATAAGTAAATGATAACAGAAATGTTGCGTTTACGCAACACTTTTTAGACTTAATCGCCAACGGCGCAGACAAATATAACACAAAAAAGTAACAGCCCCGAAGCGATTAAGCCTCAGGGTTGCCAATTAACTTTTAACACAAATTTACATGTACAGCACAGGCTGAATTTTGTCAGGCGAAATCAGTCGTCATCAGTTTCTTTGGTCTCCGCCAGCTCTTCCCAATCCTCGAGATCACCGCATCTGCGGAGATATTCGTGTCCTCCGTCAACGGCACATGCGCCGCATGAGCAGAATTTGAAATCGTGTACGGATTTGCTCTCGATAACCTCGCCGCATTTTTTGCATCTTATTGCATTTCTGATTATCTTCATATAATATACCCCCTGTTATAATACATTTTCAACGTTATTATACATCGCAGAAAATTCAAAGACAAGGTTTTGTTTTGTCACATTGGTAAGAAAAAGCCGGCAGAAATATAATTCACACCGCAGCGGTTATCTGCGCTTTTGCTTTTCTCGTTTTACTCAAGTGTTAGAAAAGATGTGTTTTATAATCGTACACAAAAAATCAAAAGCCCCGAAACCGTTGAGTTTCAAGGCTTTTCGCTTGGTGGAGATAAGCGGGATCGAACCGCTGACCTCTTGAATGCCATTCAAGCGCTCTCCCAGCTGAGCTATACCCCCAAATATTAAGTTCGTTTGGAACGCTATCTATTATATCAAAAGAAGCGGATTTGTCAATAGTTTTTTCAAAAAAACTCGTACAATACGCATTGCAAAAAACATGACTGCGGTAAATATCTGCCGCAGTCATATTTTTTGATTTATTTGTTCTCGTAGTCAAGAACTTCTCTTGCAATATATATCGGTCTGTGCTTTGTCTCAATATATGTTCTGGCAAGATACTCGCCGACCATGCCGGTGCAGAAAAGCTGAAGACCGCCGAGCAGAAGAATGAGCACAACGGTTGTGGCGTAACCTGGAACCTTGATATCAAACGCCAGCTTCTGGATTATGACAACTATCATGTAGATTATGGACGCGGCAGAAGATGTCAAGCCGATATAAGTTGCAATTTTGAGCGGCGTAGTAGTAAAAGCGATAATGCCGTCCATTGCATATTTGAAGAGCTTCGCAAAGTTCCACTTTGAAGTGCCGTTTGCGCGGTCTTCAACGATATAGGGCATATAATATGTGTTGAATCCAACCCACGAGAAAATGCCCTTGGAGAAGCGATGATATTCGCTCATGCTGAGCACGGCATCGACCACACAGCGTCTGAGAAGTCTGAAATCGCTTGCGCCGCTTTTGAACTCGATCTCCGAAGTTTTATTGATTATCTTATAAAAGCAATCTTTGAACGCCGAGAGAACTTTTGATTCGCGTCTGTCCTCCTGATAACATGCCACGGCATCGTAGTTGGGATCCTTGTCGAGTATCGCCATCATATCAAGTACCAGCTCAGGGCGCTGCTGCATATCGGCATCGATAAGGCAGACCATCTCTCCCTTGCTCTCTTTGAGTCCGGCATATATAGCTGACTCTTTGCCGAAGTTGCGCGAAAATCCGACAACTTTCACATTTTCATCGGCTATCTCATAGATGTGGCGGAGCTTTTCCATCGTCTGATCGCGGCTGCCGTCATTGACGAATATGAGCTCATAATCAAAGCCTTTGTCTTTGAAGACTTCAGTTGCGGTGTTATAAAATAATTCAACATTATCCTGCTCGTTATAGCAGGGAATTACTAAGGATAATTTCATCTTTCCCTCCGAAATTGCACAAATATAGCTTCTGAATTGTATCACAAATTTTCATTATTTGCAACAATTATTCACCGATCTCTATGCCGGCTTTCTTTTCAAGTGATTTAACAAAATCATTCAGCTCCTCATAAACATATCCGTTGACAAAAAGGTTCTTCGTTTTGAGACGGAGTGTATCGATTTTGAAGACGGTTTTGTTCACCTTTTCAAACGATTCGTATGATTTGAGCTCCCTTTCGCTGAGGCGCTTGACTGTTATCTGATCATAGGTTGAAGGATCGCCGTTGAGCTCCGCGCGAACCGTACATTTTTCAAAATCATCGTCAAACACGAGCGTGTTTCCCTCGAGTTTTACGCTGTCGCCTTCGATTATTTTAATTGTGTATCCGGCGTTCGGGTCGGACGCATACGCGCCGAGATTCAGAGACTTTTCATCGGGAGTGATAAGATAATTATACATATAATCGTCCGTATCGGCATTTTTAAGCTTTATAAGAGAGAAGCCCATATCATAATCGGCATTTTCAAAAGCTTCTATCTCATCGAGTCCCGCCACGCCCTCATACTCGGTCACTTTGAATGTAAAAGAAGTAATATTATGCTTCGGTTCAAACACAACGCGGGTCTCGCTGCCATCGGCATTGAGAGCGGGAACTTCGACTTTGCTTCCGTCGCTGAAAGTGATTACTCCGCCGAGTATATTTGAATTGAGCCCGAAGTTGTCATACAGAGACACATGAAACCGTTTTAGGGCTGTCAAATTTCACAGTCACAGTCTTTTGTGCATCATTTTTATCGAATCTCGACACACAGTTTTCGAGCTTGACATTGGGGCCGGCAGTCCTGTTTCCGACACCGATGAGTCTGAAATCGTTAAGCAACGAAGCATCGCCGGAGGACACGCTGATATCGGCATTATATGTGAGGCTGTCCGTGCGGCGATTCCAATAGACCGAATCGCCGTTTATTATGCGCTCGGAATAGCAATAAGCATACTGTGAAAGATGCTCGCTGAGCGCTTTATATTCGGAACATCTGAGTATCGAATGGCTGAGAGACTTTTTATCTATCGGCAGTCTGACCCTGTTATTCCATCTGTATTGCGGAACATCGGTCTCATATGACGGATCGTTATTCTTCTCTCTGTCCTGCATCACGGTGCTCTTGATATTAAGTGCATAAAAATCCGGCTTTGATTTCCATGCAAGTGAATAGCCGAAGCACTTGAGCACTTTCGGAGTGTATCCGCTCTCTTTTTTCAGGATACGCTCCATCGCCTTTTCAAACGATATGCTGACTCCGCGGTGATCCGTGTGGGTATCGAAATCTATTGCTAAAATATAATCCGGGCGATATTCGAGAACAACACTTTCGATATCATCGACCATATTTTCGGCTGTATATTTGGCGTGAGTTCCGAAACGGTCGAAGTGATAATCTTTAAATCCCTTTCCCGCATAAGTATGATCCCATCCGGAAGAGAAAGAAAAAGCTTTTTTGCCGACGTAGAGCTGCGTTCCGTCGGGATATCCGAGAAATATTACTTTCTCTCTCGGTATACCGAGTTTTTCAAGCGCATTGCAGGCTTCACTCTGACGGGTGTATGCAGAAACTCTTTTATCGCCGTTTGTTGCGAACACGACACGGACATCGGCGCCGTTTTTGTACATAGGCGGAAGCACCTGACCGGAGATAAGCAGATCGTCATCTTCATGAGGGACTATAACCATGACTTTTTTGTTCTTAAACTGAGAATCATAGAAGCTGTTGTCTACGCCGTCGTTTGAATCCAGCTTATTGAGCTCGGTCTCATATACGCAAACCACAGCAAGAACGGCAAGCACAAGCGCCATGAGAACTATCAGCACCGCTCTTTTCTTCTTTTTCCTTTTCACATTTTCTGCCATGTTGTTACCTTAACCTTTAAACAGAGATTTTTGCTTATTTTTTCGGCTTTTTCACCACGGTAACGCTGTCAACACCGTAGTACACCGCAGTCCAATCATTGAACCATTTGTTGTTCGCGTTATCGTTTGTAATATTTATCATATATGAATTCAGCGACCAATAAGATTTGCGCGGTCGGCTGCGCGGTATTTTGACATCCTTTATGCCCGCCGCTTTCTGCTCATATATCGCCTGCTCAGCCTCTTCATAAGCGATGCTGTCGGACTTGAGCGCATAATATTCTCCGACATAGATAACGCCGAAACCAAGGGCAACCAAAACTGAAAGCACAACAGCGGTTTTCTTAATTCCGTCCATTTTGCCGTCAAGAAGCTGAGCCGCCAGGACAAATGCCGCGCATCCGAACATAATATTTGCGCCGAAGAAAGAGCGAGGAGGCGCTTCGGGCGAAACTATCAAAACTCCCGCAGCTGCCGCACCGGTGAGCAGATATATGCACGGCAGGAGCCAGTTGAGCTTTTTCTTTTTGATGCAAACAATTAACAGGACAATTACCAAAACTACAAGCATAAGCAGCACAGCACGCCAGATATTAAAATATATCTGCTCCGCCGACCACAGCAAATGCTTCATTATATTCCGCTCGCGGTGGGTATTATCGATACGCACTCTGTTGCCGGGAGCGAGAAGCAATATTCCGAATCCGGTTATGACTCCGAGAAGTCCGGTAACATGATGTGCTCTGACGGGCATTTTCTTTATCTTGAAGTAGATCAAGAAGAGCATAACAGCTCCCATCGTTGCGCCGCCCATATTCTCATTTGTCCAACCCGCAAAGACGCCGGCGACAAACATGAGAACCGAAAGAATAATTTCTTTTGAAGGCTTCGGCTTTTCGGACTCCGTATCATGGATGCGGTAGAACATAAGAAAAGTCAGTATCCAAACAGTTGTCCACAGATAATTGAACGCTGCGCTGTACCAAATATAGGCCGATGCGGGTTTGTTCATTCCAAGCCACTCAAAGGCATAAATAAAGACCAGCAGCGGTATATTTATCGGTCGCTTGTAGTTTGCGTGAAAATATATCAGCAGGCCGAGCAATGTAAAGAACAGGGAGTTCACAACATTGAAGACCGATTTATCGAACAGAGTAAACAGCTGCAGGAGAAAATGCGCCGGTTTTTGCCTCCCTTTGCCTGATTGTGCTTTCTGCGCTGTTGACTGCACTGAATGTCTACGACCGGATTGCCAAACACGCCGGAGCAGGTACTCTGGTACCCATTACCGGATTTGCCAATTCGATGGTCAGCGCGGCGATGGAATTTAAAACCGAAGGCTACATTTTGGGTTTGGGAGCCAAGATGTTTTCCATCGCAGGTCCGGTGATTGTTTATGGCATCAGTGCCTCGGTGATCTATGGGCTGATCCTGATGTTGATTGGATGCGGACGGGAGCATTACCCGCAGCGAGTATGATGAGG
>OKSE01001658.1_pt1 | contig 10368 bp, 8 predicted proteins | sample 1633631 | NCBI WGS metagenome assembly OKSE01 (sample SAMEA3541555, study PRJEB24748) | human gut metagenome | biome: human gut; feature: human-associated habitat; material: faeces | place: China | collected 2012 | reverse complement strand
GGGCCGCCGTGGCAGCCGTGGCCGTCAGCGGCGTGGCCAGACCGCCGCCGCTGGCGGTGACGGTGTTCCGGATCTCACCCTCCACCCCCGGCGCGGCAAACTCCGTGACCCGGGCCTGATACACCAGGGTGGCGTTGCCCCCGGCGGGCACCGTAACGCCGGTGACGGTCATAGGCGGCCCCGCCGTCACCGTGGGGGCGGGCTGGGCCGTGCCGCCGTTATAATAGAGGACGCTGCCCGGCACATAGGCCAGGGGATACACGGTGCCGGCGGCCGCGGTGCTGCCGCCCAGATCGTCGGTCAGAGTCAGCCCCGTCAGGGCCGCCGTGCCGGTATTGCTGAGGGTCACCACATAGGTCACCGTGTCGCCGGGCCGGTAGCCGCCGGACACCGCCGTCTTGGTGATGGTCAGGGCGTCCCGCAGCTCGCCGGTGACCACGTTGGAATTGATCTGACTGCCGTTGTAGGACAAGGTAGCCATGTTGGTAAAGGAAGCCATAGAACTCCTCCCGGAAAACGGATGGGTTTTCCTGCCCCTGGGGGCAGGAGCCGTTTCCGCATTCCAGTGTATGCGCCATGGCCCGCCGCCGTCATCCCTGCCTGTCCAGAGACGCCTGCACAAAGCCCACAAACAGCGGGTGGGGCCGGTTGGGACGGCTCTTGAACTCCGGGTGGAACTGCACCCCCACAAACCAGGTGTTGGCGGGTTCCTCCACGATCTCCACCAGATGCCCGTCCGGGGACAGTCCCGCCAGCCGCAGTCCGGCGTCCTGCAGCTCCCGGCGGAACTGGTTGTTGAACTCATACCGGTGCCGGTGCCGCTCGGAGATGTCGGCAGCGCCGTAGGCGGCCCGGGCCAGAGTACCCTCCGCCAGCACGCAGGGGTATTTGCCCAGCCGCATGGTGCCGCCCTTGGCGGTAATGCCCACCTGATCCGGCATCAGAGCGATCACCGGATGGGCGGTCAGGCCGGAGAACTCCGCGCTGTGGGCGTCGGCCCACCCGGCCACGTGCCGGGCATATTCGATGACGGCGATCTGCATCCCCAGGCAGATGCCGAAATACGGCACGTCCTTCTCCCGGGCGTATTGCGCCGCCAGGACCATCCCCTCGATGCCCCGGTCGCCGAAGCCGCCGGGCACCAGAATGCCGCTGCAATCCCCCAGCACCTGCTTCACGTTCTCCGCCGTCAGGCCCTCGGAGTCCACCCACTTGATGTTCACCCTGGCGTCGCAGGCTGTTCCCGCGTGGAACAGGGACTCCGCCACGCTGAGATACGCATCATGCAGGCCGGTATACTTGCCCACCAGGGCGATCTGCACGGTTTTATGCACCCCGTTGATCCGCTGCACCAGGGCCGTCCACTCGGCCAGGTCCGGCTCCCGCTGGGGCAGTCCCAGCTTCCGGCAGGCCACCCGGCACAGGCCCTCCCGCTCCAGCAGCAAGGGCACCTCATACAGGGTGGAGGCCGTCAGATTCTGGATAACGCAGTCCTCCTCCATGTTGCAGAACAGAGCGATCTTCCGCCGCAGGTCCTCCGGCAGGGGACTGTCGGTGCGGCACACCAGAATATCCGGCTGAATGCCCACGGACAGCAGCTCCTTCACGGAGTGCTGGGTGGGCTTGCTTTTCAGCTCCCCGGTGCCGGGGATGGACACCACCAGGGGCACATGGATATACAGCACGTTTTCCCGGCCCTTCTCCGCCGCCACCTGGCGGATGGCCTCCAGATAGGGCTGGCTCTCGATGTCGCCCACGGTGCCGCCTACCTCGGTGATGATGATGTCCGTTTCGCCGTCGTCCATGGCGTAAATGCGCCGCTTGATCTCGTCGGTAACATGGGGGATGATCTGCACGGTGCCGCCCAGATAGCCTCCCTGCCGCTCCCGGTTCAGCACGTTCCAGAACACCTTGCCCGAGGACACGGACGCGTTCCCCGTCAGGGACTCGTCCACAAACCGCTCATAGTGCCCCAGGTCCAGGTCCGTCTCCGCGCCGTCATCGGTGACGAACACCTCGCCGTGCTGAAAGGGGCTCATGGTGCCGGGGTCCACATTGAAATAGGGGTCGAACTTCTGGTTTTTCACCCGGAAGCCCCGCTGCTTCAGCAGCCGCCCCAGGGACGCCGCGCAGATGCCCTTTCCCAGCCCGGACACCACGCCGCCGGTAACAAAAATATGCTTCATCGTGACCACTCCTTACCCGCAGAATACCATATTAAAAATACTTTCAAATTCTACTGCCGCCGCCCTCCCCCGTCAAGACGGAATATTTATCAAAATAAAGAATCCCCTCCGGTGCTTCCCTGCACAATCAGCCGAAATTGCGGAATTTGCGAAACTTTTCCTTGCAATCCGCCTACCGGCGTGGTATGGTAGATTTGAACCCGCCCTATCCGGCGCCCTCTCCCCTACCGCAGCCCGGGAATGCGCCTGCACAGCACCGGGCACAGCAGGGCCGTCACGGCGATTTTCGCGGCGTCCCCCGGCAGATAGATCAGCATCCCCGACCAAAGCAGGGCCGGCGCGCTGATGCCCTTGCCCAGATAGCCGTTGAGGATCAGCGCCATATAGGGCACCCCCACGGCATAGAGAACCGCCAGCCCCGCCCCGCAGGCCAGGGCCAGCCTCACCGGCGAGCTGCTGCGGCGGCTCAGCCCGCCGATGACGGCGGCGGCGGGAATCAGCCCCAGCAGGAACCCGAAAGAGGGCTGAAGCACATAGCCGAAGCCGCCTCCGGCGGTGAAGATCGGCAGCCCCACAAGCCCCAGAGCCACATAGACCCCCTGGCTCAGGGCTCCGCCGCCCGGCCCCAGCATCACCCCCGCCATGGCGGTGAACAGGAACTGCAGGGTGATAACGGAAATCCCTATCGGAATACGAATAAACGCGCCTGCCGCCGTCAATGCGGCCAGCAGCGCGGTATATACCAGCTTTCGTGCGGACATGGTCCCCTCCTGATTTGGAATAGATTGGGGCCATGATACCATAGCGGCCCCTAGTTGTCAACGAATTGACAACCAGGGGGCCGTTTTTCATTCTGCCTCCGCCTGGGGATAGACCAGGCTTTCCGGCGTCCAATTGCGGATCCGGTCTGCGTACCAGGCGCAGCAGTCCCGGGCCAGGGCCGTGTCCAGATTGCGGAAGTTGCCGCACTCTGCGGCGCTTTTGCCGGGCATGGGACCGTCATAGACCGCCCCGGCGGCGAACACCCGCTGCACCAGGCGGATGGCCGCCTCATCCGTCAGCCGGCGGCTGTCGAACAGGAAGTAAAACCCCGTCTGGCAGCCCATGGGGCCGAAGTAGATCACGGCGTCCTTTTCCGGGCTGTTGCGCAGAAGGGTGGCGATGATGTGCTCCACCGAGTGCATCTGGGCATTGGTCAGCAGGTCGCCGGTGTTGGGCTTTTTGAAGCGCAGGTCGAAGGTGGTGACGTCTCCGTCCCGGCGGGACAGGTACAGGCCGGGAACCAGCACGTCGTGGTTCACCGTAAAGCTGGCGATCCGTTCCATGTCACGCCTCCAGCTGGTCCACAAAGGCCATGACCACCCGGTTCAGGTCCCGCATGGCCGTGGGAAAATTGAAAACGAAGTCGTGGTGCTCAAACAGGCAGTCGGACACGGACTTGATGGACATGAAGGGCACGTTGTTGCGCAGGCACACCTGGGCGTCGGCGCAGCCCTCCATGTCGCACAGCAGGGGGTGGAAGGTGTCGGCGATCCAGTGGGCCCGGGGGGTGTCGGTGGCGAACCAGTCGCCGGTGGCCACCCAGCCGGTGCGGTATGGAACGCCCACCCGGTCCATGGCGTCCTTGGCCCGGTCCAGGTCGCTGGTAGGGAACTGCACCCGGTTCACCGTGGACACCAGTCCCACAGGGTCGCCCAGGGCGCTGGTATCCACATCGTGCTGCAAAAAGCCCTCCGCCAGAACGATGGAGCCAATGGGCATATCCTCAAAGCACCCGGCTACCCCGGCGTTGAGCACCAGATCCGGCTGATACAGGCTGATCAGCAGCTGGGTGGCCATGGCGGCGTTGACCTTGCTGACGCCCCCGGCGCAGGCGATGACGTCCGGCCGGATCTGATAAAACGGCACCCCGGCCACGGTTTGCAGCGGCTGGGCATTCTCCTGGGTCAGCAGGCTTTCGATCTCGCCGGTCATGGCGTATACAAGTCCGATTTTCATGGTTGGTTTCCTCCCGATAAATTCGATTTTCACCCTATATTGTAAGGATTCACCGGGTGGATTGTCAAGAGGATTGCAAAATTTCCCAAAATGCGGTATAATGAGCTGAGAAATGAACCAAAAGTGCATTTTTAAACAGTGTGGTGATTAATATCCTATAACCTGTACATAATGCCGGGAAAAGTGTCGCTGATTTGTAACCAGTTTGTAACTATTTGTAATTTTCTGGAAAGGGGTGATCGCATGCCCGTTTTCGGCGTGATCTGCGAATATGACCCCTTCCATCTGGGGCACCGGTGGATGCTGGAGCAGCTGCACCGGCAGGGACCGGTGGTGTGCGCCATGAGCGGCTGCTTCACCCAGCGGGGGGAATTTGCCGCCGTGAACAAGTTCGCCCGGGCGGAGATGGCCGTTCGGAACGGGGCGGACTTGGTGCTGGAGCTGCCCACGCCCTGGGCGGTGTCCGGGGCGGAGCGCTTTGCCCGGGGCGGCGTGGAGCTGCTGAAGAAAACCGGCCTGGTGACCCACCTGGCCTTCGGCAGCGAGTGCGGCGACCTGGAGGCCCTGCAACGGGTGGAAGCCTGCCTCTCCGGCGAGAGCTTTCAGGAGACGCTCCGGCGGAGATTGGAGGGCGGCGAGACCTTTGCCCGCTGCCGCCAGGCGGCGGTGGAGGAGCTGCTGGACCCCCGGGACGCGGCGCTGCTGTCCCAGCCCAACAACATCCTGGCCATCGAGTATCTGAAGGCCCTGCGCCGGGCGGATTTTTCCATGGAGCCGATAACGTTCCCGCGCCGGGGCGGACCCCACGACGGCGGCGCGGCGGATGGGATCGCCTCCGCCTCCCACATCCGGGGGCTTCTGCGGGCGGGGCACACGGAGGAGGCCATGGCCTTCCTGCCCCGGGAATCGGCGGAGGTGCTGCGGCGGGAAATCGCCGCAGGCCGGGGGCCGGTGGATATGCACACCTGCCAGCGGGCCATTCTGGCCCGGCTGCGGACCATGTCCCAGGAGGACTTTCTCCCCTATGACGGCGGCGGCGAGGGGCTGTACCGCCGGTTTTACCGGGCGGTGCGGCAGGCCACGGACATGGACGGCCTGCTGGAGGCCGCCAGGACCCGGCGGTATCCCCTGGCCCGGCTGCGGCGGATGCTGCTGGCGGCGTATCTGGAGCTGCCGGAGCCGGAGCACATCCCCTATCTGCGGCTGCTGGCCGCCAGCTCCCGGGGCTGCACCCTGCTGCGGCAGATGCGCGGGGTGCCGGTGCTGACCAAGCCCGCCGACGTATCCCGCCTGGGGCAGACGGCCCAGGACCTGTTCACCCGGGAGGCCGGTTGGACCGATTTATATACTCTGGCGTATCCCGACCTGTCTCAGAGCGCCTGCGGCGCGGACTGGCGGGCCACCCCATGGATCATGTAAGGAAATGCCTATGAAGAAACTGTACATCATTCTGATAGCGGCCCTGCTGCTGACGCTGGCGGCGTGCCTGACAGCCTGCAGCGCCAAGCCCGTGTCCCTGCGGGGCACCGAAGCGCCCAATCTGCCCGGCCCGACTAATGACGCTCTGAAGGTCACGGACGAGGGCCAGGACTGGAACATCACCCTGGAGCAGGTAGATAAGGAGAACTTCGCCGAGGACGACCGGCTGCTGGCCAAGGGCAGCTATCAGGTGTTCCAGCTGAACCAGGAGGGCTCAGGGGACACGCTGACCGCCACCGCCGCTGCCGCCGAGGGCATCAACGCATATTTTGAGCAGTGGCGCAAGGACCAGCTGCAATTTCTGGGAGACGTGACCAACCTGGCCCGGGATGCTTACGCCGGTGTCAACGGGGAGGACTCCCGCTGGGAGCAGCCGGAGTATGTGTACTCCGATACCGTTACCACCGACTATTGGGTGGGGCCGGAGCTCCTGTGCGTGGAGATGCACTACAGCTCCTATTCCGGCGGAGCCCACCCCAACTCCTGGCGCGTGGCGGTGAGCTTCGACCTGAACACCGGCGAGGCCGTCAAGATCATGGACCTGGCCGAGGACAGCGAGGGCCTGCGGGCCGCCGTCAAGGAGAATCTGCTGTACCAGATCCGAGAGAGCGACATCTGGATGGAATACGGGGCCGAGGCCTTCTTCGAGGACTATGAGGACACCGTGGGCAACTGGGCGGATCAGTGCCTGGTATTCGATGACAATGGCCTGACCGTGGTGTTCAACCCCTATACCATCGCTCCCTATGCCACGGGAGAGCTGTCGTACCTGATTCCCTACAGTCTGCTGCAGCCCTATCTGAATGGCCGGGCCATGCAGCTGCTGGGTCTGAACTGAGTCAATTCTTTGGATAAATAAAGGGCTTCCACCCGACCGGTGGAAGCCCTTTATTATGTCGTTGTTACAGGATGGACTTGGCGTCCACATAAAGCTCCCGGACCGCCGGTGCATCGGCGGTGACGGGCTCCGGCTGGTGGTCCCGCTTCTCGATGAACTTGGGGGCCACCTGGGGGAACAGGGCCAGGCTCAGCACGTCCTCGTCGGACTTGGCAAGGCCCCGGAACTCCTGGCGGTACTTCTCCAGCTCCGGCTCCAGCAGGTCGGCGGGACGGCAGGTGACCACGTCCTCGGGAGCGATGCCCGCCTTGGCCCGTACCTCCGGGTTCACCTGGCCGGGGAGCTGGCCGTACTCGCCCTTGAGCATGGCCTTGGACTCCTTGGGGAACACCTTGTACCGCTCCCCCATGATGATGTTCATCACCGCCTGGGTGCCCACGATCTGGCTGGAGGGGGTCACCAGGGGCGGATAGCCGAAGTCCTTGCGGACCCGGGGAATTTCCGCCAGCACGTCGTAGTATTTGTCCTCCTTCCCGGCCTGCTTCAGCTGGGAAATGAGGTTAGAGAGCATACCGCCGGGCACCTGATACAGCAGGGTGTTGGTGTCCACCCGCAGGACCTTGGGGTCCAGAATGCCCGCGTCCTGAAGCCGCTGGGCCACCTGGCGGAAGTGGACGGCGGCATCGGACATCTTGCCCAGGTCCAGGCCGGTATCGCGGACGGTTCCCTTCAACGTGGCCACCAGGGACTCGGTGGCGGGCTGGCTGGTGCCGTTGGCCATGGGCGACAGGGCGGTGTCCACGATGTCCACCCCGGCATAGGCCGCCATCAGCAGCGTCATATCGCCAGTGCCGGAGGTGTTGTGGGTGTGCAGGTGGATGGGGACGCTGACGGTCTCCTTCAGAGCCTTCACCAGGGAATAGGCGTCCATAGGCAGCAGGAGGTTGGCCATGTCCTTGATGCAGATCATGTCCGCGCCCATCTCCTCCAGCTCCTTGGCCAGCTTCACGAAGTAGGCCTCGTTGTGGATGGGGGACATGGTATAGCTGAGGGTGGCCTCCACCTGTCCGCCGTATTTCTTGGTAGACTTAATAGCCTGTTCCAGATTGCGCACGTCGTTGAGAGCGTCGAAAATGCGGATGATGTCGATGCCGTTTTCGATGGACTTGGCGCAGAAGGCGTCCACCACGTCGTCGGCGTAATGCTTATAGCCCAGGATGTTCTGGCCCCGGAACAGCATCTGCAGCTTGGTGTGCTTCACATGCTTGCGGATGGTGCGCAGACGCTCCCAGGGGTCCTCCCCCAGAAAGCGCATACACGCGTCAAAGGTTGCGCCGCCCCAGCACTCCAGGGAGTAGTACCCGATGGAGTCCAGGGTCTCCAGGGCGGGCAGCATATCCCCGATGGTCATGCGGGTGGCCGCCTGGGACTGGTGGGCGTCCCGGAGGATGGTATCGGTAATCAGCAGGGGCTTATTCGATAAAAATTCCATAATTTACCTCCTATCAGCCGAACAGGGAGATCAGCACGCCTGCGGCGATGGCGGAGCCGATGACGCCCGCCACATTGGGGCCCATGGCGTGCATCAGCAGGAAGTTGCCGGGATTGGCCTCCTGGCCCACCTTCTGGCTGACCCGGGCCGCCATGGGAACGGCGGACACGCCGGCGGAGCCGATGAGGGGATTGATCTTCTCCTTCAGGAACAGGTTCATGAACTTGGCCAGCAGCACGCCGCCGGCGGTGCCGAAGCCGAAGGCCACCACGCCCATGCCCATAATGGCCAGGGTCTTGGGGCTGAGGAAGGTGGTGCCGGTGGCGGTAGCGCCCACGCTGATGCCCAGGAAGATGGTGACGATGTTCATCAGCTCGTTCTGCATGGTCTTGCTGAGCCGATCCAGCACGCCGCACTCCTTGGCCAGGTTGCCGAACATCAGGCAGGCGATCAGCGGCGCGGCGGAGGGCACCAGCAGGGCCACAAACACCGTGACCACAACGGGGAACAGGATCTTCTCCCGCTTGCTGACCTCCCGCAGGGGCTTCATAACGATCTGCCGCTCCTTCTCAGTGGTCAGGGCCTTCATGATGGGCGGCTGGATGACGGGCACCAGGGCCATGTAGGAGTAGGCCGACACGGCGATGGGGCCCAGCAGCGCCGGGGCCAGCATGGCGGTGACGAAGATGGCCGTGGGGCCGTCCGCGCCGCCGATGATGCCCACGGAGGAGGACTCCGCGCCGGTGAAGCCCAGCAGGCGGCAGCCCAGATAGGTCAGGAAAATGCCCAGCTGAGCGGCAGCGCCCAGCAGCAGGCTCTTGGGGTTGGCGATCAGGGGGCCGAAGTCGGTCATGGCGCCCACGCCCATGAAGATCAGGCAGGGATAGATGCCCAGCTTGATGCCCAGATACAGCACATCCACCAGGCCCACGGAAACGGTGACATTGCTCATGGTCAGACCGCTGGCGGCAGCGAACTGCTCTGCGCTGGCCAGGGTCTGGATCTGTACGGCGATGGAATTCACAGCGTCGCCGGTGGCGGCGGCCACCTGAGCGGCCACCTGACTCAGTGCATCCGCGCCAAACATGCTCTGGGCGGCGGTCCACAGGGAGTCCGCATAAGGCTGCAGCACATCGGCGGATACGCCGCTGTTCAGCATTTCAGACAGAAAGCTGGCCGTGATAGGCTGGCCGCCGAACAGCTCCCAGTGGACGTGGCCCCCGGCAAAGAGGATCTCGTGGAACATCCCCGCCCCGGGCAGATTGGCCACCAGCATGCCGATGGCGATGGGCACCAGCAGCAGAGGCTCAAACTTCTTCACAATGCCCAGAAACAGCAGGACACAGGCAATCACCAGCATAATGGCGCTTTTCCAGTTCTCCCCCTGGAAGAACTGATAGAAGCCGGTACTGGTCAGGAAATTGGCAATTGCTTCCATATGCGGCCCTCCGGGGTCAACCGATGGTGCACAGCAGGGTGCCGGACTCCACGGCGGCCCCCTTGGTGACGGACACGGAGGTGACGGTGCCGTCGCAGGGCGCCATGATCTCGTTTTCCATCTTCATGGCCTCCAGGATCATCAGCACGTCGCCCTTCTTCACGGCGCTGCCGTTTGCCACGTTGACGGCCAGAATGGTGCCGGGCATGGGGGCGGTGATCTTTTCGCCTCCGGCGGGGGCGGCAGGTGCAGCGGGGGCAGGGGCAACCGCAGGAGCGGCGGGCGCACCGGTCATTTCCTCGATCTCCACCTCGAACACGGTGCCGTTGACGTTGACTCTGTACTTTTTCATGGTGCGTTCCTCCTTACACTTTCTTCATGGATACGATACGGATGGCGGAGACGTCGGTCCCCAGGTCCTCGGCGATGGCAGCAGCCACGCGGTGGACGTCCTCGGCGTGCTCGGTCTTGGGGATGCGGATGGAATCGCAGCCGCCGGCCACACAGGCACGGATGTCTTCACGCCAGTAGGGAGTGTCCAGACCGTTGATACGGACGACCCGCTCTGCACCGCGGTAATCCACGGTCTTCAGGGCGTGATACAGGCTGAAACGGGCGACATCCTTCTGGTTCTCGGCCACAGCGTCCTCCAGGTCCAGCATCAGGGAGTCGGCCTTATAGATGTAGGGGTCTTTGATGAGGCCGGGCTTCTGCGCATTCAGGAACATCATCGTGCGGCGCAGGCGCTTCTTGTTCGGATTATTCATCGAATGGCACCTCCCCAAGGCAGATTCTCATACTGGTCAACAGAGCGGAACACCGCGCCCTCGATGCGGGCCTTCAGGGTGCAGTCCAGTGCGCCCTTGTCCACGATGGTGATGATCTCGCGGCGGTTTTCCATGTTGTAGGCACCGTAGGGTTCATACACCGTGGCCCC
>OKSE01001657.1_pt1 | contig 10371 bp, 4 predicted proteins | sample 1633631 | NCBI WGS metagenome assembly OKSE01 (sample SAMEA3541555, study PRJEB24748) | human gut metagenome | biome: human gut; feature: human-associated habitat; material: faeces | place: China | collected 2012 | reverse complement strand
TTTGAACAGAGTAAGCCATCAAATCTCCCTAAACTTTACAGCAAACCGGCATCAACAGTTGGTGCGACAGCACCGATGCGCTTGTCTTTAATCTCGTCCCAGCCATCATATGTAGAGGCGAGAGCGGTAGAGATGGTAAACTTGTTGCCATAGAAAGTCACATAGCCAGTGTAGATGCCTTCCACATCGTCCCAATAAAGCTCTGCGCCCTGATCGGCGAGGTTGCTACCGTTGGCACCGATGAGGTAGACATGGTCTGGATATTCGGGCACATAGGTGTCGCTGTGGAGGTTCATGGTCATGGTGCGGAGATCTACAGTCACGTCGTAGGTGCCTGGTGTGGCGATGTGGAATGACTGCTCTGTGAGCGTCATGGCCTTGTCGCGGTTGACCATGAACTGGGGCCCCAGATTCTCGTCGTACCAAGGCTTGAGGGAGTCGAGGTACAGGTAGTCGTTGGGGTCGGTACCGAGCTGGCTAAGAATGTTGAAGTAGCATGAGGTGAACTCTACCGTTGCCTTATACACACCGTCCGTCTCAGTCTTTGGCAGTGTGGCAGATGCGAGTGTGGGATCGAAGACACCGTCGCTGCCCCATACATACAGCTTGTCGGGAAAGTCACCGAGCAAGGTGACGGTCAGGGTGTTGAAGTCGATGCGCATACGATAGGTTGTACCGGCGACTGGCACTTTGAAAGATGCGTCCCTACCCTTTACCATGGTCATAGGCTCATTGATAACGAGCATGGCGCCGAATACTGAAGGGGCGAAGCGGTTTTTGTTAAACTCTGTCCAATCGGCATCGCCAGTTGTCAGATGTTGGGTGACGGCGAAATATTGCGCACCGTCAACGAAGGTGACATCACCCTCATACACTCCTGTAGTGGCGGTCTCTGTCAGTTCTGCAGCAGCAGTGTTGGTTTTCCACTCATTGTCGCTGCCGACAATGTAGCACTGTGCGCTGGCAGCAACTGTTGCCAGCACTGTCAGCAATGCTGACATGATGATTCTGTGAAAAGTTTTCTTCATATGTCTTTAGTCTTAATTCCGCAACACTATTATAGATTAATCTTTATTAGTGCCTGATCAACTAAAAGTTGCCCAGGATTTTGCCATGTCAAAATTTTCACTTATCTTAGTGTTGCGAAAAGAAAATAAGCAAAAATCTGATATGACGTGGCAAATTTAGCAAAAAATTCCGAATTATAAGCCAGTATAATAAAAAAACTTCAATGATTTCCCTCGAATTGTGCGAAATTAACCTTTTTTTTCGAGAAATCAAGACCACAATTGCAAAAAATCCTACTAACGTGCTCTGAGTCACAATAATATTTATTTTCAATTATCTTTAATCCTTATAATCTACCTTGATTACGATAACGCGGATGGTCTGGTCTTCGCCATCTGTTGCCACCTTGGCGATGTGCCAGTCGCGTGGAAAGAAGATGAAGAATTCGCCAGGATTGCTGTCGAAGAAACGGGCCTTATGATAGTGAGTTTAGTACATATGCTAAAAATGAATTTACGCGAGAAGATCAAAAACGATTGACTACGTTTTTATTACATCATTGCCCGGCAAAGTGGATGATGATAATCAAAAATACAGATTTCATTTATCAACTATATAATAAGGAAGGCATCAATATTCGTACGTTTGATAAAGAATACTTGGTGAGCTTTATGAATAGGAATGATAAGAAAGTTACGCATTTGTTGATAACTAACTATTAACAGGTGGGTCGTACTTAGAATAAAAGTGTATTTAAGTATATAGATAAGAAAGATGGCAGCCTTATAACTGGTGAGCTATCTTTCTTTTTATATCTATAATCCGGTTAATTTCAGCCATTTCTGATATTTTCATCCTCAAAAACTTTGCCGTTTCGCAGAAAACTCGTATCTTTGTAGCGGAAATATAATTATGGAGGAACAGAGATATGATTTACTATGTAGCTAATCCGATATACGATTCTGTGTTCAAATTCCTGATGGAAGACGAACGCATCGCCAAAACCGTGCTCGCCGCCCTGCTGAAAAAGGAAGTGGTGAGCGTGGAAATGAGAAGACATGAGCATCCTAACATCACCCGAGACAATATCTCGATGTTTCGCATCGACTTTGCTGCCAGGGTGAGGGAAGAGGATGGAAGCGTAAGGCTCATCCTTATCGAACTTCAGAAGACATGGCTCGATACCGAGACGCTCCGGTTCCGACGTTATCTGGCTGCCCAGTATAATGCTGAGGAGAATATGATAAAGGAGGGAGAGGGCAAGGGATATGCCGTGCCGATGGTGGCTGTGTATCTGCTGGGCCATAGAGTGGGAGATATTGACAAGGCTGTGGTATACGTGAACCACAAGGCGCTCGACTATGACGGGAAAGAGGTGGAGAACGGGATGGATGATCCTTTCATCAACAGTCTGACGCATGACAGTATCCTGGTGCAGATTCCTCTTTTGCATGGCAAGATAAACAATAGGCTCGACAAGGTGCTGAGCGTGTTCGACCAGTCGCAGAGGGATAAGAAGAACCAGCAGATGTTATGTCTGGAGGGTGATAAATATAAGGATGATTCGGATATGATGTATATCGTTCACCGTCTGGGACTCGCCACAATGAGTGCTAATATCCGGCAGGAGATGAATGATGAGGATGAATACTATTCTGCCATAGAAGCTCGCGATACGCAGGTGATGAAGCTCAATAAGATTATCAGTGAGCAGGCTAATCAGGTAAATGAGCAAGCAACTCAGATAAATGAGCAAGCAACTCAGATAAATGAGCAAGCTACTCAGATAAATGAGCAAGCAACTCAGATAAATGAGCAAGCAACTCAGATAAATGAGCAAGCTACTCAGATAAATGAGCAAGCTACTCAGATAAATGAGCAAGCAACTCAGATAAAAAGCATGGCGCAGGGCATGCTGGAGAATGGAATGCCCCTGGAGATGGTGGCTAAAATGATGAACAGAACGCCTGAGGAAGTTCGTGCTTTATTGGGTAAATGATATAGAAAACGCAGGGATGCCAGGGGGTATCTCTGCGTTTTTTTAGTGTCATAGCGTAAAAAAGGCAGATTTTTACACGGTGATCGGCAGCAAGACGCTTACCGTGGTCGAGCCGAATGGACTGAAATTTTCCAAGACAAGCATCAACGCCATCTACGGGGATTCGGTGCGCCTTCCCCTGATCGCAACCTATAATGAGAATCCCGTCGCTGTATGCGCGGGCGATATCACATTTGAACTGAGCAACAGCGCAGCAGGTACTGTGGAAGCTGCGAACAATGGCTTTGCCTTTACTGGCAGCGAGGGATCCGGTCTGCGCAACGTTACCATTACGGCTATGATCACGCGGGACTATTCCATCAGTGCCACGATCAAGGTCGCCATGTACAGTGCCAATCAGGCGATTTTCGACTTTGACAACGCCACAGGCGGCGACAGAACCTTCGCATGGACAAGAGAAGTCTCCAACGCGGAATATCTCCCCGGCGGCGACGGCGAGACAGACCGCTATCATGTGATCGATCCCAGCCAGCCCATGAACGTCACCTATGTCTTCGGACTGGATATGATGACGATCAAGATGCCTGAAAAGCTGGAGCCGCTTCTGTCCATGGTTGCTGGCGGCGATATTTCCGGCATCACGGCCTGGGATCTGCTGCTCCAGCTGGCAGAGCGTGTCAGCCCGAAGACTGAGGTGACGGTGAAGTTCCAGTTCGACCAGAATGTCGATGTGGACATTTCCAACCTGACGGTGTCGAATGATTATTTCCGTCTGACGTCCGCATCCATGGACGAGAATAATCTGCTCACGGTGAAGTGCAATTTCATCAAGCAGAGCCAGGCCATTGATCCTGAAACGGCCAACCCCATCTGCATTCTCAGTGGTGTAAAGATGACCGCTAAGAACGGCGCGAATCAGACGCTGACAATTACGAACGCTGGTTCGATCGGCTATGATATCTATCTTGGCGCAAACGCGCTCTACAGCATGGCCAAGCAGACCTCTTTCCAAGAGCAATATGGTATTTATCCCTATGAGGAGCCGGAAAATGTCACACATCCCAAGGGCGGCCATTTTTACTGCGAATCGTATCAGAAATTTACGGATAAGTTCATTCTGGATGGCACAGTCTGGTCCGGCTGGAAGCAGATCAACGGCGCAACCTACTACTTTGTGGATAACGTCGCTGTGAAGGGCGTTCACAAGGTCCCTGGTCTCAACGATGAAAGCAACGAGTATTTCTACCAGTTCAATGAGACGACCGGTGCTTGCGAGGGTAAGGTCACAGGCCTGTTCGAACTTGACGGCGCACGGTATTACGCCATCAACGGTGTGGCCAAGTCTGGCTGGTGGAACCTGACGGATGCAGATGGTGAGAACAGCTATTATTACTTTGATAAAGAGACATTCAAAGGACTGAATGGCCCGAGTAGAGCATTCTTCGAGAATGTGACGTACACGTTTGATAACGGAAAGCTGTTGAAGGGAGAATGGCTGACAACCGATCAAGGAACCAAGTATTATTATGGGCCGACATTCGTACAGGGAAAATGGTATACGGTTGAAGGCGAAAAGTACTATTTCGACCCGCAGGGCTATCGTTATACAGGGCTTAGATATGTGAAAGAAAGCTACAATCACGATGATCATATCTACTGGTATGACTTTGGCGAAGATGGGATTTGCCACGGCGTATATCAGCACACAGGCCTCTTCTATCTTAACGGAAATACGTACTACACCATCGACGGAATGGTCTGCTTTGGCCTGTATTTAGCGGAAGATGGATACTACTACTATTTTGGAAGTGGCAATTATACCGCTGTTAAGAACACCCGTCACTGGGTATCCTTCCCGAATGACACTGGTCTTGCACAGGCGTTCTACGATTTTGACGAAAACGGCAGGATGATTATTGATAATCCGGATCCGAGCAAAAACGGCATTGTCAACGAAGACGGTACGCTCTATTACTACGTGAATGGTGTCAGGAACTATGCCGGTCTGATTCAAATTGACGGTGACTACTATTACGTGAACAGTTCCTGCAAAGTAGTCACGAGTCAGCGTTACTGGGTATCTAAGACCAATGATCTGCTTCCTGCCACCTTCTATAACTTTGGTGCAGACGGCAAGATGACCGATGCACCCATTCCGACGCCGGATCCCGATCCAGTCGATCCTGCAAAGAACGGTATCGTCAGCGAGGACGGCGAGTTGTATTACTATGTGGACGGCGTCAAGACCTATGCTGGCCTGATCCAGATCGACGGCGATTACTACTATGTGAACAGCTCTTGCAAGGTTGTTACCAACCAGCGCTATTGGATCAGCAAAACCAACGATTTGCTGCCCGCCACCTTCTATACCTTTGGTGCAGACGGCAAGATGGTCAAATAACCAAAAGACCCATGGGGTATGGTGATTTTAGCGCCATACCCCATGGAAGATACGAATACGAAAAGGAGTACGTATTGCTTGATCTTGTATTTATCTGGCTGAAGGAGCATTCACTGATCGTGCTCCTGCTTCTGGGAACTATCTTCAATGTGTTCTGGCTGTACAGGATGCGGCGGCAACTCCAAATGAAATGGTACGCCGTGATAGCATTCTCGGTGCTGCATACGGTATGTGGTGTTTTGAGTGTAAAAGCATTTGCGTTTCTGGAAACCGGAGATGCTGGCAACATGAGCTTATTCGGCGGAGTGTTCTTTATGCCAGTGCTTTATTTCATCAGCGCAAAGGTTTCAAAACGCAATATCAAAGCCGTTTTTGATATTTTTACGATTTGCATGATCTTCACGGTGATGTGCGCTCGGATCAACTGCATCGTCTCTGGCTGCTGCGCTGGCTTAGTCATACCGGGAACGCACGTTCACTTCCCCACAAGGGAACTCGAGATTCTCTATTATATTGTGATGCTGATTCTGCTCATCCCCAGAGTGAAAAAGAGCAAGAACCCCGGCAGTATTTACCCGTTATATATGGCATCCTATGGAGCGTTCCGCTTCATTGATGAATTCTTCCGGACGTCCTCTACGGGGATGCTATTCCACCTTTCTCATGTCTGGGCAGCCATCGCATTTGCGGCGGGGCTCAGCATTTACATAGAAATAAACGCCAGAAATCATCAAAGAAAGAAGGTAATAAAGAAATGAAAAGCACATTGAAGCGATTCCTTTCGCTTGTGCTCTGCATGTGCATGGTCATGGTACTGCTTCCAAATGTGACCATGACAGCGTTTGCAGCAACCAGTGGAACTGTGACAGGCTTAGCTGACAAGAACATTGGACTGAGTTTTACAGGCGACGCAGATGATGCTTGGTCGGCCAATGGTACGAGCATTATCGGCGCAGCTACCAGCACGAGTGGAGGATGCAGCGATACATCCTATAAATCCACACTGACAATTACAAATAAGAAGTCGACAACAGCAACCCTTTCCTTTGACTACTCTATTGAGCAGAACGGCGGAAAAATTCAGGTGGATGGTACAGAGGCTTCTTCGGGTGCCAGTTTTACCAAGGAACTGGCGGCAAACGAGAGCGTTAAAGTATACATCCAGTCTGGCAGCACCAGTGCTGCTACGAAGATCACCCTTACCAACGTGGTTCTGGTAAGCGATGTCAATGCAACTGCGACTTTCGTGCCTGCTGAAAACGGTACTTATACAGTAGACGGAAAACTCATTACCGAGGAATATAGCAACACGCAAAGCTCCATGACTGCTTATCAGGTAGTGGCGACCCCGGCGGATGGTTATCAGTTCATGGGCTGGTATGATGTTTCTAACGAGAAATATATCAGCACGTCTGCAAAGGCTGCGTTGAACATTGAAAATGACTGCACTATCACAGCGCGGTTCGCAAGTAAAACGGCGGCCCTGTTTGAAACCGGCGGCCAGCGGTTTGCAGACCTGAATGAAGCGGTTGCTTATGCGCAGGCAAACGGTCAGTCCAAAATCACATTGGCTACAAACGGTTCGATCAGCGGTACTTATACCATCCCGACGGGTATTACCCTGCTGATTCCGTTTGATGAGGCGGGAACGCTGTATACGGATGCTCCCGCGGCAATTCGTACAGTTCCGGCTTCCAAGCCCTTCCGGACGCTGACGATGAGCGAAGGCACGTCCATTACCGTCAATGGCGCGATCAGTTTGGGCGGCAGGTATTTTGCCGCTGGCGGTGGTGAGCAGGGACGTCCCGTTGGTGATTATGGATACATCAAAATGGCGGACAATAGTTCCATCACGGTCAAGAACGGCGGCAATCTCTATGCATGGGGCTTTATCTCCGGCAACGGCTCTGTTCTGGCGGAATCTGGCGCTACGGTGTACGAATTCTATCAGATTGCAGACTTCCGCGGCGGCAGCGCATCTTCCGGCATGGGCCATGGGGTGTTCCCATTTTCGCAGTACTTCGTACAAAACATCGAAGTTCCCTTGACGTTGAATGCCGGCGCCAACGAACAGGTTTATAGCGGCGTTTATGCAATGAAGAGCACATATACTACTGCTATTAATTTCATTGGCGACACCGGTATGTTCAAAGTGGAATCCGGTAGCTTTACTAAGGATTACGATGAAAAGACGGATCGTCTTGTATTCACAGTAAACGGCAAGGCGGCATTGAACACGTTGGCGCTAACGCTTGCAGGCATGGATGTCGACTCTGCAAGCTACGTATTGCCCATCACCAACAACATTACCATCAATATCCAGTCCGGCAATGTGACCATCAATCAGGATGCAGCTCTGTTGGCGGGCGTTGAGGTCAATATTGCCGAGGGCGCTGGCCTAACGGTTGCAAACGGCAAGAGCATCTACATCTATGACCGTGACGAGTGGGTCGCCCAAAACTTTGTTACCGGAGGCAAGTTCAAAGCGGTGCTAAATGCCCCCGGAAAGCATTATAACCGCACAGAAGCAAACCTTATCGATGCGAAGGTGGACGTCAACGGTACGCTGACCGCCATCGGCGGCATCTACACCACCGCCAGCGGTGCGGACATCTGCTCCAGCAACGGCACCGGTGTCTATAACCAGCAGGGTACCCCCGGCACGGAGACCAAGACGTATCAGTACACGCAGAGCGGTTCCGACGTGACGGCACATGAGATCCCCATCACCGCCGCCAAGCTGCACAACGCCGACGGCAGCTATGCCGACACGAAAGGCAAGAACTCGGGTACTACATTCTATTATTCAAACGGTGTGTGGGGAACTGCCAAGCCCTGCGATCATAAAAATACCGAAATCCGCAACGCGAAGGACGCAACCTGCACCAAGGATGGCTACACCGGCGACACCTACTGCAAGGATTGCGGCAAGAAAATAGGCACCGGCACGGCTATTCTCGCCAAGGGACATACCGAGGTCATCGACGAAGCTGTTGCAGCTACCTGCACCACACCCGGCAAGACCGAAGGCGCGCACTGCTCTGTCTGCGGAACGGTTATCAAAGCGCAGGAAGAGATTTCCGCCAAGGGCCACAGATGGAATGAGGGCGAGATCACGACCGCCCCTACCTGTGAGAACGCCGGTGTCAAGACCTACACCTGCACAGTTTGCAATGCAACCAAGACCGAAGCAATCGACGCAACCGGGCATACCCCTGTTGAAGTTGCGGAACAGCCCGCTACCTGCACCGAGGCTGGCCATAAAGCCGGTACGAAGTGCTCCGTTTGTAAGGCAATCCTCTCCGGTATGGAAGAAATCCCTGCGACCGGCCACACAGAAGTAATCGATGCAGCAAAGGCTCCGACCTGCACCGAGCCTGGCCTGACGGAAGGCAAGCATTGCTCTGTTTGCAACGAAGTTATTGTTAAACAGGAAGTGATCCCGGCTACCGGTCACAACCCGGAGATTCGCAATGCGGTCGAAGCAACGCTTACAACACCCGGTTACACCGGCGATACGTATTGCACGGTTTGTAATGAGCTTATCGCAAAAGGCGAAGTGATCCCGTGCCCGACCGGCTGGCTTGAGAGCGAGCAGGGCAGACAGTACTACAAGGACGGCGAACTGCAGAAGACCGGTTGGATCGTCATTGACGGCAATACCTACTATCTGGACACCGAAACCGGATATGCGGCTACCGGAATCACGACACTGGTCCCCGATGGAGCAACGGAAAAAGCCCGCTGCGTCTTTGATGCGGAAGGCGTATTCCAGAGCGACGTTACCGGTGTTTACAGCGTCGGAGCGGACACCTATTGGCTCAACAGCGGCATCATCGAAGAAGAAGCCGGCCTGAAGCGCGTTGTCAAGGAGAACGGCGAGGTCAACTATTATTACTTCGCGGTTCAGAAGAATCTGGAGGAGCGTGAGGGCCTGACCCTCTCGGCGGCGGTGAAGAGCACTGTGCTGAACGGCAAGGATTGCTGGCTCCACAAGACCAATGGCCTTGCGCTTCCTGAATGGGGCTACTACTTCGATGAGAACGGTGTCATTCTGCACGACGAGGACACCGGCAAGAACGGAATCCTGAAGGCTGGCGAAGATCTCTTCTACTATGTCGACGGCATCAAGGCTCCTGCAGGTATGATCAAGATCGGTGACGATTACTACTATGCCAACAGCAAGGGCCAGCTGATCGTGAACCAGACCTACTACTGCTCCAGAATGAACGGTCTGATGGAGGAAGGAACCTATGCCTTTGACGCAAAGGGCAAGCTCATTCCGGGTGCTACGGACAAGAATGGCATCGTGAAGGACGATGACGGCGTGCTTCGTTACTATGTCAACGGCAAGGTAACCTATGTTGGCCTGATTGAAATTGACGGTGATTTCTACTATGTCCGCAGCAGCGGTGAGGTCGTGAACGATTGTGTGTACTACATTTCCTGGACGCATGGTCTGAAGGAAGCCGGCTACTACACGTTCGATGAGAACGGAAAGCTGACCGGCACTCCGAAGAATGGCATCGTCGAGGAAGATGGTGTTCTGCATTACTATGTCAACGGAACACTGACCTATGCGGGCCTCATCAAAATTGGCGATGATTATTACTATGTGAATTCCAAGTGCGAAGTGGTACGCGATTGTGATTACTACATTTCCTGGACGCATGACCTGATGCCCCAGGGCAGATATCACTTCGACGCAGATGGCAAGCTGACAGGCAGCGTCGCACCTCTGAAAAACGGGATCTACGAGGAAGACGGAAGCCTGTACTTCTACAGGAACGGTGAACGTACCTATGCCGGTCTGATCCAGATCGACGGCGACTACTACTATGTGCGTTCCACCTGTGAGGTCGTCCATGACCGCAGCTACTATGTGTACTGGACGCACGGCCTGATGCCGGAGGGATATTACAACTTTGACAGTGCTGGCCGGATGATTCTGGACAGCGAAACC
>OKSE01001652.1_pt1 | contig 10396 bp, 7 predicted proteins | sample 1633631 | NCBI WGS metagenome assembly OKSE01 (sample SAMEA3541555, study PRJEB24748) | human gut metagenome | biome: human gut; feature: human-associated habitat; material: faeces | place: China | collected 2012 | reverse complement strand
TGGCAACCATTTCCTGCGCTTCAGAGCCTAGCGCATCTCCGCGTCGCATAGTGGCGCTGAGCGTAAGTTTATTGCCCTTGATTTCGAAATCACGCTTCAGGCTGCCCTCTTTCCATTTCTTCAGATTACCGATCATGCAGAGCCAGGAACAATGTCCGGTGGTCTGGAACATGAGTTCATAATCAGTAGGTTCTGCAGGCTCCATCAAGAAAACCTCAATAAGCGCACCTGTTTCCTTGCGGAAGTGCAGACGCGCTTGTATCACCTTGGTATTGTTGAAAATCATCAAGGCTCCTTGAGGGAGATATGTGGGAAGATGATGGAAAACATCATCGCTTACCTCGCCGTGCTTATAGACCAGCAGTTTGCTGTGGTCGCGCTGGGCGATAGGGAATTTTGCGATGCGCTCATCTGGTAAATCATAGTTATAATCACTAATCTTAATGTGTTTTGTATCCATTATTTATTTTACTTTTTGAACTTTCTATTTTGAACTTTTATTTCTGTACTAAAGATGTGCCATCTGACAGGTGGCATAAAACACAACCATGATAAGGGTAAATATCATTACGGTCATGATTTTATCTACATCATCATAGTCGTAACCCGTACTTGTATACTGGTTAGAAATATACTTAATCTTTGGGGAGATGCGGTAATACATCCTGATGTAGATAAGATAAACGACAACTCCTACCACAGCTCCGATAGCCAGACCACAAAGAATGTCGACCGGATAATGAACACCCAGGTAAAGACGGGTCCAGCAGTTTACGAGCGACCATAATAACAGGGTCCACGTAACCAGTTTGCTGCGGATAAGCAACGAGAAGAAGATGGCTATAGAAAGCGTATTAGCCGCATGAGCCGAACAGAAGCTGAAACTCTTGAGGCGCATATTGTCAACCACCTGAACCGTATACTTGAACATCGGGTCGCTGGAAGGTCGCCATCTCTCAGCTAGCGGTTTGATGATTCCATCCACCAGTCCATCAGCCAGAAAGATGCAGAGCACCGCTCCTCCAACCACGAGCGCAATCTGGCCCATCATCTCGTTGTTTCTTATCACAACAACGAAGAGGACGATATAAAGCGGAATCCATGTCCAGCCCGACGTAAGCGCCATTGCCATCTGATCGAGCCAGACATTCTCGCTGCCGTTAAACACATGCAACAGCTGCATGTCAAAATCTTGTATCCTACTAAAATCCATTCTCTTTATTTTAATCAGATTTTATCTTAATCAGATTTCCTCAATTGCCTTGGTTTCAATCCAGCCTTCTCTGCCATCTCCTACCTTGATTCCACGCCAGCCTTTCATCGCCTTATCGGTAATGTCAACTCGGGTTCCTTCATGCAGCAGGAAGAGGTCAGCGCTCGTCTTGGATGGAGTTTTCTTCACATTGACAGAAGGAGCGATGATGATGGCTCCCGTACGGTTGATAAGCATCTGCCACTGCTGGTAAGCAAAGAGATTGCTCAGCAGGAAGACTGCCACGAAGAAGATTCCACCGAAGAAACCAATCTTGCGCAACACGATATGCGGACCGAAGAGATAAACCAATACCAGAACCAGCGCCATGATGATGGCTATGATGCCTGTCTTTGCCCAACAGTCAACACTCGTAAAGTTAACCAGCGCCTTCCACCAGGTTACGAAGAACATCTCGCTTTCCGGCGTAATCTTATCGATGGTCTTGCTACGTGCAAACTGCAGGTTGAAGCTGATGTCTTCATCGCCTGGCGAGAGCAGATGGGCACGCTCATAATTGAGCACAGCCTTGGTAATATTGTCTGTACGGTAATAAGCATTACCCAAGTTATAGTAAACTTCGGCTGAAACACCATAGTTGTTCAATATTTCCTCATAGTCGCGTATGGCCTGCTGATAGTTACCTTTCTGATATTCCGTATCAGCATTGTTCTTGGTTACAGCGCCTGCAGAAACCGAGCAGCCCAACATCACCATGATCATCATGACGAACGAATATCCGGTTGCACTCTTCTTGCGCTGCTTACGCGTTGCATTGATAGCATTTTCTATATCCATAATAGCAGTCATTGCTGATTCGAATGTACGGTTCATATTGCCGGCAGGATCGCCCGGCGCATAGCGTTCAAACTCACATTCATCGAGCGCAGTTGTAAACTTCTCGATAGTTCTCTCCTCTACACAATGTTTTTCGAGCATAGCCTGAATGTTTTCACGTGAGAGCTTTTCGGCAGGCATGTTGAGCTTGTAGCTTACATAGCCCCACAAAGCACGGAGCACTTCATCGTAGAATTCTTCCTGCTTGCCACCGAGCATCAGCAGATGAGCCTTCTTCAGTCGCTTGGTTGCTATCTTGTTTGCCTTGTTGGAACGGACCTTTACAAGGTCGGCATTCTCGAGAGCACGACGGCGGAAGACTATGAGCAGGGCAAAGAAGGCTGCCAATGGAACCAGCAGACTGGTCCAGTAGCCGAAGCTTCCGTAGAACATATCGTCAATATCATGGAGCTTAGACTTGCCCAGTTTCAGCGCGTGAATGTCCTTATCCTTGTTGCTGAAATCTGAGGTTTCATTGTCTGAAGTTCCATCGCCCTTCTCTACATTCAGCGTAAACGGCTGGGTCTTGATTGTCTTGTACTTGTTAGCCGAAGTATCATAATAGGTGAATTCTACTGCTGGAATGGTATAATTTCCCTGATTACGAGGCACAGCCAGGAAGTCATAAATCATATTGCCTTCTACGCCATTGGCTGTAAGGCGGGTCTTGTCTGTCACCTTCGCATCGTACTTGTCAAAATCCTTAGGGAAGGTAATGACAGGCTGCTTGAGCAGCTTCAGGTTTCCGATTCCTCCTACCACTACACGAACGGTGATAGGTTCGCCAGCCTTCACTTCCTTCTTGTCGATGGAAGCAGTAATATTAAATTTACCTACACCGCCCGAGAAGTTGGCAGGGCGCTGAGGCAACGGATCAACCTGAATTTTCACACTAGGAGCTATAATATCTTTCTTTACTTCAACATAGCCGGAGCCACCATTGAAGAAAGCTTCCATCGGGTCAACGTTTCTGTTCTGCTGAACTACGATTCCCTTGAAGGTAATGGCAGGAATGGTGAGGCTTCCCGTCATCTGCGGATACATGACATACTGGCTCCATGTAACGCATCGGTAAGGTCGGCCGTTTACGGTTTCAGTATGGAAAGTCTTCTGCTGAGGCAGCGGAACTTCCTGGTTGTGGAATCCCTTCAGGTCAGGCATCTTGCCTTCCAGCTGGGTAAGGTCTACCTGCGTATAAACCTTATAAGTAAGGAGCACCGGTTCCTGTTCGTGAACACGTCGCTTGTTGGCTGTAACCTTGATGAAGAGGTCGCGGCCTGATATTCTTGATCCGGCTGTTCGCATGCGTGGTTCATCATAATCATTCTGTCCGTGCATGGAAGGAGCGCCGTTGTTGCGTGCCGCATGACCAGAAACCGTAATCTTAACCGGATGGGAAGAGAGTTTCTTACCATTTACGATGGCATGAGAGGCACCAATGCCAAAGGTTCCGTTCTTAGCTGCGTAGAGCGTATAGGTAATGGTTACCGACGATGAAGAGGAAGTATGGCCATTGATCATCTGATAACTGGACTGCGATGAGGTGTAAGGACCTGCGATTACCTCAAGTCCTTCTCCTACTCCGCCCATGCGGAATTCCTCTACATCACGTGTATTGATGGTATAGGCCACACGGAAGTTTTCGCCCGCTGCCACGTGTGTTGGTGCCGACACACTGATACGCTGGGCTTTCAGCTGCAAACTGAAGCCCAGAAGCATTGCCCATATAATAATATACCAACCTATATGTTTCATGTTCTAAATATATTATGCTCGTTGTATTATTTACTTTTTACCAGTTTTTCTCATATTGCTTACGGCGAGGCTGACTCATCGCTTTCTGCATCTTGCGCTTCGTATCCTTCTCCTGCTGGATGGCGGCATTCAAGAGTTGTTCAGCATTATCTTTGCTCATCTTGTCCTGATGGTTCTGATTCTGCTGATTGTTCTTATTCTGGTTGTTCTTATTTTTATCGTTCTTGTCTTTATTCTGATCTTTGTTCTGATCCTTATTCTGCTTGTCCTTGTTCTTGTCCTTGTTTTTATTCTTGTTGTTCTTGTTCTTATCGTTCTGCTTGTTCTGCTTCTGGTTTTTGAGCAGTTTCTTGCAGAGGGCAAGATTATATCGGGTTGCATTGTCCTGCGGATTGCAGCGCAGGGCGTTCTCATAACATCCTATGGCCTGCGCATATTGCTGATGCTGCTGCATGACCACACCCATGTTGTGGTAACTTCTGGCGCGTCGCATCTTGTTCGTTTCCAGTTTCGAAGCATTCTCAAACTGTATCATCGCCATCGAATCCTTCTGCTGCATCATCAGGGCGCAACCCAGATTATAGACAGCCTGCGCATTCTTCTGGTTCTTGGAGATAGCCTTGCGATATTGCGTTTCGGCTGCAGCCCACTTCTGTTTATGATAGGCGCGGTTTCCCTGGCGGATGAAGTTGCGGTCGTTCTGCGCTCCCACCTTCGCCAAGCCCAGCACCATCAGGGCAAAAACCAATATATATCTTAAATATCTCATTCTTACTATTTAATAATGTATAAACGTTTATCAGAAAGGCTTCTTGATGTCTTTCTTAAAAAACTTGATGTTTCTGAGCAGAGGATTCTTTACCTCCAGCAGACAAACTTCGATGATAAGCAACAGGATGACAAGAATACCTACAGCCTGGAACTGTTCATCATAGGCGCTGTAAACCACACTCGTTACATCGCCTTTCTGCAATTTGGCAATATCATCATTCAATGCTCTTTCCGCATCGCTGGTATTATCTACATGAATGTACTGACCCTTGCCTGCCTGGGCAAGTTCCTTGCACATCTGCTCATTCAGGGCGGTCATTACGGTGTTGCCCGCATTGTCCTTCAGATAAGAGCCGTCGCCCATAGGGATTGGCGCTCCCTTGGTGTTACCTATGCCCAGGATGAAGACATTGATTCCCTTCTTGTTGGCAGCTGCCGCAGCCTCCTGTGCGCCAGGCTCATGGTTTTCGCCATCAGTAATTACGATAATGGCTCTGCCTACATTCTCCTGCTGAGTGAAACTCTTGGAAGCCAAATCGATGGCTTCGCCGATATTGGTTCCCTGGGTCTGGATAAGACCAGGGGTAATGTTCTGAAGAAACATCTTTGCCGAAACATAATCGGTGGTGATTGGCAACTGCACGAACGCATCGCCTGCAAAGACGATGAGTCCAATCTTGTCGTTGTTAAAGTTGTCGACCAGATTTTCGATAAGCATCTTACTCTTGTCCAAACGGGATGGAGCCACGTCCTGACAGAGCATGGAATTTGAAATATCGAGGCAGATGATGGTTTCAATACCATGTCGCTTATCGTGAGAAATCTTGCTGCCCATTTGCGGGCGAGCTACCATCACGATGAGAAGCGCCAAGGCTGCGAGCATCAGCACAAACTTAACTGTAGGGCGATATTTGGAGATGTTGGGCATGAGCTGTTTCAGAAGTTCCGGATCGCCGAGCTTCTTCAGTTTAGCCTTTCTTCTTCTCCATCCTATCAGTCTGATCAGAATCAGTACTGGTATAATCCACAACAGCCAGAGAAATATAGGATCTTCAAATCTTAACATTTTCTATTCTAATTATATCTTCTATTCGATTATCCGATAATCAGTAAAATATCTCCGATAACTGGTAAAATATCTCCGAAAGATAGCGAAATATCTCCGAAAGATAGCGGAATATCTCCGATAATCAGTAATGGCTCAGTATCCGGATTACGGAATTCTTCTGAACCAGGTGATGCGGAGCAGGATTTCTACCAGCAATACCAGGAGAGCTGCCAAGGCGAATGGCTGATAAGCTTCATAGCGCTTAGCAAAGTGCTTGACATTAAACTTGGTTTTCTCCAGTTTATCAATGTCCCTGTAAATCTTCTTCAGCTCATTATTGTTCGTTGCGCGATAGAAATTACCATCGGTTGTCTGAGCAATGTCGCTCAGCGTCTTCGTGTCTATCTCTACCGGAATATTGACGTACTGTACTCCTCCTGCCACAGGCATTGGATAAGGAGCCACCTTGTTGGTTCCTACACCGATGGTGTAAACGCGGATTCCGTAGCTCTTGGCAATCTCTGCTGCGGTCATTGGCGAGATTTCGCCCATGTTGTTACTGCCGTCGGTAAGAAGAATCACAACCTTCGATTTTGACTTAGAATCCTTCAGGCGGCTCACGGCATTGGCGAGTCCCATTCCCACTGCAGTACCATCGTCAATCAGTCCCCGGGCGGCAATATCCGTACGGGTTGCCTGCAAGAGGCGCAACAGACTGGCATGATCGGTTGTCATCGGGCACTGGGTGAAGGCTTCACCGGCAAAGATAGTCAGACCGATGTTGTCGTTCGGTCTTCCCGAGATGAATTCTGTAGCCACATCCTTAGCCGCTTCCATACGGTTTGGTCTCAAATCTTCGGCAAGCATAGAGGTGGAAACGTCCATCGCCAACATAATGTCAATGCCTTCTACCGTCTTGTTGTCCCAAGCCGTATGCGTCTGCGGACGAGCCATCGCACAGACGATGAGCACGAAACAGATGCATCTCAGCACCATTGGCAGATGGATGAGACGCACACGCAGGCTCTTCGGAGCATATTGATACTTTTTCGTGTCGCTCATGCGCATGGTTGGCGCATTCTTCTTCCTGTAGAGGAAATACCATAATATATAAGGTATCAGCAACAGGAGCAACAGAAAATAGCCTTTACTTGCAAATTCCATTTCTTTATTTTTCTATTTATAGCCAGGCAAAGAGTTTCGGAATAAACCGCTTTGCCCGGCGAAACGTTTCATAAGAACACCCTGCTTTACATCAGCAGCATGGCTGACTGGTAAATGATGTAACCCAAAAGAGCCAGACCTACGATGACTCCTATCCATAGGAGCGACTTGATGAGGCGGCGCTGAGATTGCGTCTTCTGCTCTTCATTGGTCAGTTGTGGAACCACCTTTTCTTCTGTAGGTTTCTCATCTGTCTTGGTCTGGTCGATGAAGTTGATGGCATTCACCAGGTTTGCGTCGTTCTCATTCACCAGGGTTTCATATTTGGCAAACTTCACGAGATCGGCAGTCTGGAAGAGTTCCTTCAGTTCATCTATCATCTTCTGGTCGCCTGCTTCGCGCAAACGTTCGATGATTTCGGCACTGGTCATCTCCATGGCATTGAATCCGAAACGGCTCACGATGTATTCTCTCAGCGTATTGGTAAGCTGGGTGTAGTAAGCCTTCTGTGTTTCCTGATTCTCAACGTGCTGCTGCTTGATTACGTTGATTTGATTCAGCGCCTTTTCATGAGCCGGAACACGTTTTACGATGCGGATATGGGTGATGATTGGCTTGTTGTTTTTCAGTCTGTTGCGCAGATAAAGCCATGCGCCACAGAGGATTAACAGCAATAGGCTCAACCAAAAAATCGCACTCCATTCGCTCCAGGAGAAAGGATTGTCCTGAACATCCTTGGGCGGATAGAACTGGTTGGGATGAACCGTATCTACAGGCACGGTGAGCACCTTCAGCGCAAGCTGGTTGCCATGACAGTTCTTGCCGTTTACCTTCACATTGAGCGCAGGAATCGCATACACCTTTTCATCAAACGAAGTCAGCGTATAGTCGCGGCTCACCACCATGCGGTCGTCGCCTATGTGCGAAGTGTCGCCCTTACTCTGCTCTACCACTTCCACTCCCGGCGTAATTTGCTGCTGCGGCTTGAAAGATGGCAGTAGCACCTTATCGCCCTGCTTGACCGAAGCCTTCAGATGCAGCACAGTCTGCTGTCCTATCAGTATCTGCAGCGAGTCGATGCGTTGCTCTACCTGCTGGGCTTGAGCTAAGCCTGAGCACCCCAGGAGAGCGAGCGACAATATGATATTCTTTACTTTAAACATAGTTTCTTTACTTTGAGCTTTCGGTTTATCAGCCCCTCTGCTTGAAAAGCATCAGGAGCGCCTTCGAGAAGTCCTCGTTGGTGGCAATCGAAGTCCAGTCGACCTTGCTTTTGGCAAAGTCGGTTTTCAGATTTTCCTGCTGCATCAGCCATTGCTGTGTATGAGCCATTCGCAGTTTCTTCGAACTTGTATCAATATACATTTCGTGTCCGGTTTCTGCGTCCATCACCTTGAGCAGTCCTACATCAGGCAGCACCTTGGCACGCGGGTCGTAAACCTGGATAGCTACTACATCATGCTTCTGGTTGGCAATCTGCAGCTGATGCTGGAAATCCTTATGATCGTAGAAGTCGCTGATAACGAAAGCTGTGCAGTGGCGTTTCATCACGCGGGTGAAATATTCCAGGGCGCAACCGATGTCGGTACGCTGGCTCTGCGGTTGGAAGTTGAGCATTTCCCTGATGATATAGAGAATATGTTTTCTTCCTTTCTTAGGCGGAATGTACTTCTCGATACGGTCAGAGAAGAAGATGACACCTATCTTGTCATTGTTCTGAATGGCACTGAAGGCGAGTGTGGCAGCAATCTCAGTAGCCAGATCGCGCTTCATCTGCTTCATCGTACCGAAATCGAGCGACCCGCTGACGTCTACGAGCAGCATCACGGTAAGTTCCCTTTCCTCTTCAAACACCTTGACGTAAGGCTTATGAAAGCGGGCGGTCACGTTCCAGTCGATGTCTCTCACATCATCGCCGTACTGATATTCGCGCACCTCGGCAAAGGCCATTCCCCTGCCCTTGAAGGCAGAATGATACTGACCAGCGAAGATGTTCTGACTCAGTCCGCGAGTCTTGATTTCTATCTTCCGAACCTTTTTTAAGATATCTTGTGTATCCAAAATCCTAAACTATTAACTATAAACTATTAACTGTTAACTATCAAGGCACTTCCACCTTATTAATGATGCGGCTTACGATTTCCTCGCTTGTCACATTGCTTGCCTCAGCCTCGTAAGAAAGGCCGATACGATGGCGCATTACGTCATGGGCCACTGCTCTTACATCCTCAGGAATCACATAGCCGCGATGCTTGATAAATGCATAGGCTCTAGCTGCCTTGGCAAGAGAGATGCTGGCACGAGGACTGCCGCCGAAGGTAATCATGTCTTTCAGCTCGCCCAGTCCGTAGCGCTCAGGATAACGTGAAGCAAAGACGATATCGGCAATATACTGCTCAATCTTCTCATCGAGATAAACCTCGTTTACTATCTTGCGGGCCTTCAGAATCTCCTCGGCAGATGTTACAGGAGTAACCTCAGGAAGTCCGCCCTGGATATTCTCACGGATGATGAGCTTCTCCTCTTCCAGTGTAGGATAATCGATGATTACCTTCAGCAGAAAACGGTCTACCTGTGCTTCAGGCAACTGATAGGTTCCTTCCTGTTCGATAGGGTTCTGTGTAGCCATTACCAGGAACGGACTAGGCAGTTTGAAGGTTTCATCACCAATGGTAACCTGATGTTCCTGCATGGCTTCGAGCAGCGCACTCTGCACCTTGGCTGGGGCACGGTTAATCTCATCTGCCAGCAAAATATTGGAAAATACAGGTCCTCTGCGGAAGACAAATTCACCGGCCTTCTGATTGTAATAATTAATTCCCGTTACATCCGATGGCAGTAAATCCGGTGTGAACTGAATCCGGCTAAACTGTGCATCGACAGACTTTGCAACGGTCTTTGCAAGCATTGTCTTTCCGGTTCCCGGAACATCTTCAAGCAGGACATGTCCCCCTGCAATCAGGCTTGTCAGAACCAGTTTTGTCACGTCTTCCTTTCCTACAATCACCTTGGAAACATTATCCATAATTTCTATTGCTTTTTTCTGGTAATTCATACCCATTTTTATATCCTCCGATTTTTTAATTCAACTGTTATGAGTATAACAAAAAAACTGTCATTGCCGCAACACAATGCCAGTTTTTTCATACTTTTTCATTCTTTTCTTATAATTTATTCGTCTGCAGGCATTTCTGCATTGACATCAATTCCTCTTGGTGCAACCGGTGTCGAGAAGACTATCTGTGTACTGGTTCTGCCGAACTTCTGAAGCTGTCCGATAAACGTATCCAGCTCCATCGTGCTTGGGAACACCACCTTTAACAGCATGGAATACGTCCCTGTAACACAGTTACACTCCACCACATTCGGACAAGATTTAATAAACGGATAAAACTCCGGCTTCTGCACCGGCGCAACCTCCAGATTAATAAATGCCGTAATATGGTAGCCAAGCTTTAACTGGTTAATCTTTACTTCATATCCTTCAATAATTTCTTCCTTCTCCAGACGCTCAATTCTTGCAGAAACCGCCGGTGATGATAAAAACACCTTTTCGGCAAGTGCCTTTA
>OKSE01001648.1_pt1 | contig 10421 bp, 6 predicted proteins | sample 1633631 | NCBI WGS metagenome assembly OKSE01 (sample SAMEA3541555, study PRJEB24748) | human gut metagenome | biome: human gut; feature: human-associated habitat; material: faeces | place: China | collected 2012 | reverse complement strand
GCGACTCCGGGCAACTACGAGGCCGTGGCCGGGCGCGCGGGTGACCCGCCGCTTTATCGAGCGGTTGGGCGCGCTGACGCTGGAACTGCCCCCGCTGCGCAGCCGGTCGGATGAGATCCCGTCCCTTTCCAGTTTGTACCTGAACAGCCTGAATCTGGAGCTGGGCAAGCAGATCTCCGGCTTTGAGCCCCGCGCCATCGAGATGCTGCGGCAGTACCCGTGGCCGAACAACTACACCCAGTTCAAAAACCTTCTGCGCTCCCTTGCCACCCTGACGAACGGCCCCTACATCCGCAGCAGCAGCGTGGCAGACCTGCTCTCCAAGGAGCGCAGTCTGCGCAGCGCCCCGGCAGCGCACCCGGCGGCGGTGGTCAGCACCGACACCTCCCGCACGCTGGAAAGCATCATCGGCGAGGTGGTGCAGCAGACGGTAGCCGCCCACGGCGGCAACCGCGCCGCCGCCGCCCGGCAGCTGGGCATCAGCCGCACGACCCTGTGGCGGTATCTGGGTAAAATTGAAGCCGGGGAGCCTACCGACCCCACCTGATGCTTTTGACCCTCAACGGGTTCGTTTTCGGTGCTTCATACGGAGCACCGAAAGAGCGTTTTTCAAAAACGTGCAGCCTGCATCCATCGGATGCAGTTCAAGGGCTTGGGTGTTCCCCAACAAGTATTTTGCAACGCAAAAATGGTATATATATACGTGTGAAGACACCTCTTGTTAGCACTATGAGGCTGCTCAAAACGCCTCCCAAATTTGACAATCATTTTGCAAGAATGATCGTCCGTTTTCAAGCTCAACTTGAAGCAGACGGTTGTTTTTCTGCTCGGAAAAGTTCCGAGTTTGCATTCCGTTGCAAACAGAACGAGCTATCCAGCCCTCTCTTTTTACCAAGGTTTCCATCATTTTTTCTTGCAAGCTGCCGAAAGTAGCGTGTTTTCAAAACTTTTTGTTGACACGGCTCGATTTTTGTGGTAATCTATTCCAACAATTTAATATAACATATTTTACTTAGAGTTCCAGCTCGGATTCCAAAGGAGCCGGAGCAAGTTTTTGACTTTCTTATCGCTACATAGCAAACCCGAACCAAGGCCATCCCGGAAGAGATGGTCAGGCACAGGTTGTTGTGTGGCGATTTTTTCGTTTGTGACTTTTTTGTTAATTTTCGAAAAGATAGCTATATTTTAGCTATTCTCGTCGGCTACCTATTGAGGGGACTTTTTCGAGGTGGGGACTTATGACAACTTTCTTACAAAGAATTGTCAATGGGTGTCAAATGGCCTTTTTCGATGCCTACCAAGTGAGAGCATCTTTTTTCAAGAGTGCTTCGACTTTGGATACGCTCACTGTTGCAAATTGTCTACCTCAGTTGACTGCTCGATAAACTGACGATATTTTAACTCAGCGGTTATTTCAACTATATTTTCCAAGAACTTTTCAACAAATTTCTTTTTCGGGTTATATTTTAGCCGTTTTCAATGCCTACCAATTAGAGAGATGATTTTTCGGAAGCCCTAAATTCCGAAGATTTTCTATAAAAATCGGCTCCTTGAAAACAGAATAGTTCAATCGTCCGGTACTTCGCAAAAGATACTTCGGTAACTCGCAGCCCGGCCATAACGAAGGCGGGGTGGCTGAAATGCCAATGGTGTGGTGAGAATCCGCTGCCGGACGATTCCCCACTCCTAGGGAGCCGAGGGCGAATATGGGAGACCTTAACATATTAAGCAGACCAGTGTGCTGGTCTGTAATTGCGAGAACCAACAAATACGCTGGTTCTCGATACATATTGAAGCCGGACGAGCTGTCCATTCCAGGACAGCTTGCCCGGAGCAAGAGTGCAGAGAGCGCAGCTCTTTGCCCCAGTGATATGATGCTGTGCGTCATATCCTACTGGGTATTATCTGGCGCAAAATGGCGGCAGATCCAGCAGCTCCGCTGCTGCGCACTCTCCCGGCAAGCTGTTGAAATGAAAGAAGCTCCTGCTAAACCTTATACCAAAATCAGGAAAAAGTAATCAAAACGGGTTCACTTAGGGGGACAATAATAGGCCTACGAAGCCCACGACTTTTGCAATTTCAGGTGCTATGATAATTACAGAGATGCAGCATCTTAATGATTCCCCGCAAAGAAAGAATAGGGATGCCACAAGAAATGGGAACGATGCTTCCTACTTTCACCGAAAATTAGGAACTCTCAGTTCCTGTTCGATTCCAAGTTTCTCTGTTATACTTTTCTTGCAGAGCGAAAGCAAACTCTTCTAAGCGGAAAGCGACAAACGCCATGATCTCCCACTGAGGGAAGGAGCGATAGGTCACTTTCTTTGCAGTATGACAACCACATAAATCCTTTTTTGAAAGGACTACCTCTCGATTCCGAGAGAAGATTTCAAGACTTGATCTTGAAATGCATGACCCTTTGCTTGGAAGAATTGTATTACTCTTGTGATCTAATAGCATGAGTGACCGTACACAAAAATACAGGAAAAGAGGGATGTCTATCTGAAATTAACACGACACAATGGACGAGCCGGAACCCACGGCACCTATAACCCCAAGCACAATGACCGCAGTTTCAACCTTTCCAACAGCGAGCACATTGACCCGGAACGAGCTAAAGGTAACATCTACTGGGACTGCTATCATGGCATCCGTTCTGCATCCGACAAGGATAAACAGACTGCCGCATTCAGCGATGTGGAGAAGATGTTCTATGAAATCCATTACGCTCACTTTGTGGAGAACCAGAACGCCCGCAATGCGAAGATTCGCCACACCGAGCGCAATCGAACCATAGAGGACTTGCTTGCAGGTAAGAAAACCTGCCCGGAAGAAACCATCTACCAGCTGGGAACATTGGACGAACACGCATCGGTGGAAGATCTGGTTTTAGTGGTGACAGAGTTTATGTCCGAATTTCATGAGCGCTTCGGCACTCATGTTCATCTGCTGGACTGGGCACTGCATCTGGACGAAAGCACACCCCACATCCATGAGCGTCATGTGTTCGACTGCGAGAACAAGTACGGTGAGGTGGCACCCCAGCAGGAAAAGGCATTGGAAGCGATGGGCTTCGACTTGCCCGACCCGGACAAGCCCCTCAGCCGCCGCAACAACCGCAAAATCACCTTCGATGCCGCCTGTCGAAAAATGCTGTTTGAGATTGCAAAACGTCATGGGTTAGATTTGGAGGAAGAAGCGGAGTACGGCAACCGCAAATATCTGGAAAAGCAGGACTTCATCCTTGCCAAGCAGAAGGAGCAGCTTGCCGTCCAGCAGAACAGGCTGGACGAATTGACCCTCAAGGTCAACGACATGGAAACGCTGATCGATGAAGTTTCGGCTGCGGCCTATGACAAGGCGGTGGAGGTCGTGACGGACGTGGTACGCACCGAGACCCGCAAGGAAGATATGCGGATGATCGAGGACACGAAGAAGTGGGTGCTGTCCCCGGAACGCAAGGCTCCCAAAGCTACGAGGGAATATGCCTCCCATCGTTTGGACGATGTGCTGAACAAGTTCCTCAAGACCATGCAGATTACTGCTACTTGCTTGCAGGAAAAGCTCCTGAGACCGGATGTCCGGCAGAAAGGCAAGGAACAGGTCAAGGAGAAAGCACGGGATTCCGTTCTGCAACTGCTGAGTCGCTTGCAGGCAGAACAGGCACAGCGGAAGCCCGGAAAACCGTATCTTGCGGAAAACTCGAAAAGTCATTTTCAATAATAGTACGAGGTGATGTTTATTGAACAAAGAAGTCAACGAAGAACGTGCTCCCCGAACCGTTGCCGAAGTAAAGGAAATGCTGACCAAGCACTCCAACGGCGAAATCCAGCGGACCATCCAAAACTGCATCACGATTTTGCAGAACGACCATGTACTTGCCGATGCCGTCCAGCTGAATCTGTTGAGTGAGCGCATCGACATCGTAAAGCCTGTGGGCTGGCCCCGCTCCGGCAAGACACTGAACGACACCGATATGAAGTATATCCTGCGGCGAATGGAGAAGTACGGCATCTCCAGCGAAAAGAAAATCGAATCTGCTATCCGCATCGTTGCCAACGAGAACCGTTATCATCCCATCCGGGATTACCTGAACGGCCTGCAATGGGACGGCACGGAACGGATAGCCCACGTCCTGCACCATTTTCTCGGTGCTGCGGAGGACGAGTACACTTGCGAAGCTATGAAAATTTTCCTGCTGGGAGCCATCAAGCGGGTGTTCCAGCCGGGATGCAAATTTGAAACCATGCTCTGTCTGGTGGGCGGTCAGGGTGCGGGGAAGTCCACCTTCTTCCGTCTGATGGCCGTTAAGGACGAGTGGTTCTCGGATGACCTGCGACGGCTGGACGATGACAACGTGTACCGCAAACTGCAAGGTCACTGGATCATTGAAATGTCGGAGATGATCGCCACCGCCAATGCCAAGAGCATCGAGGAGATCAAGAGCTTTCTCAGCAAGCAGAAGGAAACCTATAAAATCCCCTACGAGACCCATCCTGCCGACCGTCTGCGCCAGTGCGTCTTTGCTGGCACGACCAACCGGCAGGATTTTTTGCCCCGTGACCGCACAGGCAACCGCCGCTTCATCCCTGTTCCGGTGGATGCGGAACTGGCCGAAGCTCATATTCTGGACAACGAGGAAGATTCCCGTGCCTATATCGACCAGCTCTGGGCAGAAGCCATGACCATTTACAACAGCGGTAATTACAAGCTGGCGTTCAGCCCTGCCATGCAGGAAACGCTGCAAGTCCATCAGCAGGACTTCATGCAGGAGGATGCACAGGCTGGCATGATCTACGCCTTTCTGGAGGACTACACGGGTGACCGGGTGTGTTCCAAGCAGCTTTATGCGGAAGCGCTGGGCAACACGAATATCCCGGCAGAGTGGGAGACCCGCGCTATCTGTGAGATCATGAACACGGGAATTTCGCGCGGCGATATTCAAGGCTGGCAGGCGCACAAGACCGCCAAGCGTTACCCGAAGTACGGCGTTCAGAAAGGCTGGGAGCGCGTAACCAGCCCCGAAACCGGGGCTGAAGATTTCTCCGAAATAACGGATGCGGAAGCCCAGCAGCTGGGCTTTCCCTTCTGACGAGCAGCGGTTACACGTCTGGTTACAGATTCGGTTACACCTCAGTTACGGCGCAAAAGCCGCATGACCGCTGCGTTTTCCTCTTTCTGTAACCATGTAACCTTAAAAGAATAAGAAAAAGTATAAAGTGCATCGGACAGCCTGTGTGCAGAAAAAGAGAGTTTTCCTGCCCGGTTACAGGCGTTCGGTTACAAGGAATTGGAGGTCTGCCTATGAAGGAAGTTCGCGTTTGCGAAGCAATGAAGTCCCCGGTGGGGACTTTAAGCGATGGAACGGTCTTGCATCAGCAAGATGGAGGGACCAAGTCCCGACAAGTTCCGATTTGGGAAAAGAGCAATTTAACGCTGGAGGAAGCTGCAGCATACTCCGGCATTGGCATCAATAAACTGCGCGAGATTACCAACGAGGATAAGTGCAAATTTGTCCTTTGGGTGGGCAACAAGCGTTTGATCAAGCGCCGTCTGTTTGATTGCTTTATCGAGCAGGCGTATTCTATTTGAGAATGATGCAACGTCTTTTCTATTCGATATCGGTGGAAATCGCATGGTTGGTATGGTATACTAAAATCAACCCCTATATGCGCTTTTCACAGAAAGGAGTTTCTAAATGTCTGAAAAGCGCAAAGATAGCAAGGGCCGTGTTTTGAAGGATGGCGAAAGCCAAAGAGCAAACGGCACCTACGACTATCGTTATACCGATATCCACAAGAAACGGCGTTGTATTTACGCTAAATCCCTGACAGAGCTGCGGAAAAAAGAGGAAGAACTGTGGCGCGATCTGGCAGACGGCATCGACTACGTCGCCGGGGAGATGACGGTGGCTGATCTGGTTGACCGCTATATGAACCTGAAACGTGGGTTGAAACCCAATTCACTTCGGTCGTACAACACAGCGGTCAAGCGGATTCATGCTGACCCTTTCGGGCAAAAAGCCATCAAAACGGTAAAATTGTCCGATGCGAAAGGCTGGTTCGTGTTTCTGCATGACAGCGGTTTCAAGCAAAACACCATAGGAATCCTGCAAAGCGTTGTCAGACCGGCGTTTGAGATGGCGGTAGAGGATGACATCATCCGCAAGAATCCATTCAAGTTCAAGCTGTCGGATGTTGTGCCGAAGGACGCTTATGTGCGTGATGCACTGACCAGAGAGCAGCAGGAGAAATATCTGCAATTCGTTCAGGACTATGGCGGCAACTATTATGATGATATCGTCATTCTTATGGGAACCGGCTTGCGTGTGAGTGAGTTGTATGGCCTGACACGAGCAGATATCGACTTTGAACGGCACTGTATCCATGTCCGGCGGCAGCTTTGCCGGACGGCTGAAAAGCCCTACTTTGTCACACCGCCGAAAACAAAAAGCGGTATCCGCAATGTTCCCATGACAGATACTGTTTGTGCAGCGTTGCGGCGTGTAGTAAAAGCCAGAGCGTCCACGAAAGTGGAAGCGCTGGTGGATGGTTGTAGCGGATTCCTCTTTCTGGACAAGTCCGGAATGCCGAAGGTGGCAATGCACTTGGAAAACTATATGCGTGGCGTGCAGGGAAAGTTTGAGAAGGCGTACAGCAAACCTGTTCCGCGCATTACACCTCACGTGCTGCGACACACCTTCTGCACCAATGTCCAGCAGGCCGGGTTAGATGTGAAGAGCCTGCAATACCTGATGGGGCACTCCAATGCCAGTGTGACGCTGGATGTCTACACGCACAGCAGTTTTGAATCGGTTGAAAGAGCCTTTGAACAGATCGCCGGCAACCTGTGATTTTCGGCGCATGAAGCGGAATTGCTTACGCCGAAACTTACGCCAAAACTTACGCCAATCACCCGGTAAGTGGCGTAGATTTGCGTAGAAAAGCGTGGATCGTGCAAAAACGGAGAATCTGGAAAAATCGGCTTGTGGCCTTGATAATTCTACAAAAGTCTACGTTTCCCGATATTCGTGATTCGGCTCCAAAAGTGTGGTTTGGAAGGGCGGCATGTACTAAGCCGTACCAGTCTTTCTTAAAAAGAAATGCCAAAGAGGCGGAACTTTTCTTCGGAGAGGTTCCGCCTCTTTTTATGTATACCCCGCGCCCCGGCTGCCCACCCTAACCACAGGGAAAGGGGGCGCGGGGATGTCTGGCAAACGGGTATTGGCGGTGTATGCCGCCTTGCTGCTGGGATTTGCGGTGGTGCTGTGCCGGTTGTATCTGCTGGCGCTGCACCCCGCCTATGCTGCGCGGGCTGCGGCGCAGAGCACGGTCACCCTGCAGTTGCCCGCCCGACGGGGCAACTTTTACGATGCGCAGGGGCGGCTGCTCACCGGCCTTGAGGAGCGCTGGCAGGTGGTATGCTTTCCCGGGCAGGGAAACTACGACCGCCTGTATGCCTGCACCGATGCCGCCGGGCAGGCGCTTTTGTACCGCAGCCGCAGCCGTGCTGCGCCGTTTTTACTGGAGGTAAGCTGCGACCCCGCCCGCCTTGGGCTGACCGGTTATCCTACCGCCCGGCGGTATGCGGCGGTGCCGCTGTGTCAGCATTTGCTGGGCTATCTGGATAGCACGGGTCATGGCGCTGCCGGGCTGGAAAAGGCGCTGGACGCCGTGCTTTCCGGCACAGGGGAGAACAGCAGCCTTGTCTGCGCCGTGACGGCGCAGGGTACGCTGCGCACCGGAGAAACGGCTAGGCTATTGCAAGCCGACAGCGGGGCGCTTGGCGTGCAGCTGGCCATCTCCCGCCCGGTGCAGCGGGCAGTGGAAGCAGTGGCGGCAAGTACCATGACGAGCGGCTGCATTCTGGTGCTGGATACCGCCACCGCGGCGGTGCGCGCCAGCGTCAGTGTGCCGTGCTACGACCCGGAGCACCTTGCCGACAGCCTGCAGGCGGAGAACAGTCCTTTCCTGAACCGGGCACTGCAAAGCTACGCGGTGGGCTCAGTGTTCAAGCCGGTGCTGGCTGCGGCTGCGCTGGAAGCGGGCTTGCAGCCGGTTTTCGAGTGCACTGGCGCGGTGGTAGTGGATGGGCAAATCTTCCGCTGCGCGGGCGGGGTGCCGCATGGACAGGTGGACCTTGCCGCCGCGCTGGAAAAAAGCTGCAACGGCTATTTTATCCGTCTGGGACAGCAGCTGGGTGCGGAAAGCTTGCTGGACGCCGCTAAAGCCTTTGGCTTTGGGCAGAGCCTGCCGCTGGCAGAGGGGCTTGCCGCCGAGGCCGGGCAGCTGCCCGCCCCGCAGGAGCTGGCGCAAAGCGGGCAGCTTGCCAATTTCAGCTTTGGGCAGGGCAGCCTGCTGGCAGCGCCTATGCAGGTGGCGGCACTGTTCAACACCATTGCAGCGGACGGCGTATATCGCAGCCCTTATGTGCTGCAAGCCACGCTGGACGAGACCACCGGACAACCGGTGGAGACCCTCAGCCACCCCCGGGGGCGGCGGGTGATCTCAGCACAGAACGCAGCGCTTTTGCGCGCTATGCTGGTACAGGTGGTGCAGCAGGGCACCGCACAGGATGCCGCCGGGCTTTCCGGTGGGGCGGGCGGCAAGACCGGTACCGCCCAGACCGGGCAGTTCACCCCGGAGGGCACCGAGCGCTGCAACCTGTGGTTTGCGGGGTTCTGGCCGGCAGAAAAGCCCCGCTACACCATTGTGGTATTGCAGGACGGTGCGGTGCACACGGCGTACTCCGGTGCAACCATCTTTGCGCAGGTCTGCAACGCGCTGGAAGCAGCGGGTTAAATGCGCGGATTCTACTTGCAATTTTGGCTTTGTTATGCTACTATATAGTTGTATTTTTGCGTAGTTTTCCGTATTTACAAATAAAAGGAGCGTTACGATTCATGTCTGTTATCGAAATTGTTGGCGGTGCCATTCTGCTGGTGGCTTCGCTGGTCATCGTTTTCCTCACCCTCATGCAGCACACCCACGGTCAGGGCCTGTCCGGTGCCATCAACGGCAGTGTGGGCGGTGCCAACAATGCACGTCTGACCCCGGCAGATCAGATGCTGGCTAAGGTCACCCGCATTGCAGGCGTGGTGTTCTTTGTGGTTGCTATTCTGGCTTGCCTGTTTGCAGGCCGTCTGGCAGGCTGAGAAGGCGTTGCAGCCCCGTGAACGGACGGGGCTGTTTTTCTGTGCAGAAAAAGTGTGGGCAGCCGGTTCTGCGGGCTGCCGCAAAGAGGGGACAGGGAAAGGTGCCCGTCCCAAGGCAGGGCTGTGCTCCGCAGGAGATGCACGGCCACGGAAGTGAAGGAGAAAATATTTTATGGCAATGCGCGATAAAATTGAGCACGCGATCCAGAATCAGCCGTGCACTGTAAAAGATCTGAAGAATAAGTTCGGCGGGGATCGCGGCGCAGACCGCAAGGTGATGGAGGCTGTGGACCAGCTGGTGCACGAGGCTGTCATCTGCCAGCGTCAGGGCGTGTTCTTCACCGTGCGCAGCGGCCGTGCCGATAAGGCGTTGCTGTGCAAGGTGGTAAAGCTGGGCAAGAACTTTGCCTTTGTCATGCTGGAGGACGGCACCAGCGATATCTTTATCCCCGGCCGGTTCACCCGCGGCGCAATGCCCGGCGACAAGGTGCTGGTGGAAAAGTTTGCACATCCCCGGGTAGAGGGCAGCGATGAGGGCGAGATCCTTGCTGTTCTGGAAGAGAAGAATTCTCTGGTGGGCACCATGCACCGCATGGAGGGCCGCCTGAAGTTTGTGCCGGACGATTGCCCTGCAATCTCCATGCAGGTCATGCGGGACTGCGAAGGCAGCGCCAAGGACGGCGACAAGGTTGCAGTGGAGATTCTGCTGCGCGGCAGCCGTCAGGAAGATCACCGCGTGGGCGTGGCCATGCGCTTTGGCAGCTGCGACGAGGCCAAGCGCTGCGCAAAGGCACTGCTCTACGCGCAGGATATCCGCAACCGCTTCCCGGACAAGGTGCGGGACGAGGCCAAAAAGCTGGACAACGCCGAGGTGTCTGCTGCGGACTGCGAGGGCCGCATGGATCTGCGCGCCCTGCCCATTTTTACCATCGACAGCGCCGAGACCAAGGATATCGACGATGCCATCAGCCTGACCAAGACTCCGGACGGCGGCTTTGAGCTGGGCGTGCACATTGCGGATGTTTCCAACTACGTCAAGCCCGGCTCCGAGCTGGACAACGAGGCCTTTAACCGCGCTACCAGCGTCTACTACGCCGATCAGGTGGTGCCCATGCTGCCCAAGCAGCTGTCCAACGGCATCTGCAGCCTGAACGAGGGCGTGCTGCGACTGGCCTTCTCCTGTTTGATGCGGCTGGATAAGGACGGCAATCTGACCGACTACCGCTTTGTCAAGTCCGTCATCCGCAGCCGGGTCAAGGGCGTGTAC
>OKSE01001646.1_pt1 | contig 10438 bp, 10 predicted proteins | sample 1633631 | NCBI WGS metagenome assembly OKSE01 (sample SAMEA3541555, study PRJEB24748) | human gut metagenome | biome: human gut; feature: human-associated habitat; material: faeces | place: China | collected 2012 | reverse complement strand
TACTTTTTTTATTTCCAATTCTGCTTTAAAATTTCCAATTCTGCAATGGATATACGGAATTAGACAGGAAGTGACGAATAAAAAGATAAAGTGAAATGGAGATGATTAAGTCATGACAGAATATATTGCAAATATGCTGACAAAGAACATGTATATGGATGGACTGATTGAAGAAAGCGATGAGAGTATTTATTCATACTCCATACAACTTATTATTGAAAAGATAATAGGATTTTCGGCTATTTATATGATAGCGTTATTTCAAGGATATTTTTTTGAAACTGTTTTATTTACCATATCTTTGTCAAGTTTAAGAAAGTGCACAGGTGGGTATCATGCGAACAGTTTTAGAAGCTGTTTTATTGGAACGGTAAGTATATATCTTATATACATAAAATTGATATATCCATATCTTCTTAATAATATAAAGATAAATATGATAGTTTTTCTTGTATCAGCAATGGTTATTTTTGTATTAGGAGCAGTAAATCATCCTGGCATGGATTGGAATAAGGAAGAATTCGAGGAAAATAAAAAACTTGCCAGGATAACAGTATTTGTGGAACTGCTAGTTGTTATTGCACTTACATATCTGGGAATGGCAGAAAAATATATTCTGTTTATAAGTTTTGGAATGATTTTATGTGCAATTTTATTAACACTGGGAAAAATAACTGGACAGGAGGTGAAATGTGATGAGTAATAATATTAAGAAAGAGTTATTAAGCTTAATGCAAAAAGCGGTAAAACTTGAGGTAGAGCAGAATGGAAATGAAGCTTCTCGCTATTGCCCGGTTATTTTGCATCAGCCTAAAAGACCTAAAAAACAGAAATAGGTAATGAAAATATTACTGTGTAAGAAAGGTGGAAAATAAAATGAAAAAAGTTTAAAAAGCTTTAGGAATATGGCATCAGCCGAAACGTCTGACCAGCCAAAGAATAAAAAGTGAAAGATGGTTAGAGGGTTTATTTGTTGGATTCCTATAATTTAGTAAATAGAGGAATCTGAATGGTTGTTCTAAGTTTAGCAAGTATCGTAAGGTATTGTTTTACTAAACTATTACAAAAGAAAAGGTGGAATTTTTATGAAAAAAAGAAAAAAGGTGGCAAAGATTATTGCAATAATGATGACATTATTATTGTTTTACAATTTTGAAGGTTCTATTACGGCTTATGCACATGGGACGAGTACAATTACTTCTTTAAAATTAGAAAACAATGGAGAAAATGTTCAGCATGCAGATGAACAAATGATAAATGTGCAGTCTGTTGAGTTGGATACAAATATAATATCTAATGATGTAATTAATAAAAATGATAGACAAGATGTACAGAAAACATATTGTATAAATGAGACTTCACGATATGCTGAAGATGAGAGTGAAAATACAGATCCCAATTATGCATTATTGATTGAGGATGAGAATGTCGTTCAAGGTACTTTGACTGAACAAGGTGAGATGAGATGGTATGGTTTTATACTTGAACAACGTGCAAAAGCATCTATAATGTTGCAGCTGGTTTCAAATGTGGATGCAGACATTTATTTATTTAAACTGAATCAAGATACTCATGAATTAAATTTAGTTGGAGAAAGTGCTACATCTGGACTTGGGGTAAGCGAGTATTGCACAGAAGTGCTAGACGAAGGTATATATTATTTTGGAATTAGCGCATATGAAGGGTGCGGACGGTATGCAATTGCATATTATCAAAGTACACAGGATATTCAATATGAGGTAAATGATAGCGCAAGTTTAGCAACACCAGTAGATGAAAATACAAGTATATCGTCGTTTATAGATAATCCATTTGATTGTGATTATTATTGTATTACGTTAGATGAGGCAAGTGCGGTAAGATATTCACTTTCAAGTTTGTCTACTCTTGGATATAAAATTGAGTATGCAGGTGGAACCGGAGGAAATATAATTAAAGGACAATTGGTATCATTAAAAGCGGGGAAACATTATTTTAAGGTGTCAAGTCCTAATGGAACATATTCAAGGACATCATCATATACAATTAAATTTGAAAATATTGCACCAGTGTCAACAGATAGTACGGCAACCATATTTGCATGTTGTGAAAAGGCAGGTATAGTTTTTCAATTTAATTCGGAAAGAACAAAGTATTATGTTAATGGAAATCCCATTGATTTTTCATATTCATATACTAAGAGTTTGTCAAATTCCGCTGGAGTTCAAAACTATAATATAAATTTAAAAAAGACAGAAAACTTCGGTGTGTGTTTGTTACAGGAAGAAGGTACAAGCATTTCACCTGAGTTACAACAGACAATTCCAGATGTGGCACGCTATCATAGTTCAACATTTACTGGAATATCAAATAAAGATGTTTTAACATTATCTGTACATGATTGGTCAAATAAATGCTATACGATTCATAATATTTGTTCGGGTGCATATGCAGAAAATTATCTGTGGGCAGATTTAAATATGTGTAATGTATTTATTGATCCGGACACTGGAAAGATCATAGATATTGAGTGGTATAACTATTTTTATGAAGTTGGAAATCATTCAATAACATATTACAGACCTTATACTATGAAGTATTATTATCCGTACTGGAATGGAGAAGAACCAAAGGGAGGAGACGATTAATCAATGAAAATTTCATCAGGAGTAAATTTAAATAGCATAACATACTCAAATGAATTGAAAACACAAAATGAATCCCAAAAAATGGAAACATATAATAATACCGATATAGTAAATATATCAAAAGAAGGTGTTTCCAAGTGGCAGGAGTATTTAAGCAAAAAGAATGATTCTTTGTATCAAATGGAAGAATCTGGTGCTGTTGAATTAGACAGTACAGGTGCTGATGTATGGTCACAGGAATTGAGTATGCAACGGTCAAAATCATTACAAGAAATACGAGAAAAAGGGATGCAATATGGATTTGAGGATATTATGTCTGCATCATTGGGAGCATATGCAAGTCTGTATGAAAAAATAAATGAGGGATATGAGAATGGTACAAGAGAAGTATGGGTTGCAGATGAAAAAATGGGAAAAAGAAAATTATCAAAGGAAGAAGAAATAGATCGTTTAAATAATGCGTATAAGAGGGAAATAGAATGGCAGACGATGGTGATGAATTCACGAAAAGAAACCGAAAAAGCAAGAAACATTACAGTTTTTGGAAATCAGATCAATATAGATGCTGCAAATGATAAGGACGATTCTGATAAATTATTCGAACTTATGGATGATATGAAAGACGAGTATTTATTATGTAGAAAAAATGAAGATTATAATAAAAATATTCAAGGCGTAAGTAATATTGTTAGTTCTATATTGAGTAGGTTTGATTTAAAAAATCATATGATAAATATTTTTGAAGGGATCAGCCTGTCAAAATGATTTTTGATATTTGACAGAATCTTATAAGTACAAGTCAGAAATAATCTCAGATGAGACGGCTTTTTATGCGTGTGGCGGTAAAATAGTTATTTTGCATCAGCCTAAAAGACCTAAAAAACAAAAATAGGTAATGAAAATATTACCGTGTAAATGGAAGGAGGTGTGGATGGGGTCAACAAAATCTGGCGTGATGCAAAGCTGCGGGGTGTGGGAATGAAAAGAGCAACAAAGCTTGTGGATGCCGCAGGGCACAGCATTGGAAGCCGGGAAGGTCTGACTACAGCACGTATGGAAATAAAAAATCTTTTGTCAGACTATGAGAGATACAGCAAGCGGATGGAAGAAGTTGTAGAACTTATAGATGAACTGGTAAAAGAAATCCCATATGTAGAAAAAATGCTCCAGATAAAGGGAGTAGGAATAAAAACAATATCGGGATTAGTAGCTGAAATCGGAGACATAAGACGTTTTGACAATCCGAAACAGATACAGAAATTAGCCGGATATGCGTTGGTAGAGGATAGTTCAGGAAAGCATCAGGGAGAAACGAGGATAAGCCGACGGGGACGAAAGAAGCTGAGATATTTACTGTTCGAGGCATCACTGTCCCTTGTAGGTAAGAATGAAGAATTCAAAGAACTGCACTACTATTACACGCACCGGGAAGAGAATCCTTTAAAGAAGAAACAATCGCTTGTTGCAGTGGCATGTAAGTTTTTGAGAATCGCATATAAGATTCTGACAACAGGAGTTGATTACGATGGAGCAAAGATGATAAGTGACATCAGAAGACCACAAAAACAGATGCTGCAGGCAGCATAACAGCTGAACCTCATTGTAAGTGTATCGTGGTTGGAATCAGCTATCAAGGGCACAAAGTGCCGTGGAACGGTTCCACCCCTGACACCTGATTCCAGCCACGATAAAGAAGTAATCAAGAGGTTAAGCCGGAAAGTGCCCTGTAAGGGCAAAAGCAGATGGCAACAGATAAACGTCCGCTGAAAAGTGCTGTTGCCAGAGCAAAGTCAGTAATACAAACAAAGAATGAGCCAGTAGTCGGCAGGAATAATCACCAGAGGACACGATCCTGTGAAGGAGCTGAGCTGACACCCGGATTATGGATATGCAAAACGAAGGAAGTTGGGACAAAGATCCTGTTAGACATGGGAGGTTGACGACCATAGAAGGAAGGGGATACACAAGGCCATGTAAAGCGAGAAACAATGACGTTTTACTTCGTATACCCTAATCATCTATGTTTAGTACCAGATGTAAAGAAATATCCATGCCATTGGCTCATTTAACTGAGATAAGCAACTAAAAATTCCTTGAAAAATAAGGAAAAAGGACTTGACTATATAGGGAGGGTATATGAACATACAAGGCAATATCGGTTGGATCAATGTCTGCCGAACAGATCCGTCAAAAAGCTATGTGATCGGTGGTTCGGAAGAGGCGAATGAAGAAATAAGAAATAAATACCTTGGCGATGATTATAAATTGCCGGATCAGGCAAAATCTTATTACGAATTGAACGCAAAAGGCATTTCTCGATTAGAACTTACAAGTGAAAATTACAACGATATTATGAAAATAAAGGGAATGCCATCATCCTGTTTAAGCGGAAGTTATGGAGGACAGGTCATACAAAATATGAAAGATATGATGGATTCCTACTATTCCGGGGAAATGTCCGCAGAGGACGTACAACAGAGGATAAAAAATATTTGTATGGATATGCGTGTAGAAATGGTTCAGCAGAGATATACAAATGGATACCATGCAAAAGATAATCAGCAGATATTGGAAGACATATACGGCTTTCTGCAGAAAATCAATGTGAATGCCGCTTACGCTGCAAATGAAAGGGAAGGAGCAGAAATAGCAACCAGACATGGTGGTGTAGATGATTATGATTGGATGTATTATAATTCAGACTATTATTACAAAGAAGAAGATATGAGAAACAGCATCCGGCAGACCATTATCACATGAGCAGTCTTTTTGCCAAGGCTTTGAAGGCAAAGATGTATTTTGCTCAGGATAACTATCCGGAGGCAGCAAGATTATCTGAAGAAGTGATCAACGAGGCAGAAGCAGCAGGATATGAACTGGAGAGCGACTATGCTAATATCTTTACAGAACAGTTCAATTCCAAGGAGATGCTTTTCGCCCCTTATACTGCTAATCCGAATGAATTGATGGATGCTTCTTGGTTTGCCTTCTCTCCAGGATCACTCCTTAAAAAGGTGGCTGATGATTTGGTTCCTGATGATGAAACAGGGGGAGATATTGTTATTCCAGACCCGGGAGAGGGTGGGGACGTTGTTGTTCCTAATCCAGGTGAAGGCGGTGATGTTGTATTGCCTGGTGATGGAGATGCTGGCGGTATCGTTATCCCTGGTGGTGATGGTGGCGATTTCCCATTCCCTCCAGGTGAAGATGATGCAGCTTCCTACGATGCGCTATATACATGGGCCTATAAGGGAGATGCCATGAACGGTATTGGAAAATATAACAAGTTGACTCCTGAAATGTTCTATGCTGACTCTTATTACTTCATGCGCCTTGCCGAAGTCTATTATATCGCTGCCGAAGCAGAGGCTCGTCAGGGTCAGTATGCTAAGGCTCGTACGCTCTTGGCTACTGTAATCGACCGTGCTGGATATACTGAGGACGATGTGAACGCTATTGCCGACAGTGATCTTCTGGGTGAAATTCTCAAGCATAAGTTGTGTGATATGAGTAACGAAAATCTGGAAGAATGGTTCGATCTTTGCCGTTATAACCGTCAGGGTGGTTTCGAGAGTTGGACAGAAGATGAGAAAGCTGAACTTCCTAGCTTCCGCCGATATCTTCTTCCTATACCAAAGGCATCTATGGGAGCCAATAATCTTCTGGTTCAGAATCCGGAATATGTGAATCAATAAACATTATATAATAAATAATATCGAGAAAAAATGAATAAGATGAAAATGAAAACTTGCATGATGACACTTGCCGGTCTTGTACTTGCAATGGCTGCCAGTGCGCAGAATTTTGAGATGAAAGGTAAGGTTAAAGGTAACGTGGACGGCTGTTCTGTCATGTTGCAGAAGTATGGATTGGAAGGTGTTACCAATCTGGATAGCGTTACAATCAAGAATGGTGAGTTCACCCTCAAGGGGGTAGTTAACCAGCCTGAGCAGTATCAGATGGTTATTGATATGAACAAGCCTGGTACAGCTGAGCCTGACTATCAGAAAATATTCTCAACAAGAGTCTATGTAGAGAATAAGCCGATGACCTACGATGTAGACCTTACCGGTTTTCCTGCAGAGCGTGATATGAGTATGATAGAGCCTGTTGTAAAGGGTTCTACCACTCAGGATATTTATCAGGCTTATCTTGAACTGATGTCACCTATTCAGGACAAGATGCACAAGATGGATGATAGTATCAACCAGACTACCGATTTGGCACAGCGTGTAGCCCTTGCCAAGGAAGCCATCAAGTTGCAGGAGGAAATGCGCCATCAGACCAGTCTGTTTATTCAGCAGCATACCACTTCTCTGGTAGCCTTCGACTTGCTTCTCGAGAGTTTCTCTTCTTTACCAACCCCATATACCTCTCAGCAGATTGACGAGATGATGGGCTGGTTGAAGAACGACTGGAGTTCTTCTGCACAATATCCGATGCTGCAGATGCAGGCAGAGATGGCAAAGCATACAGCTATCGGCAACCATTATATCGATGGTACCGTTGTCACTCCTGAAGGCAAGCAGGTGAAGCTTTCTTCACTTATCAAGAAGGGTGAATACACCATGTTGGAGTTCTGGGCTTCCTGGTGTCGTCCATGCCGTCAGGAGATTCCACATCTCAAGAAGGTACACGAGAAATACAAGGATTTCAACATCATCAGTATTTCCGTAGATGAGAGAGATGCCGATTGGAAAAAGGCAATGGCCAAGGAAGGAATGACCTGGACACAGGTTCGCAATCCTGAAGGTTTTGGCGGTATGGTGATGGGCGAGTATGGCATCAATGGTATTCCTGCCTGTCTCATCCTAGATAAGGATGGCAATTTCTATAAGACCAACATGCGTGGTGCTTATCTTGATGCTTTCTTATACGATTACTATAAGAAATAAAATAGTTTAGTGCATAAAAATATTCCCCGATATGAATCCTCAGTATTCCTGCAGGATTCGTATCGGGGATTTTGTTGATGACTTGTATGAAGGATAGATCTTCGCGAAATGAAAATCCATCATTGTTATTTACCATGCCTCCAGTTTATCAGCAATCTCTGGCATCTTATTCTTTGTGAATACAGGATTCTTGCCTTCCTTCTTCTGTTGGCGATAGTCTTTCAACAGGAAGACGGCCTGACGGGAAAGCAGGACGATGGCTACGAGATTGCAGAGGGTGAGAAGAGCCATCGTGATATCTGCAAAACTCCATGCAAAATCCAGTGATACTACCGCTCCGACCATCACCATTGCTGCTACAGCAAGACGATAGACAAATACACCCAGCTTGGAGTCCCTGATATATCTCACGTTGGTTTCTCCATAATAATAATTGCCGATGATGCTGCTAAAGGCAAACAGCCATATCATTACCGCAACAAACGGATTGCCGATGCTTCCGATTTCGTGGGTCAGGGCATCCTGGGTGAGTTGAATGCCATTTGAAGCCGTAAGATCCACACCGCTCACCAGGATGATGAATGCGGTGCAGGAACATACCACCAGCGTATCTGTAAAAACGCCCAGAGCCTGTATCAATCCCTGTTTTACGGGATGACTGACTGTAGCTACCGCAGCTGCATTCGGTGCACTACCTTCACCTGCCTCATTACTGAACAGACCTCGCTTGATACCCTGTATCACAGTAACGCCAAGAACTCCGCCAGCAGCCTGATTGAATCCGAAAGCATTCTCAACAATGGTAAGCAGAACCTTTGGCAGACTGGTGATATTCCAAACAACAACACCTACAGCTATCAGAAGATAAATGACAGCCATCACAGGAACCACGGTAGAAGAGAACTTAGCCACTCTATGGATGCCACCGAAGATGATGAGCAGGGTAAGCACAGTGAGGGCAATTCCCATGGTGGCAGGCTCTATGCCAAAAGCCTTCTGCCATGCCAGACAGATAGTATTGCTCTGCACAGAATTATAGGCAAAGCCGAAGGTAATGATCATCAGCACGGCAAAAAGAATACCCATCCATCCTTTTCCCAAACCATACTTCATATAATAGGCCGGTCCGCCATAGAAAGATGTTTTGCCTTTCCGCTTGTAAAGTTGGGCGAGAGTTGATTCTATGAAAGCGGATGCAGAGCCCAGTAAAGCCAGCATCCACATCCAGAATACGGCTCCCGGTCCACCGATGCTGACAGCAGTAGCCACACCAGCAAGGTTACCGGTTCCAATACGGCTAGCCAATGCTACCACAAAAGCCTGGAAGGAAGAAATGTGTTTCATTTCTCCATCCACTTTCACCTCCATCGACAGTTCATCGTGTCCTATTTCTTCAGGTTGTACCTTGTCGGGATGAATCAGCAGCCTGATCATCTCTCTGATAAGGCGGAACTGGACGAAACGGGTACGCCAAGTGAAAAACAGGGCACAGCATATCAAGACGGTGATGATGATATACGACCAAAGGAAATCGCTAACCTGAACTAAAATGTTTTGTATTGAATCTATCATTTATCTATTTAAACCTTATTATTTCTTTACTTTTTTATAACCTTCAGAACCTGGTCAGCAATACTTTTCATTCCCTTGATAGTAGGGTGACCGTTTTTCTTGTCAATATCATGAAGAGCAATGACAGGAACCTGATATTTGTTGCAGATCTTTTTAACTGACTCATTGATTACATCCTTGAGTTCAGAGTTTAAGATGAAATATACCTCTACATTAGGATAATGCTGTCGTATATCAGAAAGCAGCTTGCCCATGGCTGGGCGGAAACAGTACAAATCTGCGCGCTTCCAGTCGCTATACTGATAGTTGCCGAGCGGGGCATCAGCCCAGTTGTCATTCGTAGCACCGCAAATCAGGATGATATCCGGATTGCCAAGAAGAGAACTTCGGGTGATGAAAGAACGGTCGGTATAATCTGCATCATTATAGCCAGTGTTGCAGATGGTAGCACCAGAATAGGAATTGATATTTCCCATCTTATAGCCTCCTTCCTTGATAACTTGCCACCACCAGGTTTGCTCAACCTTGTTTACATCTGTAGTTTCTGGTGGAGTAGTAGGTGAGTACCAGGTGGCATAACCCTTAGGAATGAATCCCTCGAAAGTGGAATACGAGTCACCGAGAACGGCAACGGTCTGCTTCACCTGTGCCATGAGCGGCATGAAGGTGAGCATAATGAAAGAAATGATAATCGTAAATCTTTTCATGATGCTTGTTCTTGTTTTAATGCTTCTTATGTAATTCTGCTGCAAAAGTAATATAAATATGTGAATAGACAAAAAATATCGGAGGAAAATTCATCTTTCTGTTTCTATTTTTGTCTAAAACTAAGCATGATTTGAGTTATACCATAATTTTATCATGTGCGCGCTCAAGCGCATATGCACGCAAGCGTACGCATGCATATATATAATAAGGTATACACAAAAAATCGCCATGCTAAAATCTTTATAAATGTTAAATACTTGCCAGAAAAGCAACTTTTTTGCGAAAAGATTTGGTGGAATGAAAAATAGTTAGTACTTTTGCACTCGCTTTTGAGAAATACACTTTCTCTTAGCAACATAAAGAAAGAGTTCTTTGAAAGATTTTACATAAACAGACAAGTAGTACAAGAAGCGGTTAACTTCTTAGAAATAAGAAAGTTGACTGGGTAAAAGAAACGAACCGTCAAGCAATTGACAAGTCAGGTTTACTAAGCTTCAATAAACGAAAAGGATATTCGTCCTAAGTACAGACAACAAACAAACCAAGCCGCAAGGCTAGGTAAAAATGATATTTTACAATGGAGAGTTTGATCCTGGCTCAGGATGAACGCTAGCTACAGGCTTAACACATGCAAGT
>OKSE01001630.1_pt1 | contig 10490 bp, 10 predicted proteins | sample 1633631 | NCBI WGS metagenome assembly OKSE01 (sample SAMEA3541555, study PRJEB24748) | human gut metagenome | biome: human gut; feature: human-associated habitat; material: faeces | place: China | collected 2012 | reverse complement strand
ATGCCCTTGCCGCCCAGCACGCAGTCCTCGCCCCTGGCGCGGTTGACGTCGCCCACCTGCAGCTCACGGTCCAGCCGCACAACGTAATCAATGGCCGGGTTGAATGTCACGGTGTAGATCATTGCTCTGTCTCCTTTACCAGTGTCAGCTGTCTGTATTTTGGGTCAGGGCAGCGGTTTGTCAGGATCGCGCCGCTGTAAATCTCCCCGATGACGGCCGGATAGACCCGGCCGAATTTGCTGTCATCCACCAGATACCAGGTCTCCCGCGCGCGGCGGACGGCAGCGGCCTTGACGGCGGCCTCCTCCGGGTCGGGCGTTGTGAATCCGACGTTCAGCGCCACGCCGTTGGCCCCCATAAATGCCTTGGTGAAATTGAACTGCTGCAGCGCCGTGATGGCCGCCGCACCGATGATGGCCTCTGTCCGGGGGCGCAGCAGACCGCCCGGCACGCAGACATGGCAGCTTTTTTGTGCCAGCAGCCGCGCGTGGGCGATGCCGTTGGTGACGTAGTGGGCCTCCAGCGCGGGGCCGCTCAGCGCCCGGACCATGGCCAGTGTGGTTGTACCGGCGTCGATGTAGATGAAATCCTCCGCCCGGATCAGGTCTGCCGCGGCCTGCGCGATGCTGCGCTTCTGCCCGACGGCAAGCGCCTCCTTGGCGGCCATCGCCGGCTCATCGGCCAAAAACTGGCCGTCCGGCAGGGTCGCACCGCCGTGGACCTTATTCAAGCGGCCCTGCCGCGCCAGCTCGGTCAGGTCGCGGCGGATCGTGGATTCACTGGCGTTAAGTGCCTCGCACAGCTCCTGCACGGTGGCGGTGCGTTTTTCCGCCAGCAGGTTCAGGATCAGGGCAAAGCGTTCCTCGGCTAACATAAGGGTTTGCTCCTTTCCCGGTCTTTGTTTGACCGATTTTGGTGTTTTGTGGATGTTTCTGATTGACTGTAGCTTTATTATACCAGATTATCCGTCAAAATCAATCAGTTTCGGTCATTTTCACTCACCAAAAATGAAGGGTAGTTTTTGTGCAGGATGTACAAAGCAAAAAAAGCTTCCCCCTCGGGGGAAGCTGTCACCGAAGGTGACTGATGAGGGGCGAGTTTGCACAGCAACCCTTTTACGGGCAATCACGGCAAGCTCGCCCCTCATCCGGCCTACGGCCACCTTCCCCCAAGGGGGAAGGCTTTTTCTTTTTTACACAAACCCTCTCCACGTCTCCTCGGCGTTGCTCTGGAACGCGCCCAGCTCATGGCAGAGCTTGAAGGCGCCGGGGCTGGCCTCGGGGGAGTCGCGCTCGGCGCGCTTGCAGTCCAGCACGCCCTGGCCGCTGCCTTCGGCCAGCATCGTAGCCAGATTGCGGGTCGATTTGTCCATCATCGTCCGGGTGCGGATGCCCATGCTCACGCTCATACGGGCGGCGGCGCTCTGGCCGTGGGCCTCGGCCCCGATGGCGTCCAGCGCAGTGTGCGCAGCCTGATTGATGCGGCGGTACTCCCGCTTCTGGCGCAGCATCTCGTCCCTGAGCTTCTGGTCATGGGTCAGGCTCATCAGCTCGTCCAGCGTGTTCTTGCCCATCTCGGTGTTCTGCACGATCTCCTGCAGCATTTTTTCATTATCGCTCTGCATAACAAAATCCCCCTTGTGTACGTTTGGCGGTCAATGCCAGTATGTACACAAGGGGGATGTTTTATTCGGTTTACAGGCGCTGCTGTGCCAGAGAGAGCGTCATATCCCAGGAGGCCGTCTCACCCCACTCGGCGGAGGCAATGGCCACGGTAAAGCTGCCGCGGCGGGACAGCGAGATGTTGAACTCCCGGCGGGAGGCATTCATCGCCTCGTGCACAGCCCGGGCCATCCGGGCGGCGGGCGTGCCGACGGTGACGATGGCAAAGAAGCCGTCATTCAGGCGGGCCAGCACAGCCTTGTCGTGGTCGGGGCCGACGACCAGCTGCAAAATGCCGGACGCCATGTTCAGGCAGCAGTTCGCGGCAGAGTCGCTCTCCTGCTCGCGCAGCTGCCAGTACTCATTCACGCGGCCCATCACCACACCCACGGGCTTGCCGTCCAGCGCAGCGCGCTCGGCGCGGGGGCGGAATGCCTCATTCAGGTAGACGGAATTGTAAACGCCGGTCACATAGTCGCGGCGCAGGTCATCCTGCATCTGGCTCAGCGCGCGGGTGAAGGCATCCTCCGCGCCGTCGGCCTGCAGGTTGCGGGGCAGCGGCATCCCCAGCAGCAGCACGCAGGGCGTGTCCGCCACCGTAATGCCCTGGGCAATGACGGTGCGCAGACCGTCCGCGGCCTTTTCGATCTTCAACCCGCGGCCTGCGGCGTCCAGCGCGGGCATCGCAGCCACCTTATTCAGTGGCTGCAAAGTAGCCGGATCCAGCAGACCCATGCGGGGGTCTGCGAGGGTCACGCTGTCAAACAGCTGCGCCAGAGCTGTCATCTCTGTCTGCAGCTCGTCAAGGGTGTAGTCCTGTTTCATGTTGCTTCCTAACCGCCGGATTCCCCGGCCTCGCACATCTCGGCTTTTGCATAATACTGTTTTATTTTACCACAGTGAAAAAGATTTTCCAAGATTCCCACTGTACAAACTTTCTTCGTCAAACCGATGGAATACCGTGCGAACTTCACAAATTACTTTGCTGCGCGGAAGTAGCGCTCCGTCAGGACGCGGATTTCAGCGGCCAGCGCAGGGGTCAGCTTTTTGGCATCGGCGCGCCACTGCCAGTTGCCCTGTGCCTGGCCCGGGGTGTTCATGCGGGCGTTCGTCAGCATGGGCTCGAAGGGCATCTCGGCGCCGTAGCGCTCGCCGTTGGCGTTCACGGCAAGCCAGCTCATGACACCGCCCGCGGCTACGCTGCGCGACGACGAGCCAATGACCGAGGTCATGCAGGTTTTCGACCGCTTCATCTCGTCCTACGAGCGCGGCGCGACACCGAACCCCTGCATCGACTGCAACCGCTACTTGAAGTTCGAGCGGCTCTACGAGCGCGCCCGCATTTTAGGCTGCGACGCCATTGTGACCGGCCACTACGCGCGCATCGAGCAGGAAAACGGGCGGTGGCTGCTCAAAAAATCGCTCAATGAGAGCAAGGACCAGAGCTACGTGCTCTACTCGCTCACGCAGGATCAGCTGGCGCACACGCGCCTGCCGCTCGGCGCGATGCACAAGAGCGAGACGCGCCGCATTGCGGAGGAACAGGGCTTCTACAACGCCAATAAGCCGGACAGTCAGGACATCTGCTTCGTGCCGGACGGCGACTACGCTGGCTTTATCGCGCGCTACACGGGCCGCGACTGCCCCGCGGGCGACTTCGTCGATGAAAGCGGCCGTGTGCTCGGCCGGCACAAGGGCATCGTGCACTACACCGTCGGCCAGCGCAAGGGCCTCGGCATCGCCGCGGACGCGCCGCTCTACGTCAAGCGCATCGATGCGGCAGAAAACCGCGTGGTGCTAAGCGGCAACGACGCGCTTTTTTCTCGTGAGCTGATGGCAAATGACTTCAACTGAATCGCCTACGACGTCCCACCGCGCGAGCTGCGCGCGACCGCGCGCGTGCGCTACCACCAGCGCGAGCAGGCGGCGACAGTCACGGTGCTCGAGGACAGGCACGTGCACCTCGTCTTCGACGAGCCGCAGCGCGCTATCACACCGGGTCAGGCCGTCGTGCTGTACGATGGCAACACCGTGCTCGGTGGCGGCACGATTCTCTGATGATATTCTTCTCTTTCTCTCTTCCGCTCATCCCCTGAGCGGGCGCGGGGCGCAGGCATCTGCGCCCCGCGTTTTTTATTCCCGTTCACCGAGGGCTTCCTCCAGCTTTTGCAGCGCGCGCTTTTCGATGCGCGATACATAGCTCCTCGAGATGCCGAGCTTTTTGGCGACCTCGCGCTGTGTGCGGGGCATCCGGCCACCGAGGCCGTAACGCGAGATGATGACCTCTTCCTCCCGCTCGGTCAGGCACTCGTGCACGAGCCTTCGCACGCGCAGGCAGTCGTCGCGGTCCTGAATGTCCAAATACATCGTGTCCTCGACGCCGACGACATCCATGAGGTAGAGCGACTCGCCGTCGGCGTCGGAATCGAGCGAATCGTTGAGCGACACCTCGCCCTGTAATTTCTTCCGACTGCGAAAGTACATCAGAATTTCATTCTCCACGCATTTGGCAGCGTAGGTCGCGAGCCTCGTACCCTTTTCTGGGCGGTAGCTCGAAACGCCCTTGATGAGACCGATGGTGCCGATGGAGATGAGATCGTCCTGCTCGTCAGACTGGGTGTAGTATTTTTTGGCGATGTGCGCGACAAGGCGCAGATTGTGCTCAACGAGCACATTGCGCGCCTCAATGTCGCCCGCAAGCATGCGCTCGACGTATTTCTTTTCCTCCTGTGCCGAGAGCGGACGCGGGAACGAGCCGCCCGACAGGTGGAGCGAGAGCAGCATGGCGTGCGTAAGCAGATAAAGTGCAATCGACAGCATAAAAACGCCTCCTCTTTTTCTCCATCCTATGGCCGCACGGGAAGTCCCTATGCAGTGCTTCTTTCCATGACATGAAGGAACCATTAGGATTCATTATGTCTTTTTAACAATGTCGAAAAGTGGGTATTTCTGTTTTTTGTGTACTCGTCCAATCTTGCATAATCAGTCGCTTTTCCCCCTTGCGAGGTAAAAAAATGTGTGTTAAGATGCGTTCATCTTCAGGAAAGGAGAAACGTCTGATGACTCAGTTCTTTGCCAATGCAGCTGCATCTCACTTCGCACAGGCCGCCTGTGCCGCTTTCTCCTGTTCTGATATGAACAGCATGATTATTCTGGACGCCAGCCTTATTCTGCTGGCGTCCTTTATTATTCTGCCTCTGGCAGTACTGGTAAGAAACAAAACTGAACAGCCCGTCCGAATCACGACGCAACTTCGACTTCTCTCCCGATTCTCCGCACGAGATAGAGACTGATATCACGAAAGAGGCTCCGTCGATTCGACGGAGCCTCTTCCTCTTAGCCTTTTCACTTTTTCTCGTTCGGCCGGCGAAAAAAGCGGAAATAGATCCCCCCATTCCACATTTTTCAGAAAGAGAGATCCCTCCAATGGACTTTTTAAACTTCCTCATGGCGCTCAGCCCAATCGTCGTCGTGCTCGTCGGCATCCTGGGCTTCAAAAAATCCGCAAAAACCGTCTCGCCCATCGCCCTTGCCTGGACGCTTATCCTTGCCTTTACCTATTTCAACCTTGACGGCCTCACGTTTGCTGAAAACGTCAAGCTGCTCGACCCTCTGGTCTGGAAAGGCATCAAGGAAGGCCTCAAGATCGTGCTGATGGTCTTCGGCGCGTTCACCATTTTGAACCTGCTGCGCGAGACCGGCGCCATCGAGGATGTGAAAGCCACCATTGCGCAGATCAGTGATGACCGCCGCGTGCAGGTCGTCATCATCGGCATGATGCTGCCGATCTTCCTTGAGGGTGCAGCGGGCGCGGGCGCTCCCGCCGCCATCGCCGCCCCGTTCCTCGTGGCCCTCGGCTTTAACCCCACCACCTCCATCGCCATCGCGCTGCTCGGCGACGCGACGCCCGCCTCGTTCGGCGGTGCGGGCCTGACGACCATCAACGGCGGTGCGGCCCTCGTTGACGCGGGCCTTGCCACCGTCGCGCAGAACGCCGCGATGGCCGGTCGCTTCCACATGTTCGGCGTGCTCGTCATCCCGTTCATCATGGTCGGCATGGCGTTCGGCAAAAAGGGCTACAAGGGCATCCTCCCTTACCTCACCTTCGCGGGTGTGAGCACGTGCCTCACGATGTTCGTTCTTTCCAACTTTGTCGGCGCAGAGGTCACCTCCATGGGCACGGGCCTCATCTCCATCCTTCTCTCCGTTGCGTATGTCAAGCTTGTCGGCGTGAAGACGCCCGACGAATTCCGCAATGAAAGCGCCAACCATCAGCGCAAGTACAGCTCGTTCAAGGCCATGTCGCCTTACGTCTACATGCTCGTGCTGCTCCCGCTCATCCGCTACGGCTTCCCCGCCGTCGTTGAAAACGGCTTTGCCATCATGTGCACATTCGGCTACATCTTCTGGGTCGACCTTGTCATCCTTGTGTGCGGCATCCTCGGCGCGCTCACGCTGGGCGTGGACTTCAAGACCTATAAAGCCGTCTGCAAGCGCACCGCGAGCGGCGTGCTGCCGGTCCTCATCACGATGGGCAGCCTCCTTATCGTCGCCTACATCATGCAGTCCTCCTCCACGGGCATGATGAACCTCCTCGCCTCTGACATCGCCGCCGTCGTCGGCCGCTTCTATCCCGCGGCAGCCGTCCTCATCGGTTCGAGCGGCGCGTTCATCACCGGCACGGGTCTTGGCTCCAACATCATGTTTGCTCAGATGCACATCGACGCCGCGGCGTCGCTCGGCATGAACCCCATCACGATCTTCGCCGGTCAGAACGCAGGCGCTTCGCTCGGCAACCTGATCTGCCCGAACAACACGGTCGCCGCCTGCGCGACGGTCGACCAGGTGGGCAACGAAAGCGACGTCATGAAGAAAACCTTCAAGGCCTTCGCCATCATCCTTGTTTTGTACATGGTTCTCGCCATGCTTTATACCTGCGTGCTCTTCCCCAACTTCGGCATGTAAGGGCCGCACAAACGATCAGTTAACTACACGGGCACACCGTTTTTGAGAAAGGAAGTATTCTTATGGCAAAGAAAAGAGTTCTCGGCGTGGTCGGCATGGGTCATGTCGGCGCACATGTGGCTTACGCTCTGGCGATCCAGGGCATCGCGGACGAGCTGGTGCTCGTCGACCAGAACGAGCAGAAGCTCGCAAGCGAAGTGCAGGATCTGCGCGACGCAGTCGCGTACATGCCCCACCGCGTGACGGTGCGCGGCGGCGACTTCTCCGACCTTGGCGTGTGCGACGTCATCGTCAACAGCGTCGGCAAGATCGACCTGCTGCGCGGCACGCATGACCGCGTGACCGAGATGGACTTCACCATCCCCGCTGTGCGCGGCTACGCGGAAAAGATCAAGGCCAGCGGCTTTGACGGCGTGCTCATCAACATCACCAACCCCTGCGACATCGTCACGCGCGAGCTGGCACTGCATCTGGGCCTGCCCCGCGGCCGCGTGTTCGGCACCGGCACGGGCCTCGACACCTCCCGTCTTCTGAGCGCGCTGGCGCGCCAGACCGGCCTTGACCACAAGTCCATCACCTGCTACATGATGGGCGAGCACGGCAACCAGCAGTTCGCGCCCTGGTCCTGCGTCAGCTTCCGCGGCGTGCCGCTGGATGAGTGGGCCAAGACCGACGAGCGCTTCCGCTTCGACCGCGACGCGCTGCAGAAGGAGTCCATTGGCGGCGGCTGGGTCACGTTCTCCGGCAAGTTCTGCACCGAGTATGGCATCGCCACCACCGCCGCGCGCATGGCCTACGCCGTGCTGCACGACGAGAAGGTCATCCTGCCCGCCAGCACGGAACTGTGCGGCGAGTACGGCGAAGAGGGTCTGTTCGCGGGTGTTCCCTGCGTCATCGGTGAAAACGGCGTCGAGCAGGTCGTCGAGCTGCCGCTGACCGCCGACGAGAAGGCCACCTTCCACGCCTGCTGCGAGGGCATCCGCCACAACATGGAGCATCTCAAGGAAATCTAAAGAGCAAACAAATTTCGACAGGAGGTCATCCTTATGAATATCACGATCACTAAGACTACCCATCCCGGCACGCTGCCCCCGTCCGACCAGCTCGGCTTCGGCACCGTGTTCACCGATCATATGTTCCTGATGGACTACAGCGCCGACAAGGGTTGGCATGACGCGCGCGTCGTGCCCTACGGCCCCATCACGATGTCCCCGGCCGCGAGCGTCCTGCACTACGGCACCGAGGTCTTCGAGGGCATGAAGGCTTACCGCTGTCCCGACGGCGGCGTGCAGCTCTTCCGCCCCTGGGAGAACGTCGCCCGTCTGAACCGCTCCTGCGAGCGTCTGGGCCTGCCCCAGCTTGATCCCGACGATGCGCTGCAGGCCATCAAGACCGTCGTCAAGGTCGACGAGAACTGGGTCCCGAGCGATCCCGGCACGTCCCTCTACATCCGTCCGTTCCTGTACGGCACTGACCCGACGCTTGCCCTGCACGGCGTGCATGAGGCCACGTTTGCCGTCATTCTCTCCCCCTCCGGCAGCTACTTCAAAAACGGCTTACAGCCCGTTCCCATCATGGTCGAGACCGAGGACGTCCGCGCGGTGCGCGGCGGCACGGGCGAGGCCAAGTGCGGCGGCAACTACGGCGCGGCCAACCGCGCGGGCGACCGCGCCATCGAAAAGGGCTTCTCTCAAGTCCTGTGGCTCGACGGCGTGGAGCGCAAGTACGTCGAAGAAGGCGGCGGCATGAACGTCATGTTCAAGATCAATGGCACCGTCGTCACCCCCGCGCTGACTGGCTCCATCCTGCGCGGCGTGACGCGCAAGTCCGCCATCGAGCTCTTAAAGAGCTGGGGCGTGCCCGTCGAGGAGCGTCTGCTGAGCGTGGACGAGCTCTTTGACGCCGCGGCATCCGGCGCGCTGGAGGAGGCGTGGTGCATCGGCACCGCCGCCGTCATCTCCCCGATCGGCGAGCTGAGCTGGGGTGACAGAGACTACAAGGTCAACGACAACAAGATTGGTGCGCTGTCTCAGAAGCTCTACGACGAGCTGACTGGCATCCAGTGGGGCACAAAGCCCGACCCGTTCGGCTGGGTCTGCCCGATCGACTAATTTTGCTATTCTCTCATCTCTCTCATATAGGGAAAAGGCGGTGCGCTTGCACCGTCTTTTCCCTATTTTATCGTTTTGTTATCGCTTCAATTCATGCAAATTGCAAAATAGTGCTCAGCTTATTTTGACATATTTTAAGATTTTGCATCGTTTTCTATGTCTGACTATTGATTTTTTAAAATTAAATGATATATTAACCTTATCAATCAAAATAAAAAGGAGGAGCTTTCCATGCCTACGCAAAAAAGCACCGCACGGCTGTCGAAAAAGCCGCCGCTGTCGCCCGAGGAGCTCAAACAGATCGACGCTTACTGGCGCGCAGCAAACTATCTGACCGCCTGCCAGCTCTATCTTCTCGATAATCCTCTGCTCGAGCGCCCGCTGTGCGAGAGCGACTTAAAGCAGACCATCGTCGGCCATTGGGGCACCTGCCCGGGCCAGAACTTCATCTACACGCACTTAGACCGCGTCATCAAGCGCGATGACCTCGATATGATCTACCTTTCCGGCCCCGGTCACGGCGGCAACGCCATGGTCGCGCAGGACTGGCTGGACGGCAGCTATACGGAGGTCTACCCCAACATCACGCGCGATAAGGAGGGCATGCAGAAGCTCTTCAAGCGCTTCTCCTTCCCCGGCGGCATCCCGAGCCATGTCGCACCCGAAACGCCGGGCTCTATCCACGAGGGCGGTGAGCTGGGCTATTCCCTCTCCCACGCCTTCGGCGCGGTGGCGGATAACCCCGACGGGCGCGGCGCTGCTGCGCCATTTCGCCACGCGCTTCGGCGCAATGCCGCCCATGCGCGTGCAGGCCATCGGCTACGGCATGGGCAAGAAGGACTTCGAAGCGGCGAACTGCGTGCGCGCGATGCTCGGCGAGAGCGGCTCGGCGGGCGACACCGTGACGGAGCTGAGCTGCAACGTCGACGACATGACGGGCGAAGCCGTCGGCTTCGCGCTGGAGGAGCTGCTCGCCGCGGGCGCGCTCGAGGCGTTCACGGTGCCCGTCGGGATGAAGAAGTCCCGCCCGGGCGTGATGCTCTGCATCCTCTGCCGCGAGCAGGACAGCGAGCGCATCGCGGGGCTGATGCTGCGCCACACGACGAGCATCGGCGTGCGCGCCCACAGCTGCCGCCGCTATGTGCTCACGCGCCGGATCGAAACGGTGCAGACGCCCTACGGCGAGGTGCGCCGCAAGCTCTCCGAGGGCTATGGCGCGTCCCGCGTGAAATATGAATACGACGATCTGGCCCACATCGCACGCGAGACGGGCCGCACGCTCGACGAAGTCCGGTCGGAGCTGACGCACTGACCGATAAAATAAATGCCCCCGGCCTGTCAGCAGCAGACCGGGAGCGGTACCCGCACAGATCGAATCAATCAAGGCAGGCAACTGCATTATAGCACGACTGCCGGAAAAAGAAAGGAAATCTTTTATGAAAAAAGCCATGTCTTTGCTGCTGGCGCTGGTGATGGTGCTGTCGCTCGCGGCCTGTGGAAGCGGCGGAAGTGCCGACGACAACAGCAGCGGCACCACCCTTGTCTACGGCTCCGCCGACTATACGCGCATCAACCCCGCGATGGATGAGCACGGGGAGATCAACCTCCTACTCTTCAACGGCCTGACCGCCCACGACGGCAACGACCAGATCGTCCCCGGCCTCGCCGAGACGTGGGACTATGACGAGCAGACCTATACCTATACCTTCCACCTGCGCGAGGGCGTGAAGTGGCACGACGGCGAGCCGTTCAC
>OKSE01001629.1_pt1 | contig 10492 bp, 10 predicted proteins | sample 1633631 | NCBI WGS metagenome assembly OKSE01 (sample SAMEA3541555, study PRJEB24748) | human gut metagenome | biome: human gut; feature: human-associated habitat; material: faeces | place: China | collected 2012 | reverse complement strand
GATATCCTCCTCGGTGAAGTGCAGGTTCTCGATGTAGTCGATCAGCTGCTCCAGACCTGCCGCGATGGCGAAGCCGCCGCCATCGGGCACCTTGCGGAAAAACACGTCGAAATAGGTGATGCGCTCCTTGCAGCCGGCCTCAAAGTAGCCGTTGCCCATGGTCAGCTCATAGAAGTCACAGAGCATGGTCATGTTCAGCTTTTCCTGAGTTTTCATTCGTATACCTCAAATCGGTCTTTGCGCGTGGCGCAAAGTGTAGTATTTTTTATTATACCGCTTTTCTCCCGTTAAGGCAAGCCCCGCCGCCATTTCCCGGAATTTTTGAGCAAATGCGTAAATAGAAAGAAATATCCCCCGGCAATGCCGGGGGATATGCTTATATATGGGAATTACTCCTCGTCCTCGTTCTCCCAGTTGTGCCAGACGTTCTGAACGTCGTCGTTATCCTCGAACATCTCGAGCATCTTGCTCATGTTCTTGATATCGTCCTCATTTTCGAGTCTGGTGTAGCTCGAGGGAACATACTCGACCTCTGCGGAGAGGAAGGTGTAGCCCTTCTTCTCAAGATCCTCGCATATTGCGGAGAAATCGTTGGGCTCGGTGCGGATATCATAAACGCCGTCGTCGGTCAGGAAGTCGATAGCTCCTGCCTCAAGCGCATCCTCCATCAGCTTCTCCTCATCGATATCGTCGTCCTTTTCGATAACGATAACGCCCTGCTTCGAGAACATGAACGAGACGCAGCCGCTCTGACCCATGTTGCCGCCGAACTTGTCGAAATAATGGCGCATATCGCCCGCAGTTCTGTTGCGGTTGTCGGTAAGGGTCTCAACTATAACGGCGATGCCCGACGGGCCGTAGCCCTCGTACATGATCTCCTCGTAGTTGTCCGCATTGCCGTCGCCGGCAGCTTTCTTAATAATACGGTCTATGTTGTCGTTGGGAACGTTGTTCGCCTTAGCCTTGGAAATGATATCCTTGAGCTTCGAGTTCGACGCCGGATCGGGGCCGCCCTCACGCACCGCAACGGCTATCTCGCGGCCGATCTTCGTGAAGATCTTCGCGCGCTGGTTATCCGTTTTTTCTTTCTTTCTCTTGATCGTACTCCATTTTGAATGTCCTGACATATAAGCCGCGCCCCGGGCGCGTCCCTCCTTTGACTATCTGATAAAGCTTGTTTCTAACGGTTAATTATACAATAAAAGCTCGCAGTCTGTCAAGTGCTGCGCCTTTATTTGACTATCGCATCGACTATCCTCTCGGCGCTTTTGCCGTCGAGGGCGTCAAAATTGAAGCTTTTGAACTTCTCCTGCCTGTCTTTTCCGAAATCGCCGCCTGATATCACATCGAGCAGTTCGTCAAAAGTTTTTGCCGTTCTGCCGGGCACATAGTCTTCATAATCGAAGAAGAACGAGCGCTCGCGCTCATATTCCTCGAGGTCGAATGCATAGAAAAGACACGGCTTTCCGAGCAGAACGAAGTCCATGCATATTGAAGAATAGTCGGTTATCAGCAGGTCGCACATCTGAACGAGCTCGCCGACATCCGGATATCCCGTCATGTCTATCGCGCTCTCGCCCGCGTCCACTTCGCCCGTGTGAACCTGCGGATGCAGGCGTATAAGCAGAACATATTCATTAGAAAAACGCTCAGCGAATTTCTTCGCGTTGAAATTTTTCATTATCTCGCCGTCGCGCTTCGGGTCATCGCGGAATGTCGGAGCATAGAGCGCGAGTTTTTTGCCCCTGCACTGCGGATATTTTTCGTCAAACTCCGCTCTGAGCTTTTCGGTGTCAGAGGGCAAGAAGAATCTGTCCGTGCGCGCGCTCCCGAGCGGCAGTACGCTCTCCTCGGGCAGGCCGAACGCCTTGGCATAATACGGCACGACATTTTTTGACGAGCAGACCGCATGGGTATATCGCTTGCAGCAGCGTTTTTCAAGCTCCTCAATCTCCGGCGGAAGCGCCGAGCAGAGCCCAAATCGCTTGAACACGCCCTCGGCGTGCCAGAGCTGGACAACTTTCGTCTCCGGGCTGAAATTTATATAGGCGAGGGGCATAAAATTGTCGTTCAAAAAGACATACTGCGCTGTTGCAAGGCGGTATGAACTGACGAAAAAGAACCTGAACGCGCCTTTTATGAGCTTCGCCGGGTTCTTTGAAAGCTCGATGTCGCGGCGGGTGATGAGCTTTATATCATAGCCTCCGCGCATCTCAAGCTCCGCCTTAACCGCGCCGAGCGAATCGTTGAAATCCGCGTTGTGCGGAGATACCAAAGCCACCCTTCCCCTTTTGACAGGGAAAAGGCGGCATATTCTGAATATCACTGCGTAAATAGTATAAAACAGCTTTTTCATTATTTGTCCCAATCGATGACGGTCTTGCCGAAGTTTCTCATATAGTCGGCGTTGAATGCCTTGTGGATATCCGGGATATCGCGAACCTTGAACTCATCGCCGATAAGATTCTCAAGGTAGTGTCCGACCTCCGGATGCTCTGCGAAAATCTGCATCGTGCGCAGGAAATCTTTCCTGCCGCTGCGCGAAGAGCCGAAGAGATTGAGACCTTTTTCAAGCACCATTCTCGTGTTGATATCGACGAAGTTCTCGCTGACGCCCATGAGCGAAATGCTGCCCTCGGGCTCAATGAGGTCTATCATCTGATTTATCGCGGGTCTTGAGCCGGGGCCGCCGACGCACTCGAACGCGTGGTCGATGCTGACTCCCTCAGGCACCGCGTCAACATGGAATGTCTCTTTTGCAAAGGTGAAGAAATTGAGCTTGTCCTCAACTGTGCCGAAGATATAGAGCTCGGCGTTCGGATAGAGATAGTGCAGCATCAATGCGGTTATGAAGCCGACATTTCCGTCACCCCAGATACCGATTCTGCGGCGGTTGGAATTCGCGAACTTCTCGAAGCGCGAGATGGACTGCACGCTGACGCTGACAAGCTCCGAGAACGAAGCAACGCGCATATCGAAGCCCTCGGGCACCTTGACAAGGCGGTCGTGGGGCATCTGGATATAGTCGCGCATGAAGCCGTCATATCCGCTCGAGCAGAAGTGGCTCGAACGCAGATAGTTCTCGGCGATGACCGGGTCGGTCTCGGTGGGTGTATTGGGTATCGGAATGAGCATCTCTCCGACCGAAAACACGCCGCTCGGGTCATATATTACTTCGGCGACACACTCATGGATAAGAGCCATAGGCAGCTTCTTCATGAGCACGGCGCGGTTGCGCAGACCCTGATAGTAGCGCTGATCCGCCTTGCATATCGACATCTTGACGGGGCGGAGAATGACCTCGTTCTTCGAGAGGTCTATCTCTTTGTACGCCGTGTCAATGAGCTTGGGCGCTATAAGCTGATATACTTCATTTATCATTGTTCACAACCCCCAGAAGTGCGTTTGCAACTTTGAGATCATAGGTGTAGGTTATCTTGATGTTGAACACTTCGCCGTCAACGATGCGGACGGGCTTGTTCTTTATTGTATAAATCTTGCACGCATCGGTCAGCGTGTTCTTCTCGTCCTCGGTGAGGCTGTTGAGAACGCTCTCAAGCTCCTTTATTCTGAAGGACTGCGGAGTCTGACCCTGATACAGCTCGCTTCTGGTCGGGATGCTGCTGACATTTTCGCTGTCCTCGCTGCGGACTATTGTATCCGTTGCGGGAATAACAGTGTCGCACGCGCCGTATTTCTTCGCAGCCTCGATATTTTCGTCAATTATTCTGTGGGTGACAAACGGACGGACTGCGTCGTGGGTAACAATAACGCTGTCATCGTCAATGGCGAAATTCTCGTTGATGAACTTGAGCGCGTTTTCGAGCGTGCCGTTTCTTGTCGAGCCGCCCTCAACGACATTTATCTTCTCTGCGATAGCCTCGCCGAGATATTTCTTCACGAGATCCTTCGTGTGGGCTATCCATGCCTTGGGGCAGAGGACTATTATGCGGTCGATTCCGGGATTGACGACAAACTTCTCTATCGTGTGGACTATTATCGGCTTTGAGCCGAGCTGGAGATACTGCTTGGGCATATCTGCGCTGCCCATTCTGCTGCCGATACCGCCGGCAAAAATCGCTCCTATGACCATCTGAAAAACACCCTTTCTTATTTTATTCCCTTGACCATACGGTCGTAGATATCACAGACCTCCTGGCTCGTTCCGGAAGCTATCATCTTGCCGTGATCGAGGATTATGGCCTTGTTGCAGAGTCTGCGCACCTGTTCTGTCGAGTGCGAGACGAAGAGCACCGTTACATTGTTTTCAAACATCGACATGACGCGTTTCTCGCTCTTGGCTCTGAAACGGGCGTCGCCGACAGAGAGCACCTCGTCGAGAATAAGCACCTGCGGATCGACCGCAGTAGCTATCGCGAAGCCAAGACGCGCACGCATACCGGAGGAATAGTTCTTGACCGGGACATGCATGAAGTCTTTGAGCTCGGCGAATTCGACTATCTCATCATAGCGCTCCTCGATATATTTTCTCGAATAGCCCATCGTTGCGCCGTAGAGATAGACATTCTCCTTGCCGGTGTAGTTCATGTCAAAGCCCGCGCCGAGTTCAAGCAGAGGGGCAATAACGCCCTTTGTCGTGACCGTGCCCTTGGTGGGCTTGAGAACGCCTGCGACAGTCTTGAGCAGTGTACTCTTGCCGGCTCCATTGAAGCCGAGAACACCGAGGCGTTCGCCCTTTTCGATCTGGAAATTGACATCGGTCAGCGCCCAGAAATCGTCATACCTGAGCTTGCGGGTGACGAGCTTTATGAAATATTCTTTTAGATTGTCTACCTTTTCCTGATTCTGAATGAATCTGATGCTGACGTGATTTACATCAACCATTACGTTGCCCATAATTACGCCCTCCCATCAGATGTGCAGGATGAAATCATCCTGCTTCTTGTAGAACACCAGCACGCCTATGAGCAGCATCGCAACGCTGAAGACGGCGGAGTAGATTATATGATTCGGATTCATCGCCCTGCCGAAAAGCACGCAGTCCCTGAACATCGAGACTATCGAATAGAGCGGGTTCGCCATGAGCGCATACTGTGCATACCTGTTGGTTATATGCAGGGTCTCGACATTGTAGAATATGGGAGTCGCATAGAACAGCAGCATGCAGAAAACTTCGTACATATACTCGACATCCTTGAAGAAAACCTCCATGGTGCAAAGTATCATTCCGACGCCGACGCACAGCACAAAGAGGATGAGTATCGGCACGAAGGAGAGCAGGATATACGGAGTCAGGCGCATGGCGGTGTCGGTGAATATCATGTAATACGCCATAACGACCGCAAGCACGAGAAGTGATATAAGGAACGTTATGAAGTTCGACGCGACATTCGCCATGGGGTATATGTACTTGGGCACATACACCTTCTTTATGACCGATGCGCTGTTTCTTATCGAGCGCATGGCGCGCTTGGTCGCCTGGGAATAGAACTCATAGAGCAGACGGCCGCAGAGCAAATATACGGGGTAGTTGAGAACCTTCGACTCATCGCGTCCGAAGATATTTCCGAAGATGAACGCGAGCACGATCATCGTCAGAAGCGGCTGAAGAAATGTCCAGAACATACCGAGAACCGAGTTCCTGTACTGGAGCTTAATGTTCTTGCGAACGATCTCGGTGAAAAGGAAACGGTACTTATAAAAATTCTTGAAGTATTTCTTCATCCGGATCACCTCCACTTTTTCATATAGTAGAACATCGAGCGGATATGGACGAGCAGGAGCTTGAAGTTATGTTTCGACTCCCTCTCCCATTCGTGATAGACGACAACCGACGGATCAAACACGACGCGGGCATATTTGCGCACGGTGCGGGTTATGTCGCTGTCTTCAAAATAGAGGAAATATCCCTCGTCAAAGCCGCCGATTTTGCGAAACAGCTCCGTTCTTATCATGAAGAAACATCCGGAGGCGTTCTCAATGTCAAAGGGCTTTGTGTAGTCCTCGTCGAGCATTGCGTATTCGCGCAGGAGCCTGCCCGGCTTCTCTTCGTTGCGCAGGCGGCTGGCAAAAAGATATTTTATCTTCGGGTCGCGCTTGCCGAGGATCTGCATACGCCCGTCTGGGAAACAGATTTTCGGGGCGAGCATACCTATATCCTCATGCTCTTCGAGATAGTCCGCAAGGGCGGATATCGCGTCGTTCTTTACTGTAATATCCGGATTTATGACGACATGATATTTTGAATCAAGCCTGTCCATCACCAGATTATGACCCGCTCCGAAGCCGGTGTTTCCGGCGTTGCGGATCAGCTCAAGCTGCGGGTAGTTCTGCTCGATAAATTCCGGAGTGCCGTCGGTTGAGGAATTGTCCACAACATAGAGCTTGAAATCGGCACGGGTGAACTCGAGCAGAGAATCAAGGGTCTTTTTGATGGAATGCATATTGTTGTGCGTCACTATGCACCCCGTGACCTTATATTTTCCCAATTTCACACCTCTTTAAAGTGCTGACTTATCACGGTCAGCGTCAGTCTGCGTTTTTGTATCGCAGTATATCTCCCGCCATCTGAATACGCCAGGATATCTTCTGCGCGGCGGTGGTCTTGCCTCCTGTCACATTGCCGCCGTGGCAGCGATGCTTGATAAGAGGCTCGTATATGAACTCGACCTTGCCTTTTAGCTCGGCGTTGAGTCCTATCCACCAGTCATGCATGGCGAGATCTTTGGGAAACGGCATAAACGCAGGCTCGAAATCGCGCCTGAACGCCATGCAGCAGCCCATATATGAATTCTTCAGAAAGTTTCTGACAAATCCCCTCTTCGAGCCGTTGAGGCTGAAGAAAGATTCGTCGGTGACGTTCAGTTCCCCGTCCGTCATCATTGCGTCATGCAGCACGACGTCTGCGCCGTTTTCAATCGCTTTCATGACGCGCTCAACCTTGTTCGGGAGCCAGACATCGTCCTGATCGCACAGGAAGATTACATCCCCCGAACAGTTGAGAATAGCGTTTTCAAAATTTCTGCATACGCCCTCGCCCGTGCCCTCGACATATCTGACGCGCCCGTCGTATGCCGAATAGAATTCGACCGCCGCGCGGGTCTTGCCCGCGGGGTTATCGTCGCTGACGACTATCTCGTCGTCCCTGCCGAGCTGAGGGAGTATGGATTCGATCTGTTCTCCTATATATTTCTCGCCGTTATATGCGGCAAGAGCAACCGATATTTTCATATATCAATAGAGCTTTGCGCCCGCAGGGATGCGGCCGGAGACCATAAGAAGATTGAGCTTCTCTTCGCCCTCCTCCGAATGTACGGCGCTCAGGAGCATTCCGCACGAATCGATGCCCATCATCGCTCTGGGCGGCAGGTTGGTTATGGCTATAAGCGTCTTGCCGACAAGCTCTTCGGGCTCATAATAGGCATGAATACCGCTTAAAATAATGCGGTCGGTGCCCGTGCCGTCGTCGAGGACGAACTTGAGCAGCTTTTTGCTCTTGGGCACTGCGGTGCATTCTTTGACCTTAACGGCTCTGAAATCGGACTTGCTGAAAGTCTCAAAATCGACAAAATCCTTGAAGAGAGGCTCTATCTCGACCTTTGAGAAGTCTATGGTCTCGGGAGTCTCCTCCTCTTTTTCCTCTTCGACAACCGCGGTCTTCTTGGACGCATCGCCGTCAAGCGACTTCATCGTCGGGAAGAGCAGAACGTCGCGGATTGAGTAGCTGTCGGTCAGGAGCATGGCAAAGCGGTCGATGCCGATGCCGATGCCGCCTGTCGGGGGCATACCGTATTCGAGAGCCATGAGGAAGTCCTCGTCGGTGTGGTTCGCCTCATCGTCGCCGGCGGCAAACAGCTCTTCCTGAGCCTCAAAGCGGCCGCGCTGGTCGATAGGATCGTTGAGCTCGGAGAAGGCGTTCGCCATCTCGCGGCAGGTTATGAACAGCTCGAAACGTTCCGTGTAGTTCGGATCGTCTGGCTTTCTCTTTGCAAGCGGGGAAATCTCGACCGGGTGCTCCGTGATGAAGGTCGGCTGAACGAGCTTGTCCTCGACATATTCCTCGAAGAAGAGGTTGAGCAGGTCGCCCTTCTTGTGTCTCTCTTCAAATTCGATGCCGCGCTCCTTGGCGAGCGAACGGGCAGTTTCAAGATCGATTTCAGCGAAATCGACGCCTGCATATTTCTTGACAGCCTCGACCATCGTCATGCGGGCAAAGGGCTTGGAGAGGTCAATTTCCACGCCGTCATAGGTGACGACGGCAGTGCCGAAAACCTTGAGAGCAACGGTTCTGTAGAGCTCTTCGACAAGGTCCATCATGCCGTGGAAATCGGTATACGCCTGATATATCTCAAGGAGCGTGAACTCGGGATTGTGGCGCACGTCGAGACCCTCGTTGCGGAAAACTCTGCCCATCTCGTAGACTCTCTCAAGTCCGCCGACTATAAGGCGCTTGAGGTAGAGTTCAAGGGAGATGCGCAGGTTGAGATCCTCGTTGAGGGCGTTGTGATGGGTCACAAACGGACGCGCGGCAGCGCCGCCCGCATTCTGAACAAGAATGGGCGTCTCGACCTCGATAAAATCCTTGGAATCGAGATAGTTTCTTATCTCGCGGATTATCAGGCTTCTCTTTATAAATGTATCCTTGACGTCGGGGTTGACTATGAGGTCAAGGTAGCGGCGGCGATAGCGGGTGTCCGTATCGCGCAGACCGTGAAACTTTTCGGGCAGCGGAAGCAGCGACTTCGTCAGCAGGCGAAGCGCGGTTGCGTGGATGGATATCTCGCCCCTGCGGGTCTTGAACACCGTGCCGCGCACTTCAAGGATATCGCCGATATCCCACTTCTTGAACTTTGCAAATGTATCCTCGCCGACATCGTTTATGCGCACATAGACCTGAATACGGCCCGAGCGGTCACGGATATCGATGAAGTTCGCCTTGCCCATATCGCGTCTTGACATCATTCGTCCGCATATGGAGACCTCTTTGCCCTCCATCGCTTCGAAATTGTCAACTATCTCCTGTGCATGGGCGGACTGATCCGCTGTTGTTATCTTGAACGGATCCTCCCCTGCGGCGCAAAGCTCGTTGAGCTTGTCCAGGCGGATCTGACGCAGGGCGTTTATGTCCTCCTGAGCCTCTTCGCTCTCGGCGGAGACGGGGTTGGTGTTTATCTCATCCGGCATTTTTTTCACTCCTTGGATTTATGACTTGTAACTTTCAGCAAACCAAGAACACTCCTTGGATTTATGTGAACTGTGCTTTTTTACTTTGACTTTGCGATGCTGAGAATCTTGAGCTGAAGAATCTTTCCGGTCGGCAGCGGAACATCGACTACATCACCCTTGCGGTTGCCGATAAGCGACTTGCCTATGGGCGACTGGTCGGAGATTATGCCCTGAGAGGGGTTCGACTCGCTGGGTCCGAGGATAGTATACTCGCTCTTCTTGCCGGTCTCGACATTCTCGACCTTGACCTTTGAGCCGGGATGAACCACGCCCGCATTCAGATTGTCCTCATCGAGGATATTCGCGTTGCGGATGTCGTTTTCAAGGCGGGCGATTTTAGCTTCGAGCTTTGCCTGCTCGTTCATCGCCTCATCCTCGCTAATTCTTTAAGAAGCCTTTACGTTTCCGTGTAATTCCCGTCCATTATCGCGCAGGTCGCCACTACATTGCGCCACACCGCCACACGTGCGCGTTAATATGGCTGGTTGTTGTGCGCAGCCACCAATTGCAGCGCATATCTTGGTAACAATCGGGTAAACCCCCGCTTTCGTAGGTTTTAAGTTTGTGAGGAGTCTCAGCATGTTCGCTGCCGCCATCTCGCTCGTCGGTCTTGCGGCGACCGTCTACCTTGTCTTGCGCGAGGCCAAGGCCATTCGCGCACAGTCGGGCACCGTCGCCAAAGGCGCCATCGCCTGGAGTGTCGCCTTCGGCCTGTTCCAGCTCTTTTTGACCATTTGGGGCGCCATTGGCCTCGTCGCCCAAAACGAGCCGCTCGCCTTTGTGATGCTCGTCCTGACCAACGCCATCCTCACCGGATGCGCTTGGGCCAGCATCGCCCGCGACCGCATCGCCCCGCGCGTCTTTGCGTTCGCCGGGTCCGATGCCCCCGTCCCCACCGGCAAGCTCGCCCGCCTGCGCGGAGCCTTTGTGGGCAAACCGCTCGTCGCCGCCGTCTTGTGCCTGCTGCTCGCCGGCGTCTTTGCGCTGCTGGGCATGGAGGTCTCGTCCAACCACGACTTTACCTGGGTCTACCCCCTGTGCATTCTGCTCGAATGGGCCATCATCACCGTGCTCATGGTCGGCTTGTTCTTCCTATTCCAGCGCCACGGCGCAGCTCCCGCGGTCCTGGCCTTTGCCCTCTTTGTCCTGGGCATTGCCGAGTTCTTCGTCATCACGTTTAAATCCATGCCCATCCAGCCGGGCGACCTTTCGGAAATAGAGAATCTGATTCAGTGTCATGTGGTTTTTCCTCCTGAAAAAATGGTTCCGTAAGAAAGACTTTGCTTCCTCTTATTATGATAACTCA
>OKSE01001627.1_pt1 | contig 10512 bp, 13 predicted proteins | sample 1633631 | NCBI WGS metagenome assembly OKSE01 (sample SAMEA3541555, study PRJEB24748) | human gut metagenome | biome: human gut; feature: human-associated habitat; material: faeces | place: China | collected 2012 | reverse complement strand
AGCAAGACGCGAGTGCCGCCCAAGGCACGATGCGGATGCTGGGTGCCGCAACCCGGAAGGCGCGGCGCGCATTCAAAATGTTCCTACTTTTGCACGCTTTGCCGAAACTTTCTGCCAAAGTTTGGCGCATCTGCCCATTGACAGCGCGCCGCAGCAGAGGGTAAGATGAAACTGGGGAGCAACGCGCTCCCATAAGAAGAAAGCGAGGGACCACAGATGAAGCTTTGGAAACGATGGACGGCAGCGGTCCTTGCAGCTGCAATGGCGCTGCTGCTTTTAGCAGCCTGCGGGCCCTCCGGCCCTTCCGCGCCGGATGCGCCGGATAAGCCGGGCAGCAGTGAGACCGGCAAAGACCCCACCGACGAAAAGACCGAGGAGCAGAAGAAAGCCGCAGTGGTGGAAGCACTGAACACAGTGCGCAAGAACAACGGCAATAACACCCCGCTGGAGCTGAACGAGCAGGCCTGTGCGTTCGCCAAGGAGATGGCACAGGTGCAGCTGGATGGCGTCAATGGCAAGTACGGCAAGAATCCAAGTACCAACACGGATTATACTGCTGCCTGTGCAAACGTCCGCAAGAAGGAGGTGGGCGAAAAAGCATCGATCGGTGTTGGCGCACTGCAGGGCGCTTACCCGGATGCGATCCAGTTCGAAAAGTGGGCAGACAAGAAGTGGAAAGACGAGACAGAGAAAGCGAGCGTAGAACGCAACAATGCACTGGTCAAGAGGGAAGCCACCCTTGTGGGCGTGGGCGTTGTGCAGAACACCGACCCCAAAACGATGGATGAATACCCCATTATGGTGGTCGTGATGACCTACTGATATGCGCAAACGCCGCTGACGGAAAGTCGGCGGCGTTTTTGTATAAATCGCGTATTGACAAAAATATGTGGGGGAGGGTAAACTAAAATCAGTCAGACCGGAGGGGTTCGGTTTGGCGTGTACTTTACCTACTTATATCTATTGAATCAGGAGGAATGTAACATGAAACTGTTCAAAAAGATTGCAGCAATCGCAGTGGCAACTGTGATGATGTTCTCCATGGTGGGCTGCGGTGCAGAAAAAGCAGGGATCAGCCAGAAGGAGGATATTATGAATATCCTCGAGGATACTGCAACTCTTATGGGTGGTGAGTTTACCCACGATAAGAAACTTGATGATGTTGCACAGGCTCTGATTGTCGAAGCAGATAAGGCATACAAAGAGGGCAAAACTGTACAGGAACTGCTGACCAATGATGAAGTAGCAAAGGCTGCTGGTATCGACACCGCAAAAGAAGGTTATATGATGTCTGTTACCAAGAATTACACCTTTAAGAGCGATGTCATGAATCAGCAGAAAAACACGCTGCTGGCGCAGCAGCTGATTGAAGGCACCAAGGAAGACTTGCAGGTCGGCAAGCCCGCCGCGATCAATGGTAAAGCAATCACAGGTATTGCGATCGGTAAGATCGGCGGTCAGGAGTATATCGTTCTGATCGCTGCGGCACCGGCACAGGCAAAGTAAAAAACAATACTAAAACAGTCCCCTGTGCGTCGGGCTTGTGCCTGCTGCACAGGGGACTATTTATGAACAAATGCAAAAACACCCCGGTCGGGCGATTTTACCGCTTGGCCGGGGTGCTGTTTTGCAAGAAATAATTACTGCTCGTTTTCGTAGATCTGGATATAGCGCGGAGCGCTTTTATCCTGCCAGAGCAGCAGAATGGCGGTCAGGGCGACAGCCAGTGTGGTGAGGACGGCGAGCAGAGCTTTGAGAACTTTCATGGTTTGGTGCCTCCTTGTGAAGTTCGGGAGCGGAGCGGGGGACGTTCCGCCTGTCATGTTAGGTATAGTATAGCATATTCCCGCAGCAAAGGCAAACGGCAGAAGAGGGGATTTAAGGCAAAATGCTGCTGCCCTGCGCCCTCATCAGTCACCTGCGGTGACAGCTGTTCCCCTCTTTGTCACCTGCGGTGACATTTCTCCCCGGCGCGGGGAGAATCTGTCCCTTCCGTGGGAAGCCTTTAGAGGAAAATTGATTTCCGTAGGGGAGAACAAAAAAGAAAAATACGGTAGTTAGTTAAAACTAATTGTCGAAAACGAATAAGAAAGTTCAGGAAAATTCATCATTTGAGCCGTGATGTCGTTGACTTCCCGCGCCAAAATGATACAATAAGTGTGTTAAGCAGCTGCTGTCCCTGTACCAGTGCGCCTGCATGGGCGTGGGGATAGCAATTCAAGCAGAATGGGGGATTTGAAATCCATGTTGAACAAGCTGAAACGTGCGGCGCTTGGCGCGCATACGCCGCATGACAAGGCAACTGCTGCAAGCAAACCTATCCCGATGCCTCTGCCCGCGCAGGTACGCATCCTTATGAGCCAGCACATTGGCGCACCCGCCAAGGCTCTGGTGAAAAAAGGCGATGAAGTGTTCGTCGGCACCAAGATCGGTGAGGCGGGCGGCTTTGTCTCCGCAAACATCCACTCCAGCGTTTCCGGTACGGTAGCTGCAGTGGAACCTTTCCGTCTGTCCAATGGCCGTATGTGCGATTCTGTTGTCATCAAGACCGATGGCAAGCAGACCGTAGACCCGGCTGTCAAGGCACCGGAAGTCACCGATAAGGCCAGCTTCCTTGCCGCCGTGCGCGAGTGCGGTCTGGTAGGTCTGGGCGGCGCAGGCTTCCCCACCGATGTGAAGCTGCAGCCCAAGCAGTCGGTGGATACTTTACTGATCAACGCCTCCGAGTGCGAGGTGTGGCTGACCAGCGACACGCAGGAGATGCTGGAGTGCAGCGATGATATCATCCGCGGCATCAAGGCTGTGCTGCAGTATACCGGCATCCCGAAGTGCATCATTGGTATTGAGAACAACAAGCCCGAGTGCATCGACCTGCTGTGCAAAAAGACCAAGGACGACAGCGCTATTGAGGTCAAGCCCCTGCCCAGTGTCTACGGCACCGGCGCAGAGCTGATCCTCATTGAGAAGTGCCTCGGCCGCGAGGTGCCCCACGGCGGTCTGCCCGCCGATGCAGGCGCCATCGTGATGAACGTGACCAGCGTTTCCACGCTGGGCAAGTATCTGGCTACCGGTATGCCGGTGGTTCAGCGTACCATCACCGTGGACGGCGATGCCTGCGCAAAGCCCCAGAACGTTGTTGTGCCTGTGGGCACCGCTTATCAGGACATTCTGGACTATGTGGGCGTCAAGGGCGAGCTGGGCAAGGTGGTTGCCGGCGGTGCCATGATGGGCCCCGCTGTGGAGAACCTTTCCTACCCCACCACCAAGACCACTTCCGGTCTGATCCTGCTGAGCAAGGCAGCTGCACAGCCCGCACAGGTCAACCCCTGCATCCGCTGCGGCCGCTGCGTGGAGTACTGCCCCATGGGTCTGGAGCCCGTGGAGGTCAATCAGGCCTACGCCGCCCGCGATGTGCAGGAGCTGGGCAAGCTGCACGCTGACTACTGCTTCAACTGCGGCAGCTGCTCCTTCGTCTGCCCGGCAAAGCGCCCTGTTACCCAGATGATGAGTCTGGCCAAGGCCTTCTATCTTGGCGAAATCAAAAAAGGAGGCAATAAGTAATGGATACGAAGCTTATTGTTTCGGCTTCCCCGCACGTCCGCAGTGACGAGACCACCCAAAGCCTGATGGCTAACGTGATCGTTGCACTGTGCCCCTGCGTGGTTGCCTCTGCAATCATTTTCGGCGTGCGCGCCCTGCTGGTCACCGCCGTTTCCGTGGTGGCCTGTGTGGTTTTTGAGTGGCTGTACTGCAAGCTGCTGAAGCGTGCAAACCCCATCAGCGACCTGTCCGCTGTGGTCACCGGCATCATTCTGGCCATGAACGTGCCCGTGGGTATGCCCATCGGTCAGCTGATCATCGGCGATCTGGTGGCAATTATTGTTGTCAAGCAGCTGTTTGGCGGCATTGGCATGAACTTTGCAAACCCCGCTCTGGTGGGCCGTATCGTGCTGTTTATCAGCTTTGCCGGTTCCATGAATAAGTGGGTGTTCCCGGATGCAGCGGTGGATCAGCTGTCCAAGGCTACCCCGCTGGCTGTGGCAGATCCCTCCAAGCTGAGCCTGCTGGATCTGTTCATGGGCATCCACGGCGGTGTGCTGGGCGAGACCTGCGCACTGGCTATCGTGCTGGGTCTTGTCTATTTGGTGGCTACCAAGACCATCAGCATCGCCATCCCGGCTTCCTACGTTGGCAGCGTGTTCGTGTTCTACCTGATCGCTACCAAGGATCTGCACAGCGCACTGGTTGCCGTGCTGAGCGGCGGCCTGCTGTTCGGCGCTGTGTTCATGGCTACCGACTACGTTACCAGCCCCTTTACCCTGAAGGGTAAGCTGGTGTACGGCGTGTGCCTTGGCATCGTTACCTTTGCTATCCGCTACTGGGGCAGCTACACCGAGGGCGTGTCCTTCGCACTGCTGTTCATGAACCTGTGGGTCCCGTACATCAATGATCTGACCCGTCAGACCCCGTATGGCTATGTGAAGCCTGCAAAGAAAGCGAAGGAGGGTGCTGGCAAATGAGTAAGACTGCAAATTCCAGCTGGGAAACCACCGGTAAGCCCATTGTTGTGCTGACCGTCATCTCTCTGATCGTCAGCCTGCTGCTGGCTCTGGTGAACGGCATGACCGCTCCCGTTATCAAGGAGAACACCCGCCGCACCACGCTGGCTGCTTATGTCAGCGTGATGCCCTCTGTTTCGGACGCAGCTACGCTGGAGGAAGTTACCGACTACACCACCGCCAATGTTACCGGCGTGGTAAAGGCTCCGGACGGCGGCATTGCCATCAAGGCCGAGGAAAAGGGCTTTGACGGCGGCATCCTGACCGTCATTATGGGCTTTGACGCCAACGGTGCCGAGACCGGCATCTGGGTAGACGCTTCTACCCAGACCAAGGGCATCGGCTCCAATGTGTCCACCGATGACTTCCTGGCACAGTTCAACGGCATGGACGGCACCAAGAACATTGTGATGAATCAGGATTTCGATGCGTACAGTGGCGCAACCATTTCGTCCACCGCTCTGTTTGCTGCCATCAATGATTGTATCAACTGCTTCAACGAGCTGGCATAAAAGGAGGTTGGTAAGAAATGGCACAAGAAAATAAGTCCAAGGTAAGCATCCTTACCAACGGCATCATCAAAGAAAACCCTGTTCTGCGTCTGGTTCTGGGCACCTGCTCCATTCTGGCCGTTACCACGGCAGTTTCCAGCGCACTGGGCATGGGCGCCGCCTTCACCTTCGTGCTGGTGTGCTCCAATATCATGATCTCCCTGCTGCGGAAAGTCATCCCCGGCAAGGTGCATCTGCCCTGCTACATCGTCATCATTGCAGGCTTTGTGACCATCGTGCAGATGTTCATGCAGGCCTACATGGAAAGCCTGTACAACGCTCTGGGTGTGTTCCTGCCCCTGATCGTTGTCAACTGTATCATTCTGGGCCGTGCCGAGATGTTCGCCTGCAAGAACAATGTGGTGGATTCCGCACTGGACGGCGTGGGCATGGGCCTCGGCTACACCCTCACCGCTACTCTGATGGCCTCCATCCGTGAGATCCTGGGCAGCGGCACCTGGCTGGGCTTCCAGATCATTCCGGAAAGCGTTGCCAAGGTCTCCATCATGACGCAGGCTCCCGGTGCATTCTTCTGCTTTGGCCTGTTGATGGCCGGCTGTGTGTGGCTGGAAGGCAAGCTGGACGCCCGCATCGAGCGCAAGAGCTGCTGTGATCTTGACAATCTGAAGAAGGAGGCGGAATAAGATGCTCGTCAAACTCGCTGCGATCTTCTTCAGCATGATCCTTGTCAACAACTATGTGCTGGTGAAGTTCTACGGTATCTGCCCGTTCCTGGGCGTTTCCAAAAAGCTGGATTCCGCTGTTGGTATGTCCGGTGCTGTCATCTTTGTCATGTTCATGGCAACGGCCGTTACCTTCCCCATCCAGATCTTCATTCTGGACCAGGCTGGTCTGAGCTACCTGCAGACCATCGTGTTCATTCTGGTCATCGCTGTGCTGGTGCAGTTCATCGAGATCTTCCTCAAGAAGTACGTCGTTGCACTGTATAACTCGCTGGGCGTTTATCTGCCCCTGATCACCACCAACTGCTGCGTGCTGGCTGTGACCATTCTGGTCGTGGGCGACTACGGTGCAGATGTGGCTGCACACGGCTTCGGCTACGCCTACATCGAGGCTCTGATCTGCGCCATCGGCGCAGGCTGCGGCTTTATGCTGGCCATGGTCATGTTCAGCGGCGTGCGTAAGCGCGTGGAAGCCTGCGATCCCCCGGCACCCTTCAAGGGCCTGCCCATCACCCTGATCGCAGCTGCAATCACCAGCCTGTCCTTCATGGGCTTCGGCGGCATCGTCGAAAACCTGTTCAATGTTACGCTGTAAGGGAGGAACAGGACTATGAATATTGTATCTGCTGTTATCCTGTGCACCATCGTGGGCGCTGTGGGTGCCATCGTTCTGGTAGCTGCCGCAAAGTTCATGGCGGTGGAGGAAGACCCCCGCATTGAGGAAGTTTCTGCCTGTCTGGCCGGTGCAAACTGCGGCGGCTGCGGCTACGCCGGCTGTGCCGACTACGCCAAGGCAGTTGTTCTGGACGGCGTGCCCTGCGACAAGTGCGCACCCGGCGGCCCCAAGGCTGCCGCTGCCATTGCCAAGATCATGGGCGGCGAGGCAAGCGCCGTAGAAAAGAAGGCTGTTGTGCAGTGTCAGGGCAGCTCCGAGCACTGCAAGCCCGCCTACGACTACAAGGGCATCCAGACCTGTGCTGCTGCGGCAGCCCTGTACGGCGGCCCCAAGACCTGTTCCTTCGCCTGCATCGGTCTGGGCGACTGCACCAAGGTGTGTAAGTTCGACGCCATCCACATCGTAGACGGTGTGGCAAAGGTGGACAAGGACAAGTGCACCGGCTGTGGTGCCTGCGCCAACATCTGCCCCAAGCAGGTCATCATGATCGACGCTGCCGGCCCCCGCAAGCCGGTGGTCATGTGCTCCAACAAGGATAAGGGTGCTGTGGCAAACAAGCTGTGCACCACTTCCTGCATTGCCTGCGGCATGTGCGAGCGCACCTGTAAGTTCGACGCTATCCATGTTGTGGACGGCGTGGCACGCATCGATTACGACAAGTGCAAGGGCTGCGGTATGTGCGCCCAGAAGTGCCCCAAGCACATCATCCTGTTCCCGCTGAAGGACGATCCCAATCCCCCGAAGCCCGTGGTGAAGCCCGCTGCTCCCGCTGCTGCTCCCGCAGCAAAGCCGGAAGCCAAGGCTGAGGCAAAGCCCGAGACCAAGGCAGAGTAAACTGTAAACCAAAGCCCGCCGTGCACAATGCCCGGCGGGCTTTTTGTATCCGTTTATTCCGTCTTAGTGGGACGAATAGTCACCTCGCCGCAGCGCAGCGCCTCGGTGCGCCCGCCCTCCCGCTGTACCACCAGCCGCCCGGCATCGTCAATGGAAAGCGCCTGTGCGGCGTAGGTCTCGGTGCCGGTGCACACGGTCACCCAGTGGCCGGGCACAAAGCAGCGGGCGCGGTACTCGTCCAGACAGGCAAAGCCCGGGCAGAGCGCCAACAGCTCCCGCCCGATGGCACCTGCCAGCGCCGCCCGGCTTACCGGGGCAGGGCCGCCGGGGTATAGGCTGCCCGCTTTGGCGGCAAGCTCCGGGGGAAAGTCCTCCGCCGTGGCGGTCAGGTTCAGCCCGATGCCCACCACCAGCCATTCCAGCTGGCCGCTTTCAAGGTCTGTGCCGGCTTCGGTCAGGATGCCGCACACCTTTTTGCCCTTGTAATACAGGTCGTTCACCCACTTGATGGCAAGTTCCAGCCCACACAGCATCTGCACCGCCCGGCACACTGCCACTGCCGCGCCGATGGTGGCGGTCTGGGCGTTGGCGGCAGGCAGCGGCGGGCGCAGCACCACCGAGCAGTACACCCCCTTGCCCGCCGGGCTGGTAAAGCTGCGCCCCAGCCGCCCGCGCCCGGCGGTCTGCCCGCCCGCCAGCACCAGAGTGCCGTGGACAGCGCCTTCCAGCGCCAGCAGCTTTGCGGTGCGGTTGGTGCTTTCCAACGTGTCGTACAGCTGCACCGGGGCGGGGTAGGGGCCTACCGCCTCGGTGCAGAAGGGGTCGCCGCCCAGCAGACGGTCCCCCCGGCGGGAGGCGGCTTCCAGCGCATAGCCCTGCGCGGTAAGCGCCGCCGCCGCCTTGTGCACGGCAGCGCGGCTGACCCCCAGCTGCTGCGCCAGCTGCTGGCCGGAAATATACGCGCCCTCGGCGGCGCTGAGCGCCTGTAAAAGCGCCTGACGGGTGGTAGAAGCCATGGCGAAAACCCTCCCTGTGTGCTATACTGTTATTGTACCATATCTGCGGCAGAAGAAAAAGTTTGAAAATATTTTAGTTTTTTTGCAGGAACTGCCGCCGCTCCCTCGTATTAAAGACAGAAGGGCGGCGCAGAGCAGCGCATCCAAGACCGGAAAGGAGGCCGTGCAGCGCGTTGACAACACAGGAATTCAGCACGATGGTGCAGAAATATCAGGCGCTCGTGTACACGGTCTGCCATCAGCTGGTGCCGGATGTACAGGAAGCGCAGGATCTGACGCAGGAGACCTTTCTGGCGGCGTGGCGGGCCATCGACCGCTGCCCGCCCGGCTTTGAAAAGCAGTGGCTGGCGCGTATCGCGGCCAACAAAGCCAAGGATTATCTGCGCAGCGCGTGGGTGCGCAAGATGAACACCCCCGGCGACGAGGTGCTGGCGCTGGAGGGCGCGCCGCCCGGTATGCAGCCGGAGCAGCAGGTGCTGGAGACGCTGGGCGAAGAGGAGCTTACCGGGATGATCTTAAACCTGCGCGAGCCCTACTGCACGCCCTGCCGTCTGGTGCTGCTGGAGCAGCACACCATGGCCGAAGCTGCAAGGCTGTGCGGCCGCCCGCCCAAAACGGTGGAAGCGCAGGTCTACCGCGCCAAAAAGATGCTGGCGCAGCAGATCTTGCAAAACGACCGCATACCCTGTGAAAGGAGGAGCGTACATGGAACTGTTTGACGTAAAAGGCTGTCTGAGTGAGGAAGGCTTACAGGCACTGGTCGGTGGACAATTGGACGAAACGCAGCGGCTGGAAGCTGCCGAGCACCTTGCCTACTGCGACCGCTGCATGGACCGCTACACCGCTCTGCTGACCGACGATGTGCTGGAGCAGCCGCCGCGCTCCGCCCGGGGCGCGGTGATGGGCACCATCTGGATACGGCTGATGCAGAACACATGGGGCCGCGCCGCTGTGGCAACGGTGGCGGCGGTTCTGGCGCTGACCATGTGGCGCGCCGGTACGCTGGAACAGATCCTGCACACCGGGCAGCAGCTGAACACATGGCTGCCGCAGACCACGCAGCAGACCGAACCGGAGCTGCTGGGCAAGCCGGTGAACGACAAAGCGCCGCAGCAATCCACCGCCCCGCTGGGCAAGCCCATAGAGGACAAAAGGCAGCTGACCGAAAAACTATCCGATGCACTGGACGCGCTTTTGCACCACAGTGCAGACACCACTGAGAAATGAGGGAACTGATTATGAAGAAAAACGGGATCCTGACCCTGCTGTTTGCCTGCATCCCCGGTGCGGGGCAGATGTATCAGGGCTATATGAAGCGGGGGCTCTCGCTTATCACCATGTTCTGCCTGTTTATTATCCTAGGCAGCACCACGGGGCTGGACGCACTGGTAGTCGGCTGCATCGTTGTGTATATGTACAGCTTTTTCGATACCTTGAACCTCCGCGCACAGCTGGCGGCAGAAAAAGCCCCGGAGGACGATTATCTGGTGCACTTTAATTGGCACGATGCCCGCATGACCCAGTTCATGGGCGAAAGCCACAAGCTGGTGGGCTGGTGCCTGATCGCCACCGGTGCGCTGATCGCCTACGAGCAGATCATAATGAACACGCTGGGCGATATCCTGTGGCGCTGGGGCCAGAAGGCTCCGGTGTGGCGGGCCATCTATCTGGTGATGGATCAAGTGCCCGAGGTGGTGCTCTGCGTGGTGCTGATCCTGTGCGGCATCTGGCTGGTGCGTGGGCCCAGGGCAAAGAAGGCTGCTCCGGAAGCTGCACCAGAGGAGACTGATTTTCAGGAGTATCAGCCTGAAAAGAAGATGCCCAGCCTGCTGGATCACTTTGCCCGCAAGGCAGAGCCGGATACGACCGGTGAGGTGACCCTTGACCCGGAGGATGAAGACGATGGACGAGAAGAAGAATGACACAGCAGAGACCCCGGCCTTCAAGGCCCCGGAAAACGCCCCGGTGCGCCGGGTGGGCACCCTGACGCTGGGAGTCTGCCTGATCGCCTGTGGCGTGCTGTTCCTCTGCTATTTCTTTGTGCCGCATTTCAACTGGGAGCTTGCGCTGAAGATCGCCCCGGCGGCAGGGCTGATCCTGCTGGGGTGCGAGGTGCTGTATTTTGCCGCAAGGCCCCAGCGCTGGAAGTACGATTTTCTTTCGGTGTTCCTCTGCATCGTACTGATGGTCAGC
>OKSE01001626.1_pt1 | contig 10514 bp, 7 predicted proteins | sample 1633631 | NCBI WGS metagenome assembly OKSE01 (sample SAMEA3541555, study PRJEB24748) | human gut metagenome | biome: human gut; feature: human-associated habitat; material: faeces | place: China | collected 2012 | reverse complement strand
GGGCGATGACTGCGCGGTTGCCGAATCAGTAAAAGCGGCGTCAGACATTTATGCGTACGGTTCAGGTAGAGCTTTTTGAGGCGCGGCGCGTCAAAACCAGTGAGCAGCATATTGTACACGACCAGAAGATCGATAGCGCCTTTCTTGAAATCCTCCTGAGTCTTTTTCCGCTCTTCTTTTGAACCTTCGTCATGCAGCACGAGAGCATGGGAGAACTCCCGATTTTCAAGGGAACGAGAAATCGCGCGCGCCTGTGCAGAAGAATCGCAAACGATCATGCCGCCAATGGTCTCATCCATCATGACACGGCTCTTACGAAAATCCTCAATGATGAAATCGGTCAATGCCCCAACAAATTTTTCGTGGGCGTAAAGTTCAGAACGGGAAAGAGAGCCTTCCATTACTTCGAGTTCCTTTAAGGTTTCAGAAAGCTTTTCCCTGTAACTGGTCTTGATGGCTTCGCGAATCAGCTTAAGTGTATACCCGTCAGCAATTGACTGATTATAGTAATAAGTATGTATATAGTCTCCAAAGACGGATTTTGTATTGTATTCTTGCCCTATAAGAGGCGTTCCTGTAAGAGCAATATGCACAGCACTGCGATCAGAGGCCATAAGATTTGCCAGCATTGACCCTCCCGGATTATAGCTACGGTGAGCCTCATCCAGAAAATAAATTCGCTGGATATTGACATTATAGTCAGAAGGACGCGTAATGGATTCTTCAGAAAATTTTTGAATATTCACTACCGTGACGATCGGTTTGCCGCTCAAGGTAGTACTACTTGTCTGCCCAATAACCTTAATAAACTCATCTTTAGAATCGACTCGGCGCACATCCATCCCACGCATACGAAATTCGCTGCTGGCCTGATCTGCAAGATCGAGTCGATCTACAATGAAAAAGAACTGCGCCACAACGCCTTTCTTTTGAAAATAATCTCTCAAAAAATTAAAATTGGAAAAGGCTAGAGCGGTTTTTCCGCTTCCCTGAGTGTGCCAGATAATACCACGTCGAATATTTTTGTTAAGACTATCCAGAAGAGCCAGTGTAGCAAAAATTTGAGGGTAACGCATAATGTGTTTTTCAATGTGCGTCACGCTCTCCTTATCCGTGAAAGTCTTATAACAAATTCCATAATGAAGAAGAAATAAAAATCTTTTCTTGCTATATAACGATGAAATAATACTGTTTGCTGGTGAATAAGGAGAACAGGCTGAACGATACTCAGTCGTTCCAAGTATTGATAATAAGTTTGTATCCTTCAAAATGAAACGTTCAACTGAAGGATTAGTGGGGGACAGAATAATTTCTTGTTCTCTTTGCTCCCGAAATCGACTAAAAAACATCTTACCATAGCTTGATGCTGCATAAAACGAGCCTTGAATAGGTTCAATCTCTGTATCATCATACGGATTGTTATTAGAAAAAACAGCAAATTGAGTAATATTGGCAAAACGTTTATAGATTGGATTGGAAAAACGCGATTTCATTCGCTTTCTTTCTGCAAAAATACCATCTTTGTTATTCTGTCTCTTTACCTCCATGAAGGATAATGGCATACCATTAACCAGCACAACAATATCTGGACGAAAATTATCATCTTCATTCTCATAAGGAAGCTCGGTCATTACCTGAAATTCATTAGCGTCGAGATCCTCAAAGTCAATGAGTTTCAGACCATTCAGCCCATTATGTAAAATCTGGAAAAATTCTTTACCGAGGTCATCATTGCTCAGTCTTATCTTGAGCTCATTAACAGCTTTTATGGTTTCGTCGTAGGATAAATCCCTGTGGTTAATCCTCATCAAAGCTGACTGGAAAGGGCGAAAGAATATATTGGTATCACCGTCATAGTTCTGTCCTTTTCTCAGGCCATGAAGAGATACATAGCTATACCCCAAACGAGTAAAATGAACCAATGCAGGAATTTTGACACGAGAATCTTCAGGACGTCCCATACCCTATCACCTCGAAGTAAGCTGACTGATCGTATCTTTTCTAGATGACAAGTGCAATTGTATTTTAAGTGTATTTTAGGACGACAAAATAAAGGACTGTGTTAACTAAATGATGACTAGTTCGATTGATATGTAAAAAATACATGAGTGGAAATTTCCACATCTAAAATTATAAATAATTGAACTTATCAACAAATAATTCTTATTCTTTATATCACACCAAAAATATACTTCTTTTTGTAATTCTAATCTAAATTCTGTATGATTCTTGTGCGTTATTTGTATTCTGTAAATAAGCTGTCTCCCGGATGGCTTCCTCATGTCCTGTCAAGGCAGCAAAGGGGGAAAACTGGGCAGCTCTGTTGGCTCTGGGCATACGGGGATACTTGGACTCAGGACGTGGCAGATTGATGATATCATCGTACTTGTCGCTCATGCCTTGTGCCCTCCTATCTGCTGGTTGCGTTCCCTGGTCGTCGCTCCTTCTTCCAGGTTCATGCCCTTCAGCAGGGCATTTTTGCCATAGCGTTCACGGATTTTCAGGATAGCCTCCTGTCTCTTGCGTTCTCTTTGGAGCTGTCCCTGTTCCTGCTCTTCCCGCTTCTGCTTCGCAGCATAATCGGTGAACAAATCGAGTTGCCTGGGCTTTTTGTCTTTGCCTATCTGGCTTTCATGCAAGACATGGGCTGCTACCAAGTTGATACGCCTGACCAGCAAGTTTCGATCCACAATGCGATCAAAAAGCTCCAGCACAGCATGTGTCATCCGTCTGCTGGAAGATGTGAACTGGCCTAGATTGACCGTACCATGTGCATGCTGAGGAAGATGTCGTCCATAGCTGTCCGTAATCACTAGACCGGTATAACCACGCTCAGGGGACAGACTCTCGATATCATATCCCACCGTCAGTACCAGCTGATCCGTCACCAAACGCTTGCCCACCAAATCCAGAGCAAGCGAGTCCACCATCTCCTTGACCACCAGACGAGCTTTTTCCACCTCATAGGGAGAATGCAGCACTTGTCCTGAACCTATGCTCCTGGAAGATGGCTGGTATGCCTTGATATCTGCCATCGTACACGGTTCATAACCCCAGGCATGATCTATCAGCAGCTCTGCATTCACCCCAAACAGGCGAAAGAGTAAATCCTCGCTATGGATGGAATAGCGGGCAATATCTCCCATCGTTTTGATGCCGTACTTTTCCAGCTTCTGGACATATCCTCTGCCAACTCTCCAGAAATCCCTCAAGGGGGTGTGATGCCACAACTGCTGGCGATACGACATCTCATCCAGACAGGCTATACGCACACCATCCTCATCTGCTGCTACTTTTTTGGCCATGATATCCATAGCCACTTTTGCCAGATAGAGATTGGTGCCTATACCTGCTGTAGCTGTGATACCAGTGCTGCGTAGCACATCAAGAATGACGGTCTTAGTGAGTTCATGTACGGATGTACGATAATTTTTCAAATAGGGAGTAGCATCGATAAAGACCTCATCGATGGAATAAACGTGGATATCATCAGGAGAGAAATACTTCAGGTATACGCTGTAAACTCTGGTACTGTACTCGATATAGAGAGCCATACGAGGCACAGCTGTCAGATAACTTATGGCTAGGGAAGGATCAGCAGCTAGCTCAAGAGCATCTGAGGATTCACCTGTCAATCTCCTCCGTGGAGCTTTCTGTCTGCGCAAAGCATTGGCTGCATGTACCTTCTGGATGACTTCAAAATAGCGTGCTCTACCCGGAATGCCGTGAGCTTTCAATGAGGGAGAAACTGCCAGACAAATGGTCTTCTCTGTTCTACTAGGATCAGCTACCACTAGGTGAGTAGTCAACGGATCAAGACCACGCTCCATGCATTCCACAGAGGCGTAAAAAGACTTGAGATCAATGGCTATATAACTATTCATCATCGAAGTAGAATGTCGTGTTGCTATTTACTGCAAAATGCGGAATACTAAAAGAAGAGGAGGTAAATATGAAAAAAGTTACACTATTACTCGCATTATCACTACTACTCGTATCATGCGCTAAAGAGATGTCAAGAGAAGAGCAACTTGCCATAAATAATAAAAATATTTCCGCTGCAAATAAGATATATAGCGGATTTTCTAAAGAAGATATAGCTAATGCTGTGACAAAGACACTAGAATTGATAGACCCATCCGACTCGAAATTTACGCATTATGAAAATAAAATAATAATGATGCGTAGATATTTCTTTACACTATTATTCAATACTGTCATCGGAAGTGATTGTTGGGTCGTAACATTTGAAAAACTAAATGACCAGGATGTTTCCGTATCGCTTTCAGTATCTATTGCTCAAGCAGCAGGAATGGTTCCAGTTGGGAATACAACAGCATCGACTAACCCAGATAAAACATCAGTACCTAGTGAATGTGAGTCAAGACTGTTTTTCAAGCGCGTTGACTACTTTCTTGGTATAGAGAAAAAATGGATATCGTGCAAAGAAGCAAAAAAATTTATGCAGGATAACAATTACTATAGCGACAATCCTTCATCCCCATTTCCATTACTCTGTGGTGATAATTATTTTGGCATAGAAGCAAAAGATCCACAATAGAAAAATACAAAAATATTTCACACAGAAGTCCCAATAATAATTTTATTGGGACTTCTACTATTTTATAATATTCATCACATTGTAGAAAATATATTATGCAGATGAATCCTCTTGCAAGGATAAAACTGATCTTATACAGATAGTTTTTCTCCCGTAATACTGTGATGATAAAACCCAATAAAAACACGCTCTATCATTTTTGATAAATTTTACAGGGAAGGAGAGAACTCATGAAAAGATCATCTCCTTCCCCTTTTTATACTATCAAGCTTTTATGATCTTTTTAAATGCTTGATCATCTCATTTGCCTCAGCACCTGTCATATTACTACTACCGTGGCTAAACATATCCATACACAACTGATCTATATGTATACGCTTTCTATCAGCCAACTGCTTTATAAAATCTTTCTGTTTCTCACTAGCCAGTTTGCTCCCACCTCCATGTTTATTCTGAGAAGGTGGTAACGCTGTTGTACTAGAATTGCTATTAACTGGATATGTAGAATCTTTCTGAGCCGTAGATACTGATGGATGATATGCTGCTTGAGACGACATGAAATTCATCTGGTCTTGAATCTTTGTCTGAGCATCATTTCTAGCAGCATTGATAATATCGACTGTGTTGTAAGAATTCACTGTAGCCTGATTTGCACTACCAAAGTTGGATACTGTCATCGTACCATCACAGAGAGATACAGATACGATAGCAGTATGCTCGTTTTCAGAATTTGGTGACTGCTGCACTGAAAAACTATAAGACTTTTTGTTTTGAGTATCCATGATAATCTCCTTAATTATTATCAGAATTATGAGAATCTATGTTTTTAGTTTTAGGTAAACGTGACATACCAAAGTTTCTCTGTCCATCATGAATAGAACCTTTGGTATATGCTTTTGCTAAATATAAAGCCTGCTGTTTCACCTCATCTAATCTTGAATCAAACTTTTCAATATTAGATGTCCTGGTAATCATTTTACCGTTATAATCCCTATGGGATTTATTCGTGCAGTAGTCTATCAATCCTTTTGAATCTCTATCTATATCCAGAGTAGAATTCCAAATCGTTTCAACACTTTTAAAGACATGGTTATAAGTTTTAACTCTAGTACCATCTAACAAGAACAAGCAATGGTAGTGAGGATGATCACTTTTGTTTTGTTCACGTACCCAAATATAGTACGGATCACATTTACGACGTTTATACTTTTTGACCATATGTGCCATGCAATCAGATATATTTTTTGATGAGGTATCTCCAGTATAATCTTGAGGATATCTAACATCAAACCTGATGGATAATGTTTTACGATGATTGTCTGTATAGAAGTCTAACAACTCATTGACACTATTTTTGATATTATCCAGATACTGTACGTTTTTGTTTTTCATGTTTTCACCTCATATTTAGACAAAGAACATAAAACAATAATGAGCCAATACTCTGCAAATATGCTGATGACATGTTTGCAGTGTATTGGATAAATATACTTTCACATTCCATATTGCTTTTTGTTAAATCAATTGCTTCTCTATACTCAACATTCAATCAGCATATTTAGTTGTTGTTTTAATGTTTAAACAATTACTAACTATTCCACATATAAAGTTACTATTTTTGATATTTAAACAATCTAACTATTTCCTATATAAAGTTACTATTTTAATATATTATATTAGTATTACATACCCCCTATATGGTTGAGTGTTATAAACCTTAAGAACAGAGACCATGAAGAGTAAAACTTCATATTATGTATGTCCGAATTATTTTATACATAAAAAAAGAGCATAGCTTAATACTATGCTCTTTTTTTATTCTCATTTGACGAAAACTATATCACAAAAGTAACGCTCTTATATAAACAGAGAGCCTTCAAAGCTTACCTATGCACCATAGCTGACTAGCAGTTTGAGGAGAGGGGACAGCATTTTTTATCCGATTTTTCCGCTAAAAATTCGCTCTACACCATTTTTCCCCTGATCGAGAGAAGATTTCCATAGTTTGAACCGTCTCTTCGGATCATAAAGAACTTCTATGGAATCCTTGTAACGCTACTTGCATGCCTACTTCTGAAGGATATTATTCTAATACAAGCCTCAAATGTTTTCTCATTCTCTATTCGTCTACCAGAAGCTCAGTTCACTCTCGCTATGAGTCTCCCCTTCAAGTAGAAGTGATGCCCTCTTCTGTACGGCAATTTCAATATACTTCAAACGCTTTGAAGAAAGGTTGTAACGAGGATGTTTCTTCAGCTTAAAGTTTAGGAGATGTCGTAATCCTTCACGATGTCTTGACTTCATACAAGACTTAGCTACAGAGAAAAAGTTGCTGTAACACACTGGTGCTTGGACATCAGCAAAATTAATAAAAACATCCTTACTCTCTATTTCTATGGGAGAGGCAAAATTAAATAGTGAGTTCCCGTGATCAAACAATGGTGCAGGAGCTTTGAGAGTATTCGTTGCAGCATCCACAAGGAAACCAAAGTTTCCAAAGTGGCGATCAGTATTGGCAATGACAGCATCAAAGACGAACATATCCTCCAGCATATCCCTATACTTAGAATCAAGCGTTCCATAGTAATCGATGACTGCCTGCATTCCTCCTTGCTTCACAATATTGCCCACAGGAACAAATGAAATATCCTTGCTGGTGAAAATTTCACACTTTGAACAAAGTCTCGATTTCCATTTGGCGATATTATACTCGATTGCATTCACACCGAGTATCTGGGCAATCTGCCATGCATAGTATTCTGAATAGGGCTCATTTCCTGTATTTGATGCCCCTACAGTACCACCTTTATAAAGGTATATTTTACCAGATTGCCTGCGCCAACACTTGGGAAGCATACCGTTCGTTGTGAATTCAGGACTTGATACTACAGATGTACGAACAGAGCTGCCATAGCCGGTAAAAGCAATATTGGCTAACAACTCGCTGAATTTATTGTCATAAAGATTGCACTGGTCAAAGTTTTTGGAATCCCCTTCCCGTACAACCCAGTAGCTGTCGTTGAGAGAAAGCCCCTTACTGACATCGATGATGCCCATTGTGCTATTCGCAGATAGACCGGTCTTTGCCAGAAACGAATGGATGTACGCTCTGTTCCTGGGAATCTTTCTGTGCTTCAGCCAACGGGCAAGGCCCCTATCCGACACTTCCATTCCAAGCGGCATGAATGACAGAGCATCCTGATCTATGTGCGTTATGGAAATCTCAGGAATATCACCGGTATCCTTAGCGGAAAAACGAATCAGCTCCCTGTCGAAGAGCTTCAAGATATAATCAGCCATGCCTGCTCCGTTTTGGGCTACTCGCTTGCTTACCTGAAATTTTTTCCATGTGTCGAGCTGTGTGTAGATGCGCACAAAACACCTTTCTTCCTCTCCGTCACCTGGATGAGGAAGCTCCGTGAATCATCCTAAAAATTAGGGGATACCACAAAATCCTACACTCTCTATGCCTCGGACATACCACGTTTTCCTTAAATCAAAAAGCGTGCTACTCCTCCCTCAATGCAATGGTGTTGCAAGTCCCGTTTTAGCAATATTTCTCTCGTGCTCCTCCGGAGGAGTCTGGTTAGTGTTGGTTGAGGGAGTAGAGAGAATCCAGGAAAGCACATGGCCAGGAAAAGTCGCTATCCTCCCAAGGCATTGGAAGGGTAAAAGACCAGCCTATCTCAGCAGCAGATGGAATACAGGAGCACCAGGCGAAGAGGAGTTTTAGAAGTGTCCTTTACAGAAAATTATTTCTCCCCAGGCATACTAGATTATCATATTGAAATATATCATCTTTTTTAGAAAGTAGAAAATTATTCGCTTGATTTACGCGCATTGGGCACGCAAACGAAGCGTAAACGGAGACAGCATCTCCAAATTTTCGCCACAGTTCGGCCTCATTCAGGCGAAATTGGTACGGAAGAAACCAGAAAACCCCCTTGGGGGCTCGAACCTCCCAAGGGGGTTTTATAGCTCAACTGCGCTGTTTCCCAGTGGGGTTAGCGGGTAATCGGGGTATAGTAGGTCCCCTTGCCTTGACCGCACTTTGCCAGTCTTTTCTCTGAAACCAGCTTACTAAGGCACTGAATCGTTTTGCCCTTGCTCAGTCCTGTGACATCCTCGATCTCCTGCCTGCTCACGGATCTCCCTTCTTCAACTGCCTTCAGCACCTTGTTGGCATCAGGGGAAAGAGAGGCATCCTTGCCCATCTCCTGCTGAGTTTTGACTACCTGCTCACGGAAATCGGGAGTGCTTTCCGTATCAGGGGTTATCGGCTGCTCGAAGTGCCCAGGAGCTATTTTTTCCCATGTGCCTGCAAGCAGCTCAAAGCGCTGTGTGTTCTCATCATGTTCCAGCATCAGAGTAGGATGCCATGCCCCCTGCTTCCATTTTTTCACGGACAACTGGACCACAGCATTTCCTTTTTGAAGAGCCTGCCTTACTGGATTCGAGAAACAGTCGTCAACATTCTCCAGGTCGCCTTCACCGACAGTCTTGACGTAGAAAATCGTCTTGCACAGATTTTCCAGCGTGTTGTCTCCACGAGCTTGCCCTGTTTTGTTGGCATGGTGGACGAGCAGCATCGCAATCCCCAGTTTCTTCAGCTCTTCGGCAAAGTCAGTGTAAAATCCTGTTCCTCCATGTGTCGCCTCAGGAATTAGCGAGCTGACGTTGTCGATAATGACGATATCAACGTTCTGCCTGCGTAAGTCCTCAAAGATTTTCTCCTTGTTCTTGAGGAGGTTCATATGGGCTTTCTGGAACAAGAGATTTTCGAGAGAGGAGTTTTCTCCGACCCTGGCAATGATTTCGCACAGTGCCTCTTCATCGTTTTCTCCATCATAGTAGGCTACCCTGTGTTTCCCCATTGTGCTGAGACCAAACACCTCATGTCCTCCAGCAAGCCCACAGGCGATCTTGGCCGTAACGTGAGATTTGTAGGAATTGGTTGGCCCCCACAGCATGACATACGACGACTGAGAAAACAGCCTCTCCCAAGACAGTGGCTGTTTAGGCATCATCTGTCTCGTAGCCATTATTTCTCTCATAGAGGCCAAGCAGAGTTCCCCAGAAGCCCCTCCGGGAGCTACCTCAGGTGTGGTGATGGCCTTTCTCCATTTCTTGTACTCATCTACGGAGAGAGCCTCCCTCTCGATTTTCTTCAGCAGCAGGACCGGATCTTCCAGATTTGAGAAGTAGTCGTTCTTTTCAGCTCTGGCGTACATAATGCTGTTGCCGTGAAATTTATCTCTCGAATAGGGTTCTTCTGTAATGAGCCAAGGGTAAATATACAAGTAAGTTGAGTCCTCGAGTCTCTTAATAATGCTTTTTAAACCATCAAGACGTTCATCTTCATGAGAAGCAACAAAAATAACTTTACGCCCAAATAAGGCGTTTTTCAAATCAACATCATCGTAGTGTCTATCATCAAATACACCAGAGACTATATATCCACCGTCATCGAGCAACTTATAATATTGATCAATGAGGCACCATTCTAAAGCAACCTCACTAGAAGCAAAAAATATTATCGTTTTACTATTATTCTGTTCAATCTTTTCTTTATTAAGGCAGACTGCTGGTATAGGAAAGAGACCAATAGTTTGATAACCAAACTCGTATGTTGCCGGAATCCACAAACGTTTTATACCTTCTTTAGTTCTACACTCATACTTGAGATAGCATATCAGCATTTTTCCGAAGATTATATCTCTAATTTCATCAATATACTGCATAGTTATTTCTTTGTATGCAAATTTGCATACCCTCTGAAGACTTCCGATTTCGTACTTTGATTTTCTATAGTTTCCATTTATTATATTATCTATTGACATACTCCCTTTAACTCTATGAACATCAAATATATATTGACTGCATATGCCCATTGCTTTTAGAGCGTGTTTGGAAACTCATTTATCAATAATGAAACGTTTCAACAGTATGCTTG
>OKSE01001625.1_pt1 | contig 10518 bp, 9 predicted proteins | sample 1633631 | NCBI WGS metagenome assembly OKSE01 (sample SAMEA3541555, study PRJEB24748) | human gut metagenome | biome: human gut; feature: human-associated habitat; material: faeces | place: China | collected 2012 | reverse complement strand
ACCTGGGTGAAGATGCCGCCGAACAGCTGGAGCTGATGCGCAGCGCCTTCCGGGTTATCCGGACAGTACGTGAAAAGCATGCCTGTACTCAGTGCGATGCCATCGTGCAGGCCCCCGCGCCTTCACGGCCCATCGAGCGGGGTATCGCAGGACCGGGGCTGCTGGCCCGCGTGCTGAGTTCAAAGTATGCAGAGCACACCCCGCTGTACCGCCAGTCTGAAATATACGGCCGCCAGGGTGTGGAGCTGAGCCGCTCACTGCTGTCGGGCTGGGTGGATGCGTGTTGCCGGCTACTGTCACCGCTGGAAGGGGCGCTTCAGGACTATGTGCTGACTGACGGTAAGCTCCATGCTGATGACACGCCTGTCCCGGTGCTGTTGCCAGGTAATAAGAAAACGAAGACCGGGCGGTTGTGGACGTACGTTCGTGACGACCGTAACGCCGGGTCAGAGCTGGCGCCGGCAGTGTGGTTCGCTTACAGCCCGGACAGAAAAGGTATCCACCCGCAGAGCCATCTCGCTGGCTTCAGCGGTGTTCTGCAGGCGGATGCGTACGCCGGGTTCAACGAACTGTACCGCAATGGACAGATAACGGAAGCTGCCTGCTGGGCTCATGCCCGCCGCAAGATCCACGATGTGCACGTTCGCACCCCGTCAGCACTGACGGAGGAAGCCCTGAAACGGATCGGTGAGTTATATGCCATCGAGGCGGAAATAAGGGGGATGCCGGCGAAGCGACGCCTTGCAGAACGTCAGCAAAAAGCTAAACCGCGGCTGAAATCCCTGGAAAGCTGGCTGCGTGAAAAGGTGAAAACGCTGTCGCGACACTCAGAACTGGCGAAAGCGTTCACGTACGTACTGAACCAGTGGCCGGCGCTGGCTTACTATACTGACGACGGCTGGGCCGAGGCAGATAACAACATAGCTGAGAATGCGCTACGGATGGTCAGCCTGGGCCGCAAAAACTACCTGTTCTTCGGTTCGGATCATGGAGGAGAGCGGGGAGCGCTGCTGTACAGCCTGATCGGGACATGCAAACTGAACGGAGTGGAGCCAGAAAGCTACCTTCGCCATGTGCTTGATGTTATAGCTGACTGGCCGATAAACCGGGTCAGCGAACTGCTCCCCTGGCGCGTAGCACTGCCAACTGAATAACACATCCCCGTCAATACGGTTCTCGCTGCACGCTTACCCTGAAGCGGTGCTTTACGCCAGACCATCTGGCCTTCATCTACTTTCGGCTCCTCTCCTCCTTCGCTTTTTTCGGGCTTACGGCTCATCACCGTTTCGTCCAGCAAGGCACATTGTGCGTAGGAAATATGTTCCACACTGGCATCGTCATAACCGGCACGCTCCAGCGCTTCCCGCACACTTTCAACTTGTTTAACGCATGCGTTGTAAAGCGCAGAGCCATTAAGCGTGATGGCGCCTTTCTTAAGCATGGTGACGGTGAGCCAGGTCTCCGTCATTAGCTGGTCGATATCGATATCCTGTCTCATGAGCGCAATACCGCAAACAGTTCAAGTTCCAAAGCACCAAGTAACTCAGGCACATAGAACATACATACCCCCTGCTCCAGCATTTCATGCGCAGCAGGGCTTTCTATATCAAGTGCGAAGTACTGGTTTTCCATGCGTACAGGCAACGCTGCCGGGACTCTGCTCACCGGTATCAACGGGATCCCCTTGAGCGCAGCACCATAGATTTCGCGGACATCATCAGGTGAACCTGCCTGACAGAGTGCAGGAAATTTCTCGGCAACCTGCCAGGCCGGGATATCAGAGCGTACAGAGAGATAGAGATCGGCCTCTTCACGCAGACGGATATCGTGGAGGTTGGCCTTCCAGGTCTGTCCGTCCGGACGGGTCATTTCCAGAGCAATGACTCGGGATGGCAGACTTGCCTCAAGCAAACCCGTTATCAGGTCAAACAGCGGAGGAAACGCCTTAGCTGGCTCCTCGTGGTCATAACCCGGTATGGCGTCCAGATCATGGTCCAGGGAAAAGGTCAGCATACTGCCTGCCAGACGAGCGAGTTCAGCCCATACTTGTTCAGGTGGACGTGAAGGAAAACGTTCGTATTCTGCTAGCACTGTGGCGTGAGAATTCAGTGCATTCAGCAACCAGAAAAGGGAAACATCGGCGACGGCAAAATCGGCAAGCCTTTCGTTGCTTTCTCGGCGCATCGTCATCAAACGCTGGCGTCGGGAGCGTAACTGGCGGTTAAGCAACATCAGACGTTCGTGAAGAACCGGGCTTGCTCCAAATGACGCTACTGGAGGAATAAAAGATAGATCCTGTCGCCACGCATTTTGTCCATCCCGAATCAGTCTTGCGACCGGACACACTTTCCAGGAATCATTGCTTTCATGGGCAAACCGGATGGTGAAATTAAACCGGGCAACTGCTATAGATTCTTCTTCAGAGCCAAAGGCATCCTGCAATGTTACCCACTCTTCTCTATAGCGAAGCGGCCGTTCTGAACTGACGCCCTCCTGTTCAACGTTGCTTATGCCAGGCTGCATATGCGGCAATGCAATGACTACAGTTACCGCATCACGACCTGTCAGCTGGCTGGCATCTAACTCACGCGGCGCCGGAGGCAAATCGCTCCTTTGCGCATCAATTAATGAACCATCTTCCAGCCAAAGGCGTAACTGCGTAATCTGGATCAGGCCGGACGAAAGAAGACTGTCATTAAACTCAATTTTTTCCACGCCCCAGGGGAATGGGGATGCCAGCGCTGATGCACCGGCACTGCGGAAAGACTCCCATTCAGTCTGCTGCTGGAACTGTTGAGGAGATAGTAAAGCCCCCTCGTTCCATAGTGGACGATAAATTTTCATCCCGTCCTGCCTTATGCTTTTGCTTTGGGCATCTGGCTAACCAGCGACAGATTGACGTCCATCCCCTCGACCTGGAAGTGCGGCACCGCGTACAGCTTCACGCGGAAGAAGCCCGGGTTATCCTCGATATCTTCCACCACCACGCTGGCATCGCGCAGCGGATGGGAGGCCTGCAGCTCGTCGCCGGGGTCGGTCATTTCGGTCACCAGGCTCCGCACCCAGGTGTTCAGCTCCAGCTCCAGCAGACGCCGGTCCTTGGTGGTGCCGATATTCTCGCGCTGGATCATCTTCAGGTAGTGCGCGATGCGCGACAGCAGGAAGATGTAAGGCAGACGCGCGTTGATACGGCTGTTGGCGGTGGCGTCGGCGGTATCGTACAGCGCCGGTTTCTGCGCGGAGTTGGCCGAGAAGAAGCAGGCGTAATCGCGATTTTTGTAGTACGACAGCGGGATAAAGCCCAGGCTGGCGAACTCAAACTCCCGCGTTTCCGGGATCATCACCTCGGAAGGGATCTTCACCTGGTTGCCGGTGCCCAGATCGTACAGATGGATAGGCAAATCTTTCACCGCGCCGCCCGCCTGCGGACCGCGAATTTGCACGCACCAGCCGTTGTTAACAAAGCTCTTCACCATATTAGATGCGAAGGAGAACGCCGCGCTGGTCCAGAGATATTTTTCGTGATCCGGGCCCTTCACCTGCTCGACATAGTTGAAGCTGCGCACCGGCACGGTGTCCGGACCGTACGGCAGACGACCCAGCACGCGCGGCATCACCAGGCCGATGTAGCGGGCATCGTCAGTTTCGCGAAACGCCTTCCAGCGGATATATTCCGCACGATCGAAGTAGTTGCCGATATCCTTAATGGCAGCCACCTCTTCCATGGTCTCTTTCAGGAAGAAGGCCGGGCCGACGGCGCCGATAAACGGCATATGGGCGGCCGCAGAGACGCGGGAGATATTGCGCAGCAGCGCCACATCCTGCGGGCTGGCGTCGAACTCATAGGCCGAGATCACCGAGCCGATCGGCTCGCCGCCGGGAGTGTCATACTCCGCGGTATAGGTGTGCCAGTACAGGCCGCTCTGGATAAGCTCCGGCGCGTCCTCAAAGTCCTGGCGCAGATCGTCTTTGGCGACGTCGAGGATCTCCGTTTTGACGTTCTGCCGATAGTCGGTGTTGTCCACCAGCTGTTTGAGGCCGCGCCACAGGGATTCGACCTGCTGAAACTCCTGATGGTGCATCACCGCGTCCAGCTGACGGCTTATCTGGAAATCCAGCTCGGCGATATGGTGGTCGATCAGCGTTTTGTCGAGCTTTTCCACCCGCTGGCCGGACTGACGGATGCGTTCCATAAACACCTGCATCGCCGCGGTGAGACGCTCCGCCGCCGGCGCCTCGGAGAGCGCGGCATCGTCCAGAAAGTCGTTGATATCCCCGAGGCAAGACGCCGGGGTGAGATTAATTTTTTCAAACAGCGAGGCGTAAACGCCCTCGCCCGCGCTGTTTTCCTGCAGCGTGGTTTGCCCCTGAACAGGGGCGTTTTCTGTGGTAACAGACATTAGCATTTTCCCGGTTAATCCATTAACAGACTTGCCCCGCACTTATTTCGGGGCAAGCGCACTCATTTCGTCGCGTAATTCCTGGGACAGCGCCGGATCTTTCAGGATTGCCTCAAGCTCTTTTCTGAAAGTGGCGTTATCGAGCAGATTGGATTTGAGATCGCGTAATAAATTACGCATCGCCAGCATGGCGCGGAGCTGCGGAATTTGCCGGGCAACCTGCTCCGGTTCAAAATCTTTGATGTCGGTAAAACGCAGTCTGACGTTCTCCTCTTCGCCATTGCCGGCCAGCGTATTCGGCACCGAGAGGTTAACTTCCGGGCTAAATTCCGAAAGTACGCTGTTAAAATTATTTTTATTGACGTTGATTTTTTCTCTTTCCGATAAAGGCCGGTTTTCCTTCCCATGACTAAAATCGCCAATGGTAAGCAACTTGAGCGGCAGTTCGACCTTCTTTTGCGCGCCGCCGGTATGAAGAGATAATTTGAGATTAATGCGCGCCCTGGGGACTTCATTCTGGAACGTATCAGCCACTTTTTTCTTTTTCCTTAGTTAATTATCATACGCATTTTCGCCTTATACTTAATAAGGCGCAATGATAAAACAACGCTGAACAAAACAGCAAGCCACCTACTATTAGTAAAACTACAAAACAAATACAGCAATAATTCATATCAATAATGAATGATAATTACATCAATTATTAAAGATAAAAATCACATAACATTAAAATACCCCACACCATAAAACCATCACTTAATGACTTAATTAATCGCCATAAACTTGCTTTAAATCAAGATTGATATATTAAGAGCATCAATGTTAATAACTATATTGATATAGCAGTATGAAGAGTTATAACAAAAGATGTATTGAGCACATTTACACTAATACTCAACAAACAAATGACTTACTTTCACATCTCTACAGCTACCTGCATGATGTAACGATGTGACGGTATCATCTGTTACCGATGATGTAGACACATGTATCGCAATTCTGCGTACAATACCCCTTGGCTTAAACAGTCACAAGCCACTACCCCGGTGTAATCTTCTCCGGACAACCAAGGAGCCAGGCGTTGATATGAAACAGATCACCCTCAGCGATATGCAGCAGCAGAGCGAAGCGGCAGCCAGTGCTCCGCGCCTGCGTGCCCATCGCAATTTTCATCCCGAACTAAGCGACCCGATACAGCGTCTGGCCATCGCCATGGAACCCGGCACCTATATCCGCCCGCACCGGCACAGACATACCTTCGAACTTTTACTGCCGCTGAAAGGCCGATTTGTGGTGCTGAATTTTGATGACCACGGCGTGGTCACCAACCGGGTGGTGCTGGGTGAAACCTGTACGGCGCTGGAAATGGAGGCTGGCACCTGGCATACGGTGCTCTCGCTCGACGCAGGCGGCATGGTATTTGAAGTCAAACAAGGCGCTTATCAACCGCTTGCCGAAATGGACACTATGGCCTGGGCGCCTGCTGAAGGCCAGCCAGGCACTGCCGAAATGATGGCCTGGTATGCCATCGCGCAACCGGGTGACCGCTTCCTGTCTATGCCGCAATAACTACAGGTAGCTTCGACAGGCGCCGCAGGCGTCTGTTTGATACTTCCTGCCGACCACAAAGTTTGCCAAATTGCCCGTCCCTTTTTTCGTGCTCCGCTCATACTCACCTTAAATATTGCTGCTAAACAGGAAGAAACGCTTATATTCAGCAAACTATTTTTCTCTACGAATAAGAGATGATAAGATAACGGGAAAGAGTAAATATCGGCAGCAAAACAATAAAAACAGCCAATCTATCGATATATTATTCTCAATGTGAATGGATTTTGTTAATCAGGTAAAGGAAGTCAGCAGAAAAAAATAAATCATTGTTATTGATGCTTTTGCTCACCATGGCGATTTATTTTTTCATCGACATACAATTCTTATGAATATTACAGAACGGAATATCTGGAAGCTAAATAATTTACCGCCAATGGAGTATTGCTCTCTGGCGCGGGCGCAAAAATTATTAAACTGCGAACTGGAAGACATTCTTCACTGGCATGATATTGGCGCAATCAATCTATGTCTTAAGCTTAACCCAACGCCGGGAATATTAAAAATCGCCGTCCTCTCCCATCAGGAAAAAGAGGTAACCAGCGCGTTTAATCCATTTACCTCAGTCGAGGCAGGAGAAACAGTCTGGTCGCATCACTCCCATATCCGCAGCATTCTGCGGCTTGAAGGCGATATTCCGACGATGGAAACCCTGCGCGGAAATACGGTAACCAAGTTCAACGTAAAGGTATTTTCTTCAGGGCTCTGGCATCCACACTGTCGGAACCTAATGGCGCTGCTGGAGGCGCCAGATGATATTCTTTTCGAAAACCGCCTCAGCATGATGCTGCCGGATAAACCATTTGTTTATTGTCATTTCATTCCAGAGGAAGACGAACGCCCCTCGATATCATTGAACCGCATCTATATCACCAGCCAGGCCATTGAGAAAATATACGCCCACAGTATTAGCGCCCGGCCTATGGACGTGACGAAAAATCCGCTACTGGATCAAACCCGTTACATCCAGCAGGAATTAACCGTCCTGCCGCAAAGTGAGGTATTGCTGGAATTTATCCATTATCTTGTTCAGTCCCATACTGTATTTAATGAGAAGTTGCAGAATATGGCTGAGCCAGACAAGACTCAGCTCTTTCATCACGTGCTGGAAAGGCTTAAGGAAGAAGGCATGCTTATAGAGAATGCCCAGCCCGATGAAGGCGATATCGGCAGCGAAGCCAGACGTGAGTCGCAGTTCGCCGGCGAGTAACGCAGTCCTTCAGGCAAGGGACTGGCGGTTTTCCTGCTCAATCGTTATCGCGTTCTCTCGGGCCAGGGTGATGAATTCGCGCGCTGCGGCGCTCTGCCAGGCGCCCTGCCGCTGCAATAAACAGGCCGTGCGCTGCAGCAGCGCAGGTCTTAGCTCAATCGCCACCACATCATCAAACTGCCCGGCGATCGCCGCCGGCAGCAGCGTTGCTAACGTTGTGCTTCGAATAACCGACAGAACGGCCCCGATGGAGTTGGCCTCCATCCGCACGTCTGGTTCGAGCCGATGAAGGCGGCAATAACGATCAATCTGCTCGCGGGTAGCAAACTCGCTGCTCAGTAAAATTAGCGGCTGGGCGTCGAGAGCCTGAAGTTGCAAGTCGCGCTCTCCTGCCAGCGGATGCGCACGGCTCACCACCAGCGCAAGCGTTTCCGTCAGTAGCGGCTGAACCACAATTTCCTGTGACCGGCTGTCGTCAAAGGCAATCCCCACATCCAGTTCATCCTCCAGCAGCATCGCCTCCATCCGCTCCTGGTTCATCTCCTGGATAAGCACTTTTACTCCAGGGTAGCGTCGGTAGTACGCCTCCATCAGCGGGCCCAGCATATAGGTAGTGAAAGTTGGCGTCATAGCAATGCGGAGTTTACCGTGCTGGAGATCTTCTGCGTCATGCAAGGCGCGCCGACCTTCCTCAAGCTCGCGTAACGCGCGACGGGCATACTCCAGCCAGATCTCACCGGCATCGGTCAGGCGAATACGTCGGCCAGAGCGGTCGAAAAGCTGAACCTCCAGCATCGCTTCCAGCTGGCGTATCTGCTGTGACAGCGCAGGCTGGGAGACATGCAGCGCCGCGGCGGCGCGGGAAAAGCCACAATGTTCAGCCACAGCGATAAAGTAGGAAAGTTGGCGCAGAAGCATCGGCCCACCTATAAGAAATTCCAATAGGCATTATCATAAATAAGTCTTTTAACTTATGAAACAAGAGACGTACCCTCTTCGCACGACCCTCAACATATTTCACCTTTAACATCGTTTTATGCAGGAGTGACTATGTCCGCTCACGATCATTATCTTCAGCGCGCATTAGTGCTGGCAAAACAAAACATTGCTGACGGTGGGCGCCCCTTCGGCGCCGTGCTGGTGCGGAATGATGAGATTGTCGCTGAAAGCGTCAATACCTTTCATCTGAGCGGTGACCCAACGGCGCATGCCGAACTGAACGCCGTACGCGATCTTGCCGCCAGACTGGGAAGCGCGGTGTTGCGCGAATGCGTCATCTATGCCAGCGGACAGCCTTGCCCTATGTGCCTGAGCGCGCTCTATTTAACCGGCGTGCGGGAAGTGTTTTTCGCCAATAGCAATCAGGACGGGGAGCCTTTTCAGCTCTCGACCGCCGCGATTTATCAGCAGCTGCAGCAGCCGCTGGCCCAGCAAACGCTGCCGATCCATCATCGCCCGCAGCCGGAGGGAACTGAACTTTATCAGCGCTGGGCGGAACGGCAGTCATGACACCAGCGCTGCGACAGAACCTGACGCTGGCAGTCCTGGTACTGACTGGGATCAATATGCGGCCGCTGCTTACCTCCATTGGTCCTTTGCTGCCGGACATCCGCGCAGCCAGCGGCATGAGCTATACCCTGGCCGCACTCCTGACCGCGCTGCCGGTGATCGCGATGGGGGTGCTGGCGCTGGCCGCTGGCTGGGTCGATCGCTATATCGGTCAAAAGCGCAGTATTGCGCTGAGTCTGCTGATTATCGCGGCAGGCGCCCTGCTGCGGGAAATCGCTCCGAATAGTGGCTTACTGCTCACCAGCGCTCTGGCCGGAGGAATTGGCATCGGCATTATTCAGGCCGCCATCCCGGCGGTAATTAAGCACCTCTTTCCCCGACGGACGCCGCTGGTGATGGGACTATGGTCAGCGGCGCTGATGGGCGGCGGCGGGTTAGGCGCCGCGTTCACCCCATGGCTGGCGTCACATAGCGCGGCCTGGCATGATGCGCTAGCCTGGTGGGCGCTCCCTGCGCTCCTGGCTCTGTTCAGCTGGCTGGCGATTTGTCGGCAATTGCCTCGCGCACCGCATCAGGCCAGCGCTTCCCCCCGGGTCGCGATTATTGGCCAGCGCCGCGCCTGGACGCTGGGACTCTATTTCGGACTGATCAATGCCGGTTACGCCAGCCTGATCGCCTGGCTGCCTCCTTACTACATCCAGCTAGGCGACAGCGCCCAGTACAGCGGTTCGCTGCTGGCGCTGCTGACCGTCGGGCAAACCGCCGGCGCGCTGCTGCTCCCGGCGCTGGCTCGCCAGGAGGATCGGCGCCAGCTTCTTCTGCTAGCGCTGGCGCTACAGCTGATTGGCTTCTGCGGCTTTATCTGGCTGCCAGAGCATTTCTCTGCGCTCTGGGCCATTGCCTGCGGCGTGGGGTTGGGCGGCGCGTTTCCTCTGTGCCTGGTGCTGGCGCTGGATCACGCCGGACAACCGGCGGTGGCCGGCAGGCTGGTAGCCTTTATGCAGGGGATCGGATTTATCATCGCCGGTCTGTCGCCCTGGCTTTCCGGCCTGCTGCGTAGCCTGAGCGGGAACTACACGCTTGACTGGTCCTGGCATGCGATCTGCGTCCTGCTACTCATGGCGCTGACGCTGCGCTTTATCCCGGCACACTACCCGGCCGAGTGGCGACAGCGCGCCTCAGACCTGCCCTGAACCGACGGCGGCGCGTGGCAAAGATAATGCCGCGCGCTCTCGTTGGCCTTCTCCGCCCGCCCCATCGCTAAAACCCGTTTCCTTCGCGTCGCTGGCGCTAAATTTATTACCCTGTGAAATTAATGTGTCGCCGAATCACGACACTCGTAAGTAACTAAAAATTAATAAAAAAATGCCTCTTGTTTCCCTGATTTTTTAGGCGTACATTAGCGCCATCTGGAGCACTAAACGCACAGAATTACGGGCTGCTGCAGGGTGAAGTTACACTGGCGACAGCCCTTGAAAAACAGAACAATTAATTCATTTGAACGTCGCACAAGCGCGTGGAGTGATGAGTCGTGAAATACTTCTTTATGGGCCTCTCTTTTATGGTCATCGTTTGGGCCGGTACTTTTGCCCTGATGATCTAGACTGCAGCGGTGTCAAAAAAAACGGGAGCCTTCATGCTCCCGTTTTTATTTTGCCGTGCTGCCCGCAGCGCTAGCTCGCGGAGGCCAGCAGACCATCCGCGCGGAACATCGCCTTGATACCGCGGATCGCCTGGCGCGTACGGTCCCGGTTCTCGATCAGGGCGAAGCGGACGTGGGTATCACCATAG